>OBVC01000773.1_pt1 | contig 11597 bp, 6 predicted proteins | sample 1494991 | NCBI WGS metagenome assembly OBVC01 (sample SAMEA2579955, study PRJEB22360) | human gut metagenome
CAGTCTCGCACCCCCCCCGGGGAAAAAACCCCCCCCGCCCCTGCCATATCGTAACCGGTCTTCCGGATACCTACGGCCGCGGACGTATCGTCGGTGACTACCGCCGTGTGGCCCTCTACGGTATCGACTTCCTGATCGAGGAGAAGAAGAAAGATCTGGATCTCTGCGGAAACGGCGCAATGTACGATGAGATCATCCGCCAGAGAGAGGAGATCGCAGAACAGATCCGTGCCTTAAAGGGCATGAAGGAAATGGCAAAGATCTACGGATATGACATTTCCGGCCCGGCAACAAACGCAAAAGAAGCGATCCAGTGGCTTTATTTCGGCTATCTTGCCGCTGTTAAGACCCAGAATGGCGCAGCTATGAGTGTCGGACGTATCTCCACCTTTATCGATATCTATGTAAACCGTGACCTCGAGGAAGGTACACTTACCGAGTCCCAGGCGCAGGAACTGATCGACCATATGACCATGAAATTCCGTATGGTGAAGTTCGCAAGAATCCCGTCCTACAACCAGCTCTTCTCCGGCGATCCGGTTTGGGCGACACTGGAGGTTGCAGGTCTTGGACAGGATGGACGTCACATGGTAACAAAGACAGACTTCCGTTTTCTCCATACTTTAGAGAACATGGGTCCGTCCCCGGAGCCGAACCTGACGGTACTTTACTCCTCCCGTCTCCCGGAGAATTTCAAAAAGTACGCGGCAAAGATCTCCGTTGACACATCCTCGATCCAGTATGAGAATGATGATGTTATGCGTCCGGTATGGGGCGATGACTACGGCATCTGCTGCTGTGTATCCGCTACCCAGACAGGTAAAGAGATGCAGTTCTTTGGAGCACGCGCAAACCTTGCGAAGTGCCTGCTCTACGCGATCAACGGCGGTAAAGACGAGAAGTACAAGACAAAGGACGGAAAGCCGATGCAGGCTGGTCCGGAGTACGCACCGATCACCTCCGAGTATCTTGATTATGACGAGGTGATGCATAAGTATGACCTGATGATGGACTGGCTGGCAGGAATCTATGTAAACATCTTGAACCTGATCCAGTATATGCACGATAAATATTACTATGAGGCAGCTGAGATGGCTCTCATCGATACCGATGTACGGCGTACCTTCGCAACCGGTATCGCAGGCTTCTCCCACGTGGTAGACTCCCTCTCTGCGATCAAGTACGCAAAGGTAAAGGTTGTCCGCGACGAGAACGGTATGGCGACAAGCTTCGTAACAGAGGGTGATTTCCCGCGTTACGGAAACGATGACGACCGTGCGGATGATATCGCGGTTTGGCTGTTAAAGACATTCTTAAAGAAGGTTAAAAAGTACCACACCTACAGAAATTCCGAGCCGACTACTTCGATCCTTACGATCACATCCAATGTGGTTTACGGTAAGGCAACAGGCGCTCTCCCGGATGGCCGTGCAGCATTTACACCATTTGCTCCGGGCGCTACTCCGTCCTACGGCGCTGAGCAGAACGGTCTTCTCGCTTCCTTAAACTCCGTTGCAAAGCTTCCGTATGAGTACGCTCTCGACGGAATCTCCAACACTGAGACCATCGCTCCGGGCGCACTCGGACATTCTGAGGATGAGAGAAAGAACAACCTTGTCCATGTTCTCGACGGATATTTTGACCAGGGCGCGCATCACCTCAACGTGAATGTATTCGGTCTTGATAAGCTGAAGGACGCGATGGAACATCCGGAGAAGCCGGAGTACGCAAACTTCACGATCCGCGTTTCCGGTTATGCTGTTAAATTTATTGATCTGACAAGAGAGCAGCAGCTTGACGTCATCGCAAGAACCTGCCACGAGGCAATGTAAATTTATCCATTTAAAATCAGCCGGGAATGTTGTTTATTCCCGGCTGAGTCTAAATTATGAAGTTTTTTTCTGTCTTGGCATTGAGGTTTTAGTGTTTGCTCTTTTGCACCGCACTGCTCATTTTACCTTTATTTTTATCCCCGGCAGATTCCGGGAGAAGGGAAACTTTTATATGGAAACAACAGGCTACATTCACTCCATCGACAGTTTTGGTTCCGTAGACGGACCCGGCGTCCGCTTTGTGACATTCCTTCAGGGCTGCCATATGCGGTGCCGGTATTGTCATAATCCGGATACATGGAAATTAGCGAACGCTGATGCCGTTTCTGAGCAACCGATCTCCGAAAACGCAGCTCAAGCTCATGCGAACACTGTCCAAAATACAGCTTCTGACAGCGCAGCGCCTTCTTCCGTCTGTAATTATAAAGAAATGACCCCCTCTGCCCTGATCAGACAGGCGCTCCGCTACAAACGCTACTGGGGCAAAGAGGGCGGCATCACGGTCAGTGGAGGCGAACCGCTCCTACAGATCGATTTCATGAATGAGCTTTTCCGCCTTGCAAAAGAAAACGGCGTCGGCACAGTGCTTGACACCGCGGGACAGCCGTTTACAAGAGAAGATCCATTTTTCTCAAAGCTCACCGATCTCATGGAAAATACCGATCTTGTCATGCTGGACTTAAAACACATCGATCCGGAAAAACACCGCGCGCTCACCGGTCACACCAACGAAAATATCCTGGCTTTCGCCAGATACCTGAATGAGATCGGCAAACCCATGTGGATCCGCCACGTCCTCGTTCCCGGCGTGACCGACGATGATGAGAATCTTCACGGGATCCGTGCGTTTTTAGATACTCTGTCCAATGTAAAAAAAGTGGAAGTTCTTCCGTACCATACGCTTGGAATTTACAAATGGGAATCTCTTGGGATCCCCTACACCTTAAAAGATGTGGATCCGCCGACTGCAGACACGGTGAAGCGGGCAGAAGAAATTCTGGGGTGTTCGAAATAAGTTTTCTGCATACAGACTCTCTGATCTATACCTGCACTTTTCTCTAAAACTTCAGAAATCACAATTTGTTTCTCAAATCACTGTGATTTTCATATTCCTTTTTCTCGCTGTTCATATAAGTAAAACACGTACTGTCTAAAATTGAGCTCTATCCAACTCCAGTCAGTACGTGTTTCTCTTATTTTTTCTGATTATAAATTTTCTTCAAATCCTCAATCGCGAGAACCGGATCCATCGTATGAAACATCATATAATTTCGTTTCATAACTTCGACCGGTGCTTGTTTGTATATCTTTTTGCTATCCTCATCGCTGTAGTAATGCCAATAACGATAAATATAACCGATCCAATACAGGACATCTTTTGAAAATACTTCTCCGCCAACCGACACTTTATTGCCAGCATTATCCACAACTTCCTCCAAGAGATATTCTTCCCCTGCCCATTGCATACGATTATATTTTGAGTCAAGCGCCCTTGACACATCTGAATTCATAAACACACGAATGAATTTTATACTATCATACTTCTGATTCGCTGATAGCTCAAATAATCTCCCCTGTATATCACATAATTTTAACGCTATTTCATCCAAATTTGTACCTCTTTTTACCGCAAAACACATTTTCTAAAAAGAAAAGCGGAGCAAACATCGTATCCACAATGCCGCTCCGCAAAAGTTAAACTTTTTCCATGTATCTATATTTTATGCTGTCTTGAACCAATTGTCAACCACTAATTTGAGAAAATTAAATGTACTACTAATCATTGAATTTGATAGATAATACTCCTGATGTTTATTAACTCGTCCCATTAATTTCTGAAGCTCGTCCTCTGCTGCTTTCCGTATTCCATCACTCTCAACCATTGTTTTATGTAAATAGAACGTAACTATTCAGTACCTTCATAGTTACGTGCAAAAATCCATTCCAGATCAGCTTCGCTGATGGGATTTTTGCCTTCCAGCCTATGTTTTCTTACGGTCAGCGCAGCAAGTGCGCAGACCTATTGAACAGTTACGATAGAACAATATTACTATTTGCTGAATTCTTGCATTACTCATGCGATTTTTACGAAAATTCATATTCATGCCTTGAATGGTCATAAGTTTGGCGGTAATCGATGCATTGGTTACATTCGTCGAAGTTCTAGCTTTTAAATCATTAAGAATACAGTTATTGTGTGCAGATGCATTTCTAATCTTTTTACATGTTGTAACTATTCAGTGCCTTCATAGTTACACGCAAAAATCCATTCCAGATCAGCTTCGCTGATGGGATTTTTGCCTTCCAGCCTATGTTTTATTACGGTCAGCGCAGCAAGCGCGCAGACCTACTGAACAGTTACTACATGTTAACAAATTATAGTAATTATCCATCATGTCCCTATCCGCAAATCTTTTTGCACAAAACCCATAGAAATCAACAAATTTTCCCAACGTTATGATTTCTACAAACGCCCATACAGGATAAGCATCATCATACTTTTCAATAATACCACTACAATAAATGCTCCTTCTGCATCTCTCGATTTCACCGTCATATATCTTTTTCTGTCTTTCCGTCAAAGAATTAATATAATCCTGTACGATTTGATAGCCATCCTCATCATACTCATCCAGTTTTCTCAAAAGCTGGAGTTTTGCATGATGCTCGATATCAAGTGCCATATGAACGATTTGATATCGAAGCCTCATGTCTATAATTGCCATATCTACCAGATACGCAAATTCAAGATTTATATATTTTCCTTTATTCTTCCCATCTGGATGTTTGTTATAGTTTTTTCTGTACGCTGTGAGCTTAAAATAATTATTATTTTGTTCTAAATATTTCTTAGCATCACTCTCATCCATAATGTTAAACAGAATACCTTTATCCTTCAAGTGTTCAATTTGCTCATCTAAAGATAACTTAGGTTTCTTTATCGTCATTCTTTAGTCTTCATCCCCCATTTTTCATATGCTCATTTCTTGCTCTCAGCCAGTTCCCCAAGCTTCCCAAGCAATTCCTTCGCCTTCTCCATCATCGGCTCGCAATCCTTATGCTTCTTTCCCTTATCCTGATAGAATAACACCGGCTTTTCGCCCTGTGCGAAGCGAAGAGCGGTCTTGTACCCGGCGATGAGGGCCGGAATCCCGGTGACATCGAGCTTTGCCTTCGGGTAAAGTTCGATGCGGATCTCCTGGGTGTTGATGTCCACCTCGGTCACATACGCCCGGTGCGCCATCGCCTTTAACTCCGCAACCCGGAGCAGATTATCCACAGATTTCGGAATATCGCCAAAGCGGTCGATCAGCTCATCCTGCATATCCATATACTCGTCGTCCGTCTCGATGGCGGAAATTCTCTTGTATACATCAAGCTTCAGATACTCATTCTTGATATATCCGTCCGGAATAAATGCGTCGATATCGCAATCCACCACGGTCTCAAAGGTTTCCTCCTCTTCCTGTCCGCCCTTTAAGGCAATGACCGCCTCGTTGAGCATCTTGCAGTAAAGATCATATCCGACTGCCTCCATGTGTCCGTGCTGTTCCGCTCCGAGAATATTTCCCGCACCGCGGATCTCAAGGTCACGCATCGCGATCTTGATCCCGGAACCCAGCTCTGTGAATTCCCGGATCGCCTGAAGACGTTTTTCCGCATCCTCCTTTAACATCTTATCCCGTTTATACATCAGGAACGCATAGGAGGTCCGGTTCGACCGTCCGATCCGCCCCCGGATCTGGTAGAGCTGGGAAAGGCCAAGACGATCCGCGTCCTGAATGATCATCGTGTTGGCATTCGGGATATCCAGCCCCGTCTCGATGATCGTTGTAGACACGAGCACATCAATATCTCCGTTGATGAAATCCAGCATGATCTTCTCCAGCTGATGCTCATTCATCTGACCATGGGCAAAGGCCACATTTGCGTCGGGCACGAGAGACGCCACATGGTTTGCCACCTCATCGATGTTGTTGACACGGTTGTATACATAGTACACCTGCCCGCCACGTCCTAACTCTCTGTGGATCGCCTCGCGGATCATTTCGTCGTTGTACTCCATGACATAGGTCTGGATCGGAACACGGTCCACCGGCGGTTCCTCTAGAACACTCATGTCACGGATCCCGATAAGGCTCATATGCAGAGTCCGCGGGATCGGCGTCGCTGTCAGGGTCAGAACGTCCACGTTCTGCTTCATCTGCTTGATCTTCTCTTTGTGGGTCACACCGAACCGCTGCTCCTCATCGACGATCAGAAGTCCAAGGTTCTTAAACTGCACATCCTTTGACAGGACTCTGTGTGTGCCGACAATAATATCCACATACCCCTTTTTCAGTCCTTCTACCGTCTTCTTCATCTCTCCCGGTGTCCGGAAGCGCGACATCATATCCACCCGCACCGGAAAATCCTTCATTCTCTGGACAAAGGTATTGTAGATCTGCTGTGCGAGGATCGTTGTCGGAACCAGATAGACCACCTGTTTTTCTTCCTGTACGGCTTTAAAGGCTGCCCGGAGCGCGATCTCCGTCTTTCCGTAGCCCACATCTCCACAGATCAGGCGGTCCATGATCTTTTTGCTCTCCATGTCCCGCTTCGTATCGTCAATCGCAGTGAGCTGATCGTCCGTCTCATCGTAGGGGAACATCTCCTCGAATTCCTTCTGCCACACCGTATCCGGCCCGTACTGGAACCCTTCCGCATCCTGGCGCGCTGCGTAGAGCTCCACAAGCTCCTTCGCGATCTCCCGGACTGCCGTGCGGACCTTTGTCTTCGTCTTCGTCCACTCGGTCCCGCCAAGCTTATTTAACTTCGGAACCTTCGCGTCAGCCCCGGCATATTTCTGGATTCCCTCCAGACGGGTCGCCGGAAGATAGAGGTTTCCGCCGTCACCGTACTCGACCTTGATATAGTCCTTGATGACATGGTCCTGTTCGATCTTCTCAATTCCCTTATAGATACCGAGACCATGGCTCTCATGCACCACGTAGTCGCCGACGGAAAGTTCGGAGAAGCTGCTGATCTTCTTTCCCTCGTAATTGTACTTTTTCCGCTTCTTCTTCCGTTTTTCCACGCCGAACATATCGCCCTCGGTGATGACGACGAACTTGATCAACGGATACTCAAAGCCCTTGTGAAGCTTTCCGTAGGTGACCATGATCTCCCCGGGAGCCACCGGGCGCCCCGCATCCTCCGGGCAGAAGGCACGGAGATCATACTCTCTTAAGTCCCCAGCAAGGCGGCTCGCCCTGGTTCTCGACGCGGAAAGGAGAACGACGCGGTAGCCGTCCTTTTTCCATTTTGTGAGATCCTTGATCAGGATCTCGAAGCTGTTCTGATAGGAGTTTAAATTTTTACCGGTCAGGCTGTATTTTGCCTTCGGGGTCATTCCCGGAAGACGCTGGTCGAGACCTGTCATGAAGATTGAGTGAGGTGTATGGCAGTCCGCCAGCACTGTCTTTGAAGCGAATAAAAGATCCGCCTGTCCCGGCAGGATATAGCCCTGCTCCAGACGGTGGGACATGCTCTCACGGAACTCCGTCTCCACGGTCTCCGCTTTTTCCTTCATGCGCTGGGGCTCGTCTAAGATCAACGCGAGACCAGCTGCCTGTTTCTTTTCGGATGCTTTTCCGGCTGCCCCAGAAGACACCAAAGTGACCTTAGCGCCCACTTCTTTCATATAGTCAAGAAATGAAACTGTATCCTTACAAAAGTATCTGATATACGCATCCAGCGTCTGAACATCAAAGCCCTCTTTTAAGGATTCTACAAGCTCCCCGACAGCCCGCCGGATCCGCTGTGCCTCCTCCGGCTTTTTCTGGTCCCGGAACGCTTTTTCCTGCTTTTTCTCGTCGGCTTCCAGACGCAAAATTCCCTCTTCGATATGTTCCTTCGTGAGGATCAGCTCCGCCGCCGGGTAGATCGTAACCTCGTCCATCTGCTGGATCGACCGCTGGCTCTCGGCATCGAAGGAGCGGATGGAATCCACCTCATCTCCCCAGAGTTCAATCCTCACCGGGACCTCCTCCGTCAGTGGGAACACATCCAGAATTCCGCCGCGGACAGAAAACTGTCCCATGCCATCTACCTGTCCCATGCGCTCATAGCCCATGCCGGTGAGAAGATGCTTGATCTCCTCCATATCAAGTGTCTGCCCCACCATGATATTCAGGCAGCTTTCTTTGATCCTGGAAAGCGGCAGAAGATGGTCCATCAGACCATCCACCGTTGTCACAACAACTCCGCCTTCATCTTCCAACAGATGCTTAAACACCTGCATTCTCTGTCTTGTCAGAAGATTTCCGTGGATATCCGAGCTGTAAAACAGAAGATCCCTTGCCGGATACAGCCAGGTATTCGGCTCAAAATAGCTGAAATCATCGAAGATCTCCTTCGCGCGGGTATCGTCATAGGTCACAACGAGCCGCCACGGATTGTCCTTTGAGAGTTCATGCATCACATGGACTTTCTGGGAATCCGTCACGCCGCTGATCTGGACCGGGCCTTTCCCCTTGTCCAGATCCTGCTTCATATCGGTATACTCCGCCAGATCTACGAGCGGATTTGCAAAAACTTCAGCCATGGTTCCTCCTGTTTTTGTTAGCTCTGAATATTTCGAATTGCAGATTTTTTTGAAATAATTTTAATTATCAAGTAAATATCTTACAGCGTCCTACTCAACAATGATCCATGCAGGATTTTACCTGTAAAATACTATTTCTCTTCCTTTTTGCGGTTATGGTCATTCATCGCCTGCGCGATCCCTACGTTCACGATCTCGCACACCGCGTCCGCCGCTTCTTTCACCGCATCATCCATCGTCGCCTGTTCTTCTTTTGAAAAGTGACCTAGCACATAATCAGCGAGATCCATTCGGGACGGCTTCTCACCGACTCCGACCTTCACCCTCGGAAATTCCTGTGTCCCAAGATGAGCGATGATACTCTTGATTCCGTTATGTCCGCCCGCGCTTCCCTTGGCGCGAATCCGTAACTGTCCCGGTGCCAGGCTGATATCGTCGTACACGATCAGGATATCCTCCGGATCTACCTTATAATAATCTGCCGCTGCGCGGATGCTCTCCCCGCTGGAATTCATATAGGTCTGCGGCTTCATGAGAATGACCTTCTCCCCGCCGATAACGCCCTTCCCACAGAGCGCCTTATGCTTTTTCTCCGAGATATCCGCCCCGATCTTCTCCGCGAGGGCATCCATGACCATAAAGCCCGCATTATGTCTTGTATTTTCATATTCCTTTCCCGGGTTTCCGAGACCTGCAATAATTAACATTTTTATCTCCTTTTCGAATTTCCGCTGGCCGCCAGGTATTCCCTTCCGCGGTCAATGCAAAATCTTATTTTTCAAAACCGCAACGCATTTAAGGGGCCTTTTTCCAAAGTCCCCTGATTTCTACATTTTATCAGTTTTGAACGTCCAGTGCAAGGGGCAGTTATGACAAGAATCTGCCGCCAGCAGCTCCGTCATGACACCCATTCAGTCCATGATCACAGCCGTTAGCGGCAGATTCTTTTATATCCTATACTCGTTTTTCATACTCCGGCAGATACCCCCTGATGTACCGTCCGAATCGTGCGGAATTTGCGCTTTTGCGCTCCTCCCTTATGTATTCCGCGTCATGGAATGCATCTACCAATACCTTACTATATTTTAACCGTTAATTCAATACTTTTTTGCTGAATACATATCCAGAGTTTATTTGTTACTGTACACGGGTAGGAATTTTCTGAACTGAAAATTCCGTACAATACAGTGGTGGTAGTGGATTTTGCCGATTCGGAATGCGAAGCATCGGCAAAATCAGTTACTGTTTGCGCAAAGCGTGAACAGTAACGTTTATTCTTTCTCCAGGATCGTATATTTCCGCTCCATCCGGACCGGGTGCATACTCTCCTTGGTCCGTCTCAGATTCTCGAGTCCCATATCGTCTTCCCGGTTCACAAAGCCGGTCTTCGGATAGGAATGAAGCAGAAACTCTTTCTCCAGATAGTTATATAATCCGCGGAGCTCCGTGTTTGCTTTTTCCACATGGGTCACCGTCATGTCCATCTTCCGGCATTCCGTTCCCATAGAAAAGGCTTCCAGAATCCCGCCTACCCGGACACCTGCGATCATGATATCTGCCTCCCTGCAGAGCCGGATCGCTTCCCGGATTCCGGTCTCCTCACTCTCCAGACGATTTAACGCATCATCACTCTCCTTTTTCGATGACCAGCGGTCGAGGAACTCCAGAATCTCGGGCTCGTCTTCCGGGCCCAGAAGAACAAACTCCGCCTTCTCCCCGTAATCCCGCAGAAATCTTGAGATCCTGTTTTTCATTTTCGAATATTTCCGCCCAGGGAGCAGACGCATCTCATCCCCGGAATAAATATAGTCAAAACTGTCCCTGTCCTCCACGACCTCATAGCGGGATGGATCGGGATCGATTGCCGCAAGTGCTTCCTCATCCACCAGATACATATGCATCTTAACGCCGATTTCTGTAAAATGATCCTGAAGCCGGCGAAAATTCTCCCGCATATACTCGATTTTACAGACTGGAAGCATCGTCGCCTGATCATCATAGTCGATCTTCTGAATCCAGAGGATACCCCGCTCATCTGCAAAATATTTTGTCTCATAATATGGACGCCACAGCAGATGATATGCCAGATGTGACTCTGCACAGCCGGTAGGTCTCAGGGAAAAGTATGATTTTAATTCGATCAGCCTCTCCCCTGTAAGTGTTTCAAATTTTATCATGATCCAGAAACCTCCCCAGAGCCAACCTTTTCACCAAAGATAACGAAGATCACTGCCGCCGCAAGGATCACGGCTCCGGCGATCGTAAGTCCCCATGTGACTCCATTTACATAAATAATACCAAAGATGAACGATCCGAATACCTGAGACATATTCTCGAACAGGCTGTAGACACCCATTGCCTTATCATATCCATAACGCTGTACTTCCTTCATATCCGTATAGTAAGTGGACTGTGCCGGAAGTCCATAGCTGTCCGAAACTCCCAGAAGGATCAGCAGAACGATCAATGTCGGAATTCCCGGCCATACCGCATAGAGCAGGAAGGCACCGGCATATAAGACTGCCGCAAGGGCCAGAGATCCTTTCTGACCAATTCTGTGTGTCAACTGCTTCGTCAGGAAATTGCCGAGGCAGATAATACAGATTCCATTGATCAGGTAAGAGTATCCGATATTCGTCTCTGACATGCCAAGTTCCTCTCCAAGGAGCGGATAGAGATACGCCAGGAAATATCCACCCGCAACGACCGGGATCACGATTCCGGTAAAGTAGAGAAGTACATGAGGTGACAAAAGGAACTTAGCGGTGGACATACTTCCCTGAAGGTTTTCCGCTGATGCTGCCGCTTCCGTCTCCAGAATACCGGAGATTTTCTCCTCCCCGCTGCCGTCAAAAATATACAGTGCGCTGAATAAAAGGGACAGTATGCTCATGATTCCAACGATCATGAGAGCAGACCGGTAATTCATCCAGTTGATCAGAAACGCGCCGAATACAACGCCGCAGTTCACTCCACTCAAGGATGCCGCCGTATATCCGGTAAATCCCTCGCTCTTTTCCTCCGGATCTTTCTCCGCGATCATGACCTGAATGATCAGAAGAAGGAATCCCCATCCTGCTCCCATCACACCATTTCCGATAATAAATGAGGTGATCGTCGGAACCACCGCACGCATGCAGAGTCCGGCAACAAATAGAATGCTTCCAAACAGAGCCGTT
>OBVC01000775.1_pt1 | contig 11589 bp, 7 predicted proteins | sample 1494991 | NCBI WGS metagenome assembly OBVC01 (sample SAMEA2579955, study PRJEB22360) | human gut metagenome
TTATGAAATTCGCAGTGTAGTTTTGTGCAATTTTTCAAATTTGCTCATTTATAGTAACCTGTAAAACACACTGCTCTCAATGTGATAAAGAATATCTGAATGCTTTTCTTCCCCTCCTTCTAGCAAAATAAACTTCTCTCTCAATCTTGCTTCCATACTTTATCTTCTCCTCCCTTTTCTTTTGTTTGATAAGCACATTATATGTCAGTTTTCACATTGTTCAATAACTATTGCAAAATGTATGGTTTTATATGTAAAATTAACAGGATTATCTCTGACTATAAATTGCCTTTAAGCAAGCAAATAATGGCTCAAACGGATCATTATTACTTGGGCAATCCTAAACGGACTTGGATTTATCATGACCTATATCACTCCGTTCTTTGCCGGCGGCAAGTGGAACGGTTAAGGAGGGAACTTAACTATGGTAATACTTGATGGAATCGTGGAATGGATTGCCGAACAGGTCATGAACATCTTAAATCTGATTACCACCTCCGAAGTCAAGTTGACAGATACCACTTCCTATAAAGGCTTGATATATTCTTCGTGTGATATCCATTGAAAATCAAGTTTTCCTGTATCAATTTCTATTAAATACACTTAGTGCCCTCCTTTTGTTATCTGATTTTTCAAAATATCTTGCAGTTATTGTTTTAAATTATTTTTTCAAATCCGCTTTTATAACAATCCGGATATTTGCTTTTGCACTACAAGTAGACAATATGATTTCATTTTCCTTACTATCCTCAGCATATCCTCTTTCTATCTGATAAATCTCACTATCTGCCGGTACCTGTTCACAAGCTGTAATCTGGTAGTTCAAACTCCTTCCATCTGGTAAATAAACCTCCATATCCGTATGTTCCTGAAAAAAATCAATATCCTGATAATTTCTCAACACATGAAACATACTGCCATCTTTCATATTATGGCCATAGATAATATTCTTACTATCCGAGAAATCCCGTTCGTTCCGATAATCAAGAAAAATACTTCCTGCAATGTTATAAGTTTTTTGTACGGTATGGTTTAAATAGTAGGAATTATCTTCCCCTCTCACTACTGGATATTCCAACACCCCCGGAATCCGAAGCCACGCTACAATATCTGGGTTAATTGCCTGCAGAGAAGCAAAATCCACCGTTACAGTTTCTTCCTGCTTTTCTCCTTCCTTATCATCTTCTGCAACATTTGGTTTCGTATTTTCCGGATCCCTTGTATTCTTCTCTACTTTTACATATTCTTGTAACTGTTCATATTCCCGTTCTGCTGTTTGATATTCACTAATAATCTGATAAATCCAGACTCCTGCTGCCAGCAAGATCACGCTTAATATCCCAAGTAAAAAGTATTCTTTTTTCATCTGCTTACCTCCAACGTAAAAAAGCGGCAGCATACCAAAACTGATACGCTGCCGCCTGCACTTATGCCTCTTATTTTCTTAAATTACAGCAATCCAGTGGGTTTGGATTGATATGTTGTTTCCAATATTCATAATGTTCTGTGACATCTTCACAGACCGTCAACGGAAGATGAATTTTTTCCAATATCCTGATTTTTTCTTCCAATGGTAAATGCCAGTACCCACTCTGACGCAGAACATATTTCTGGTAATCCAAGTCCGGAAACCACTTTTTAATCCACCCATTTACCCGAAGAAATTCTACCAAAACTTTGTCTACCGGCAGCCTATTTAAGTAATCAAAATCCAAATACTCCTCAATCAGAGGGCTTAATCGTAATGTGACATCAAAGCCCTCTTCCTGTAATTTTAACAATGCCCTTAACCGCTTTGACGGACTACTTGCCTTTTCATAGGCAAGAGCCTTTTTATCATCAAAACAGGTAATGGTGATCTGGATATGTGCCAGCTTCGGATCATAAAGTTTCCGGTATCGTTCCTCTCCTGCCAGATGGGATTTTGTCACAATCAGATACCCAATACCATATTCATTTAACTGTTCTATGGTTTGATAGGTAATCTGTTCCTGACTTTCCAGCGGCTGAAAGCAATCTGTCATGCCTCCAAGTCTTAACATGGTTCCCGGTGGCACCTTTTCCAATTTTCTCCGGATTTTCTGGATATCTGCCACTCTTGGATTTTCTGCATTCCAAAGTCCGCGGAAATCCAAAAGGCTGCGTGCATAGCAGTAGGAACAATTATGCATACAGCCACAGCCATAAGTATCCAATCTGGTCGGATACCTGCATTTTTCTGCTTCGTTGCCGCTTACACTTTTATAAAAACTTTTAAATTCTTTTCTTTCGCTTCAGCATCACCTTTCCTTTCACTTGCGGGGTCCGGTACCGCCCCGAAATCTTCTGGTAAAGCATCCAGAAATGTTCTTTACACCACCCCGCAGGTCTAGTGTTCCATCATCTCCAAATGCTTTTTATCTCTTTGTGCGTCTGATCCGCCAAAGGACAATACCAATACCAAAGGCCGCTACTACTGCAATACCGATTGGCAGCAGGAGCATGGTATTATCCCCGGTTTTTACGTCCTCTGGTTTTTCCGGTGTCTGCGGAAGTTTCTTATTCTGGATTTCTTTTACCACTTCAATAACCTTTGTTTTTGCGTCTACATAACTAAATGTGATTTCATAGGTTTCCGTATGCTCTTCATATCCTTCCAACGGTTTCGTTTCCGATAATACATAAGTAATCGGTCCTACTGCTTTTCCGTCTTCGTATGTGGCAATCGGCAGCAGTTCACTGGTTGCAACTCCATCTTTATCTGTAGTAAGTTTTCCAACCACTTCCTCAGTCTCTTTGTTTTTCAATTCAAATTCCACATTCGCAAGTGGTGTCTGATCTTCTGCATCTGTTTTCTTAATAATTAACTGCCCCATTGGTACTTCATCTTTCATGGAAACTTTCTGTACTTCTCCGGTTTCCTCTACAGTAAATTCTACATCTTCTGCAATCAAAAATCCTTCCGGTGCAGCTTCTTCATGAAGGATATATGTTTTTCCCGGCTGTAGATACTCGATCCGGTAAGGTTCTTTGGTAGAGGTCCATTCTTCTATGATATTTCCCTCTTCGTCCAGTACCTGTAACTTGGCTCCTTCAATTTCCTGTTCTCCGGTGATATCCGTTTTTGTGATGTCAATCTTTGTATGATCGTCTTTCATGGAAACTTTCTGGATTTCTCCGGTTTCCTCTACGGTAAATTCCACATCTTCTGCTTTCACATATCCGTTTTCTGTTGGAGCCTGTTCTTCGTGAAGTATGTACTTACCCGGTTTTAATGCATAAATGATATGCGATTCCTTTGTAGAAGTCCACTCTTCCACTACAGTGCCTTCTTCATCTTGAATCTGTAGTCTGGCACCTTCCACTTCCTTTTCTCCAGTAATGTCTGTTTTTGTAACTTCAACTTTCGTCGGCTGGTTCTCCACTTCTTTTTGTATAGAAATCACTTCCAATTCCGGATCCGCATAAGAAGCATCAATTTCAACCTTCTCTTCATATGGTAGATATCCTGGCAGACCTTCCAGTTCCTTCAGATAATATTTCCCGTGTGGAATGGTATCCAAGTACTTCAATTTTCCTTCTTGATCTGTTTTTTCAACTGCTACCAGTTCATCTTTTTTCACCACAACTTTTCCTGCTGCATTTACAATATCTTCTCCTGCATACAATCCAAATGAAACCCCTTCCAGTGGCTCTTTTGTGGCTTCCGATTTTTTCAGCACTTCAATTTCCACTTTCTGCCTCTGATTCTTGATTTCCTTTGTTACATAGTCAACTGCCACTTCTTGTCCTTTATAGGTGATTTCAAAATCCTGTTCGGCTGGATCTAGCACAAAGGAATCTCCCGTTTTTGTTTCTTTAATATAAAATTTTCCAATCGGAAGATTATTTAAAGTCCCTTTTCCTTTTCCATCTGTTACAATCGTTCCAACCAATGCGCCTTTTTCAAAACGTATGATCCGATTACCCTCACTGTCTACCTGTCCATCTGGTGAGTAAATGGTTTCCCTTGCATAAATAGAGAATTCTGCTCCTGCAAGTCCCTGTTCTTCATACGCAAACTCATATCCTTTTTCTGTTTCCATAACATCTTCTCCGGTAAACAGATTAGACACTTGGTTTACTGCCTTTGCCAGACCATTCTTTAATTTTGTCAGTATCTGCTCTGTTACTTTTTCAGCACCAACAAGCACTTCTCCTGTTTTCTGGATCGTCAGGCTTCCTACCGCTTCATCGTTCTTTACTTCTACCACTACAATATATTTTCCGGTTTCCTCTTCCACCTCATGTGCAGTATTGCTGTCCACTTTGATCGTAATGGATTCCCTTGGTGCTTTCTCATAAGTTCCTTCCTTTGTCACCTCATTTAACGGAAGGATTTCTTCTCCATTTTTTAATGCCTGTTCAAATCCGGTCTGTACAAACAGTTCCGGGCTTTTTACTTCTTCAATCCGGTAAGTTCCCATTTTAAGCGGCTCCGGCGTCAACAGATAACCTTCCTCATTTGTTTCAAAAACGTCAATTGTTTCTGGCTTCGGATACCGTACTTTCATAGTGACGTATTTCTTCTTCTCCACATCATAAATTTTATAGTGGGCACTGTTCTTTAAAATTGGAAGTTCCGTCTGTGCATCCTTTTTGATGATCTTAAAATAAAACTGCATCGGACGGTCATTAAAGACACGCCATGTCTGCGGTTCCCTGCTGTCTTCATCGATAGTCACCAAAAACGGCTGAATTCCTTCTACATTTTCCGGAATGGTACTTTCAATACACACATATTTTCCATATGGAAGTTCCGGTGAACACAGATACCCTTTTTTGTCGGTAAACATTTCTTCTGTCTGTATCTTTTCTCCATTTTCATAATAAGATGCAGTTTCCTCTTTACTGAAATCATATCCGATAAAATCCTGCGGTGCATATTCGGTTCCATTCGATGGTTTTAAGGTACCATCCTTTACTTTAGAAAGTTCACTGATCAGGTACACTTTAAATCCGGCACCTTCCAGCAATTCTGTTTCCGTCTGGCTGCCATCATCACTGATTTTAATTAACTGGAATGCCTGTTTTTTTATGGTTTCCAAAACAGTCACATTTTTCTGCACAATTTCCACATCTTGCCCTTCATATGCAAGATCTACCGGATATTTGGTTTGATCCAACAAATATGCATTGGAAGGAGGTGCAGAAATTTCCTGTACATAGTATTTTCCAAGATACAAATCTTTGAAATTCAGAACACCTTTTTCGATCGTTCCCTGCACGACCAACTGATCCTTTTTATAAAGCAGTCCTGTCTTTCCATTTGGGTGTTGGATATCTTCTGCCGCATACAATCCATAGACAGCCCCGTTTAAATCTCCATCTCCCTGGCTTACAGAGTCCTGTGTATCTTTGTCTATTTTCTTGATATGGACTGCTCCCCGTACCTCTTTATTTTTAAAGGTATGTGCAAAGGTATACGTGTAGGTCGTATCATTTTTATATTCATAAAAGAACTCATAACTATCACTGCTCTGAACATAAAGAGGTGGTGCCTGAATTTCCTTTACTACATAATGGAAGCCAATTGGGATATCCGCAGTAAATGCAGCCTTCCCGTTTTCATTGGACTCCGCTTTCTGTATCATAGTTCCCTTTGTAACCAGCACGGAACCGTCTGCACCGGTAACATCTTCATCTGCATACAATCCAAAAATTGCCCCTTTCAATGCTGCATCATCATTACTTGATTTCTTCAGCACTTCCACAGATACCTTTGGTCTGGCATTTTCATATTGTGTTTCTTCCTCAACCACTTCTACTGTCTGCCCTGCATAAGAAAGGGTTACCATATGGGTACGCTCTTCCTCTGTCTTCCCTATTGTCAGGGAATCCGGAGCCTGCTGCTCTACCACCTTATAGGTTCCGAGATGAAGCATATCCGAAGAACAACTTCCGTCTTCTTTTGTCTCCAGTTCTGCTGCCAAATCTCCTGCCTGATAGATTTTTGTCTGCTTATCCTGGCTGTAGATGTCTTCTGCTGCATAAATTTTATACTTTGCCCCTGCAAATGCAGCATTGGTATAGGTAAATTGCAGATTTCCAGTCTCTCCGGATACTCCTGTCAGCTTTTCCCCCTGCTTTCGGATGATAATCTTCCCTTTTTGTTCCTCATTTTTTACAGTCAGTGTTTGTGTTTTTGCTACTTCCAGATTGACATTGTAAGCAGTTGTATTCAGTTTATACCCTTTCGGTGCAGTGATTTCCTTGATGTACACTGTATCCTGCGTCTTTGTCATCTCCGCTTTAGTTGCTCCTTTTTCATCTGTTGGCGGCATCTCCTGAATCAAATCTGTACAGGCCTGATCCCGATAAATCCCAAAAACAGCCCCTGCAAGTTTTACACTGCTTTTTGCATCTTCTTTGATGACTTCGATCCAGGAAATATCCATCCATTGAATCGAAAATGAAACCTTAGCACTTGGTTCCTCATAAAAATCCCCATAACCAACATCCTGATTGCCGGAACCGGTAGAAACCACCAGAGTTTTCCACTGAGCTCCTACCTGTCCGCCTAAATCTCCGCTATTCCAGGTACCATGTACGGTTTTTTCTGCAGTAAAGTAAAAAGTCGTACCACCATAAATCTTAATGGAACCTCCTTTCTGCTCCTTTCCGGCAGTATCATGGTAAGTCACACCTTCCGGTAAAGAAAGGGTAATATAATTTCTATGGTCTCCATTTAATGTGATATTTTTTGTTTTCTGCACATCTCCTTCCAAAAAAGCGGTTTCGTTTGTGGAAGAAAGGCTGATGGCAGCACTTGGCGGTGCTTCCTGCCCGCAAAGATAATTGATGTATTCCATGACACCATAGCGTTTCAGTCCGTCCTGCGTGCAGCCCACAAATGCCACTTCCTCTCCGCCATAACAGTAACTTGCTGCTAAATGTGTCAGGACATATTTGATATCATTGCTATAATTCTTTAGATATTCTCCGGTTAAATCACCCGGCCCTCCATATCCATAATACAAAACTTTCTGTAAGTTTAAGTTGCTCTCATAAATTTCTGCCACGTAATCAGACGAAGGCGGTGACTGCAGATTTGATTCCAGACAGTATGCAATCCGTTCATTGACGTAAAAATAGCAGGTACTGTAAGAACCTAAATCACTTGGGTATACAATCCTCTCCCCTTGCACCAAAGAAGCTTTTTCCCTTGCCTGTTCCATAGAAGAGGGGACAACGGAAAACAAGACACCCTCTTCTTCCTTTAATGCACTGGTATCAATGTTGGCACCATCAGGCTCTGCATCTTCCTCCCCACTTTTTATCTCTTTCTTCTGTTTCTTCTCTTTTTGCGGACTCTCTCCTTCCTTTCCCGCTTCTTTCACAATGATTTTCCGCGTAATCTCATAAGTATCTCCGGAAGGTTTTTGGACCTGGTAAATACAGTCATACCTTCCAGGTCTGTCTGCATCAAACAGCTTTCCTTCTTTATCTGCTGACAAAACAAGAGAAACCTTTTCTCCGTCTTTTACAGTAATACCGGTGAAATCGGATGCCGGATCAAAAGTTTCTCCCTGCTCAATCGTAATGTCTTCTGCCTGTGTTTCTTCTTTTACATCTGTCTGTTCTAATGGTGCTGCAAAAGCACTGCTCCCACCTGCAAGCAGAGAGGAACACCCTAATAAAACAGCTAAAAATCCTGCTGTACATCGTTTTTTCCATGTTGTTTTCAATAAACGCTCTCTCCTTTCACTTTATTGTTTTTTAGACGGGCAGTTCCATTTTCGGGAATATGCTGCACACCGGAAACTGCCCTGTTTCCCATTTCTTCTTAAGGTCTGTCCCGAATCATACATTGTTCTCCTTTCCCATGGCACTTTAAACCATGCAAAAAAGGAACTGCTTTCGCAATTCCTCTTTTGCACATTTTAAAAATGAATTATCTTGTGTTTTCCCTGATTTCCTTTGTCAGCCAGTCATCAATCCCTTTTTCATGTTCTGCCCACAGTCCGTCCTGATCTAAATCCCACTGGTTCCGGTTACAGGATAAGGAAAGCTCCTCACAGATACGGTATGTATGATTACAGCCTTTTCGTATGGTATCCCGTTTTACTCTTTTTTTCGGGCATTCAAAGTAAGGATCGCCCTCTTTCTTTCTCTCTTCACATTCCTCACAGATTTCACTATACTTTTTGTCACATATAAGCCGTAACTGCTTATCCATGTCATAGACTTCTTCCACATGGGAGAGACCACGCTTTTTTAATGCTTGTAAAACCTCATACAAATCTCTCCAATTTCCAATTCCCGGATTCCCAAGGAACGTTTTTCCTGATACCTGATGGGCAATCTCTGCTTTTAAAATTCCTTCGGTCACATAAATCTCATTTCCTTCTGCTTTTCCCGATATCCCTACAATACTGCTGATCCCACACCCTTTCTTTTGATTTGCACTGGAAAGCCATACATATTTATTTTTTCCCTTTGGGTTGTCCAATCGTATCTGGAATCCTGCCAGATATCCGTCTACTGTATAAACAGGACAAAGATACCCGCTGTTTCCTTCATAGAAATTCAGATCCCAGTCTCCTTCCCGATTGATATAAAATCCGGGAACGCCTTCCAAGCGTAATCCCTGCTTTATCAGTCTCCTGGCAATCTGTTGAGATTCCTCCTTACTGGTACTTTTATATCCTTTTTCTTCCATACGCCGGATAATCTCTGCATTCACCCCTCTTCTTTCCAAATCTTTGCGGTGATATTCCTTCAGTTTCAGATAAGAGAGCATTTTTTTATAAACATGATGCCGTTGTTCTGCATCCACAGGTTCTGCCATGCGTTCCTTCTGCTTCCTTGCCTGTTTTTTTATCCCCTGGCTTTCTTCCTGCATTGCTTCCCTTGTCTTTTTCTTTCTGCCGGGTTCTTCCTGCTTTCTTCTATAAATTTCCCGATATGCCTTTTTATACCGGTCCTTTCCCGTCAGATGACAAAGTTCTGCATAAAGTGTCAGCATATTATGACCAGTTCCACAATCAAAGCAATGGAAAACATTAATGATTTTCCCTTCTGCACAGACACAGATGCTTGCCTTCCCCCTTGCATCTCCACAAAATGGACAGACAACATTGGCTGCATTCTGGACATCCTTTACCTGATATCCGTTTTTGCAGTTTTCCAAAAATTCCATATCCAGCATGTTTGCGACATCAAAAATAGTGAATGGGGCAACTGGATAAGAATCTGTACGCTTTCTTTTTTTCATATCCTTTTTACCTTTCTGGAAATATCCCCTTACAAAAGTCGGAAAAGGCATGGCCAGCACGCCTCTTCCTAATAGTTAATCTTTTAAGCAGCTTTCTGTTCACAGTCTTCCAGTAAAAGCTGAGCTGCTTCTTTCATTTTAAAATCAGAACCTCTGTATTCGTTTGCAAACCATTGTAACTGCCGATATCCCGCTTCTGTCCCAAGCATTTCACCAAATGACTTTCCTTCAAACAACGCATACGGACAGATTACCTTTTTTGCCTCTTCTACTGTCAGAGGTTTCTTCTCCGCTTCACTTTCCATATCTCTTTGTAACTGCAAGAAAAAGTCTTCTTCATCTATTTCTTCAAAGGGAACTTCTTCTTTCGCCTCTTCAAAATCTTCTGATGGAGCAGAAACGGAAGATTTCTCTTTCATTTCCTTTTCTTCCGTAATCTCCTGAGCTGTATCTGCTGCTTTTGTTTCACTGCTTTCTGTCTCTTGAACTTCTGCTTCCTTTGTCTGTTGTGCTGAAAAATCCAAAAGGTTCATCTGTCCAAAACCGTCCTCTTCCTTTTTCTTATGAGATTGCAAGCCCGACTCCTTCGGCTCTTTCTTCCCCTCTTTTGATTTTTCTTCCAGATTGTTTTCGTTTGGTTCCCTCTCCGGTTTTTCGTCTTTTAAATCTTCTATGGAAGAAGAATCTAAAATGTCTTTTCCCTCGTTTGTCAATGAATCTGGCTGAGTTTCCTCTAACAGTACTTCCTGTTCTGTTGTTTCCTGATGATGCACTACTTCTGCTGCTTCTGAAGATTGTTTTTCCAACCTCTTTGTTTCTTGCACTTTCATATCTTCCGCTGTTTCTGCCTCTTCACTTTCTTCTAAAAAAGCTGCAGGATCCGGGAAAAAATCTGCCTGTATTATAGTATCTTTGTTTCTTTTCTTATCTTCCTGCGGCGGTTGCGCTAAAGGACTGTCTGCAATTACATCAGAAGCCTTTTTTTCCGGTTTCTGTGGCTTTACTGGCACTTCGGATTTTTTATATTCCACCCTTTCCTTTGATTTATCAGGTCCATTTGGTGTCCCCTTCATATCCGGATCTTCCGTTTCCTGTTTCATACGAAATTTATACAGGAAGAAGTATTTAAACCCATACGTCCATGCTGCCCCTTTCGCCTTTGCAGGAGAGTCCAGGTGGTCTCCCACCAGCTGAATACTTACTCGCTCTTTTTCCTCCAAACAGTCCGCATTGACAATAAAAAATGTAAGTTTTGCTGTATAAATCCAGCTGCCATCTACTTTACTGTAAGCTGCATCTGTCTCTTCTAATTCCTGCAAACAGATGTGGTGCTTCGTAAACGCCGGATTTAGAAGTTCAAAGATATCATCAATCTTTACAAAATCATAATCCACTTCGTCTGAATAATGCTTCTTTAACAGCTTTGGCATTTCGTTTGAAATTGCAATTAGTTTTTGCTGTAAATTCATTGTTTCTTTGTTTTCCATCCTATGTCCTCCTGTTCTTTCAATTAAGCAGCCTGTTTCTGTTCTGCCATGACATTGTAATACCAGATATCCCTTGCTCCTACCTGATAGATTTCTTCTACGTCCCATACCTTATTTGCCCCGTACTTTTCTTTCAGACGTTTCTTTTCTTGTCCAGATACCTGACTGAGTGGGTACTTTCCGGTTGTGTTTTTTAATACCTCTGCATCGATGTGGAAATATTCAAAAACACCTTGTCTCCCTCTTACAACTACAATTACGGTATGATGCACCTGCTCCAACGATTTTCTCAGGACTCTGATTTTTTCAATCCTCTCCGGTTGTTTCTTCATCAAAAATTTTGCTTTGTTGTTTACTTCTGTTTCAAAAATCTGACGCATGACTTCCCTGTTCTGCAGTTCTTTTGCCCAGTATCTTCCAAACCTGCGGATGACAGCTTTTCGGTTTCTTAAATAGCAAAAGTACAGCCAATTGTCAAATACATACGTTTCTCCATCGAAAGCAAAGTCCTGTTGTGGGAGTAATCGGTCTGTTGCAGAATTTTTTTCAAAAATCACATCTCCTGCTGTCTTTTCAATCAATTCCCGATATTTCCATGCGACTGCTGCTCTTTCAACTGCGGTGATCACAATATCCTTTTTTCCTTTCTCCAGTTTCTTTTGGGCATATTCCTGAACCTTCTGTTCCAGGCAGCGCATACATCCACGCTGGAACCGGAAATTTTTTCCTTCCGGAATATTTAACAAAGCACGCAAGGCGTAGGATACATCTGTAAATTCAAACGTCTTTTGGTTGAAAATCCCGACAAATTCTGAAGTGCTATAATAAAGTTGTAACAGAAGTGGCTAATAAGATATAATCATCTTA
>OBVC01000785.1_pt1 | contig 11342 bp, 14 predicted proteins | sample 1494991 | NCBI WGS metagenome assembly OBVC01 (sample SAMEA2579955, study PRJEB22360) | human gut metagenome
TAGCCGCAACAGGCTGGGCCATAACTTTTCCAAACTGTTTTCCATAGTTTTTTAATTTATCCATTATGCCCTCCCATCATTAAAAATCCGACTTCCTCCGTGGAAACTTCTTCCCGGTTGAACTCTCCTCTGATTTTTCCATCGTAAATAACGTAAACACGGTCAGATAAAGCCAGTATTTCAGACAGCTCCGAGGAAACGAGCAGCACCGCGTCTTTCCTGTTTCTTTTTTCCACGATTCTGTCATGAATAAATTCCCTGGCTCCTATGTCGACGCCTCTGGTCGGTTCTGCTGCAATTAAGAATTTTGAGTGATGCTCAATCTCCCTGGCCACAATCAGTTTCTGTATGTTCCCGCCCGACAGCGATCCGGCTTTATTCTGAATATTGTCATACTTTACACCATACTTCTCCAGCAGCTGCAGCGTAAATTCCTGATTTTGTTTCTTGTCCAGTATTCCCTTACGTGAAAATTTCTTCTGATACTCAAATCCCATGATTGCAGTTTCTTCCAAAGACGCTTTCTTAGCGCATCCATATTCATAACGGTCTTCCGGAATATGAGCGCAGCCTGCCTCCCGGATCTCCCGTACACCCAGGCTGGATATCTCTTTTCCCTCCAGCGTAATCTTCCCTTTCGTCAGATTAGTAAGCCCGGTAAGACACTGGATCAGCTCTGTCTGTCCATTGCCGGATACGCCGGCCAGCCCTACAATCTCGCCCTCCTTCACATGCAGGCTCAGACCCTTTAAGACCGTAACGCCATCGTTCTCACAGTATGCATCCTCTATCTCCAAAACGGTTTTCCCGGGTTCCTGCTTCTCGATCTTACGCTGCGGGATTCCTTTCCCAACCATGAGATAGGACAGCTCTTTTATATCCGTTTCACTGATTTTCCGTTCCCCTATGTAGTTACCTTTTCTCATAATAACTGCCCGGTCCGCCACGTCCATGACTTCCTGCAGCTTATGTGTAATAATAATAATGCTTTTTCCACGGCTTGCCAGATGTTTCAGAGTCTTCAAAAGCTCATCAATTTCCTGCGGAACCAAAACTGCTGTGGGTTCATCGAAAATAATAATGTCTGCATCCTGATACAGCACCTTTAATATTTCAATCCTCTGCCGCATTCCCACAGAGCACTCCTCTACTTTCAAATCCGGATTAATTGAAAGCCCATATTCCTCACTTAGGTTTTTAACGATTTCACTCGCTTTTTTTCTGTCAAAAAACAAGTTTTTCTTCGGCTCTTTGCCATACACGATATTTTCCGCAACCGTATAGCTGTCAAACAGCATAAAATGCTGCTGCACCATGCCAATGCCGCAGGCAATGGCATCCTGCACGGAATGAATACTTACCTTCTTTCCATCCAGAAATATTTCTCCCGAATCAGCGTGGCCCAGTCCATACAGGATCTTCATGACCGTGGTCTTCCCGGCGCCGTTTTCTCCTATGACTGCCAGAATCTCACCCTTATTCATCCCAAAGCTGATATGATTATTCGCAATCGTCTTGCCATATGTTTTTGTTATATCTTTTAATTCCAGGAACATATTAAGTCCTCCTGTTATGGAAGAAGATACTGCAAAACACAGGATCTCTGTCTTTCGCAGCATCTCCTCTGACATCTAAGCCTATTGGTTATAGCTCTCTTCTTCCGGAACTACTGATAGATTAATCTCTTTGTTCTTAATTTTTTCAGCAGTCTCTTTTAATGTTGCCACATCCTCGTCAGTCAGTTTTTCATTTCTCGGATTTTCACTCTCATGGGTAACGAAAACAGCACCGATCGCACCCTCGGCAACACCTAAGGACTCATCCTCTGTCGTCCACTTATCTGAGTAATACTGATCAAGCAAATACTGCATGGTTGCATAAGTATCCTTGATCTGGCTGGTAACAATCCATGGATTGTCAGGGGAAGTCAGATCCACATCCTGACCTGAAGTATAGAATTCTTTTTCTTTTGCGGCCTCAAACACGCCTTTATCTCCTCCTGCCGCCGCGGAATTGATAAACTGGCATCCCTGCTCATACTGCTGGATTGCATACTCTTTGGATTTCGCCGGATCATTATAGCTGCCGACGTAATTGAAGATAAATTTGGCATCCGGTTTTTCGGATTTTACACCTTCCATATATCCCCATCTCCATTTCCAGCTGCCGGGTCCCTGATTCACATGTACTGCGCCGAATTGGCTGGCAGTATCATCCGTTACCATGCCGGCAATCTTTCCTATTAAATACGCACCTTCCTGTTCTCTATAGGAAATGCATTTTACATTTTCTACATCTACCTGGGAATCAATAAGCGCATAGTCCGCCTTATCCGGAAATTCAGTTGCAACCTTGGTAATTGCATCGCCTGCCTGCCAGCTGCCTCCGATAATTAAATCGGCGCCCTCTTCCACCATAGCTCTGCAGTTGTCTTCATATGCAGCCGCATCGGCACACTCAGCCACAACCGCTTCAAATCCATATTTCTCTGCGCTCGCTTTCAGACCTTCAATCATGTTTAATACGAATACCTGTGTACCTGCCACATCGCAGATCAACGCGACTTTTTTCTTTTCACCATTCTTTTCCGGAGCCGCTTCACTCTGTGCCGAATCCTTTTTTTCTGCCGCATTTGTATTGCCTGTCGTTTCAGAAGCACCACAGCCCGTCAGCACGACCATAGCAGCGCAAAGCCCCACTGCCAACATTTTTGTTATACTCTTTTTCATCATTCATCCTCCTGTGATTCCATATGCGCCAAAATGCTGCTCAGATATTTTTTGAACTCCTTTGCTGACTGAGCGGCCACATAATCAACCTCTTCCCCATCAACCCGATTATTGTTTACACCCGCTGCCATATTGGATATCAGTGATAAAGCCAGTGTCTTCAATCCACAATGTGCCGCAGTAAGTGCTTCTGTGACAGTTGACATCCCTGCCGCATCCGCGCCGGCCATTCTTAAGAAACGAATTTCAGCCGGTGTCTCAAAGTGAGGTCCCGTCTGATATGCGTAGACCCCTTCCTGAATCCTCAGACTGCACTCCTTTGCCAGACTCTTTGCCAGAGTTCTTAAACCTTCATCATAGGCATTGCATACATCAAAAAACCTCGGCCCGATCCGGTCATCATTCGGTCCCCTCAGCGGAGAGGCGCCTGCCAGATTGATATGGTCCCTGATAATCATCAGATCCCCCGGCTTGTATCCCGTATTGATTCCTCCAGCCGCATTCGTCAGAATCATATTCTCAACTCCCAAAAGCTTAAAAAGACGAACCGGAGCCACCAGCTGTTCATAATCATATCCTTCATAATAGTGGAAACGACCGGACATACAGACTACCTTTCTGCCGTATAATTCTCCCAGAATCAGTTTTCCCGCGTGAGATTTTACCGTGCTGACCAGGAAGTCAGGAATATCCTCATAAGGAATCTCAACAGGGTTTTTTATATCAGAAGCCAGGCTTCCTAATGCCGAACCGAGAATCAAAGCTGTCTGTGGTTTGAAATCAATCTTACTCTTTACGTAATCTGCACTTTTTTCAAAGTATTCCAGATTAAAGTTGTATTTCATCTCGATATTATTCATGCTTCTCCTTTTTAATTAAGATTCGTATTCCTTCTATTACCGTTCTTATGGCCGGTGATAAATCCCGTACAGTCTCACAGGGAAGTCCGGCCTGCTCCCTCTCTTTATTCCAGATTACATGCAAAACTGCACCCGCACGGATCCTTCTGATCTGGGAAACTATGAACACGGCTGCACATTCCATCTCTGATCCAAGCGCCCCTGCACGAATCCATGCATCATAATGTTCTTTTAAGTCCCTTCCAACAGGCATTTCAGCCGGCATATGCTGCCCATAATAGGAGTCCTTACTCTGCACCACTCCCTTGTGGGCTTTTACCCCGATTACAGCTGCAGCCTCACTCAAGGCAGAGGTCACATCAAAATCAGGGACCGCCGGAAATTCTCCATATACATATTCTTTCGTTGTGCCTTCCTGTCTGATCGCACCCGTTGGGAGTATAATCTCACCGCTGCCAACCTCCTGCTGCATCCCGCCGCAAGTCCCTAACCGTATGACCGTATCAACTCCAATCATGGCCAGCTCCTCGACCGCGATCGCAGCCGAAGGGCCTCCCATTCCAGTTGAAATAACCAGTACTTTTTCGCCTTCCAGATAGCCTTCGTAGCTCGTATATTCTCTATGTACCGATAACGGTCTGGGATTTTCCAGATAGCCTGCGATTACCTTCACCCTACCGGGATCTCCAGGCAGAATCGCATACCTTGCACCGACCTCCGGCCCTAAATCAATGCTGCTGCAATATCCCCTCTTTATCATAGCGTTTTTCCTTTCTCCGCGTAGGCCTTCAGCTGATAGGGAGAGAACACTCCTAAATCCGTAACGACACCGTTGCAAAGTTTAGGCGGTGTAATATCAAAAGCAGGGTAATATGCCTTCACCCCTTCTTTTGTGACCTTTGTTCCCATAGCCTCCATTACAAGTTCCGGATCTCTGTATTCAATCTTCACCGTGTCAATAGTCTCATGACGCAGATTCGGTGTTCCTGTTACGAAATACGGGATGTTATGATAACTGGCGGCCAGCGCAATCTGGAATGTTCCCACCTTATTAACCACATATCCGTCCATGGTGATAACGTCGGCAGCAGAAGTAAATACATCTACATTTTTTTCCTTCATGATAAACCCCGGCATATTATCCGTTATAACCGATACATCAACCCCCATGTCATACGCTACACTGGCAGTAAGCCTTGCCCCCTGAAAATATGGCCGCGTCTCCGCGCAGATCATTTTGATGTCATTATTACGCTTGTGGCATTCCTTGATCAGAGTACCGATGATTGTCTCCGCAAAACACTGGGTCAAAATGGTTCCATTTTTCGGAATCAAATCTGCTAAATAGCTGCCGATCTTTTCATACTTTAAATAATTGTTGTTAATATAAGAGAATGCATATTCTCTTAAGGGTTCGACAAGTTCTTTTGCACAGCCGCCGTCTTTTGCGTGCTTTCTTACAAGCATCATGGCTCCATCTACAATCTGTACCATTTTAGCCACCGTCGTCGGCCTTGCATGGGATAGGGTATAGGCTGCCTTGTCCATATATTGCACAAGCTCATCTCCCGATTTCTCCCCTGCCTCATATGCGGCCAGCGCCATACCCATGGCCGCCGCTGTATATGGCCCGCCGCTCTGTGTCACCATATCAGCAATCGCCTGTGCAACCTCCTCGTGTTTACTGCAGATTACATATTCCGTCTTTACGGGGTAAATTCTCCTGTCCAGAATTTTCACCTTACCATCTTCATACCACGCTACATTTTCGTACCGCAGAAGAAAACCCATCTGCTCATCTGCTCTTCTCATGCTATCCTCCTTATTTTCCTTTCATGACATTCACATATTTTTCATCAATAATCTGTACCTCTCCATTATTTAGGGCAAGGCTGTATATCTTAGCCGCGTCCTCCGTGTAGACTGCCCTGATATGAGCCTGGTCCAAATTCTCTCCCACAGCCAGAACTCCATGGTTGGCCATCAGGCATGCATTTCTGCCATTCAGCTTCTTAACCGCTTCCACACCAACCTCTACAGTTCCAGGTATGGCAAAGTCCGCAACTTCTACCTCACCGCCTAAAAATGGGACCATCTCAATTAAGATCACCGGTATGCTCTGATTATTTACGGCAAACGAAGTGGCATACGGTGAATGTGTATGTATCACAGATGATATCTCCGGCTTCTGCCTGTAAACCTCGGCATGCAGCCTCCATTCTGATGAGGGTTTTCTTTCCCCTTCCAGCACCTCTCCATCCAGAGTCATTCGTACCAGATCCTCCTCCGTCATAGTTTCATATGGGAGCGAACCTGGTGTGATAAACATCTCACCCGACGCATGATCATAATAGCTGATATTTCCGCTGGTCCCTGCAAACAGGGCTTCACGATAAGACTGCTTTGTTACTTCAAGAAGTTTTTTTCTTATTTCCAAGTGATTATGTCCCCCTTTTCTTGGTTTTATGTTGTTTTATGTTTTATATAAACAAGATACCACACAATTCCAATTTATGCAACTATTAATTATTAGTTTCTTCTATTTTTTTTGTGATTGTAAGTTGTTTTTTGTATCTATTCAACACATTTATTGATAGTCCAACACGTTCTTTCCACAAATACCTCTTTTTTTCCTTATCTATTTTCCAATTCTTAAACATAATATACAATCCTCCAAAACAAAAAAGGTGCTGTTTCATGGAGAACAATCCATAAAACAGCACCTTTTTTGTTTTCTATTCTTCTTAACACCTCGTGAAATAATCCTATTTACCGCATTCGACCAAATGTATACTGCATTCTTTTAAATGATTCTTCCAATCCTTCGTCAGCTCTTTATCCGTAACCAGCACATCAACGCTGTCCAGGGTACCCATCCTGGCAAATGCCGAACGGTCGAACTTTGTGTGGTCTGCAATTAGAAATTTCTTATCCGCACAGTTTAAAATACTTCTATGAAATTCAGCTATCATATCACCTGAATCATAAATTCCATAAGCAGTATCCAGGCTGGTACAGGATATAAACGCCTTGTCAAAACAGTATCTCTTTAAATACTGGATCGTCTCAATTCCAAAGAACGCCTGGCTTTTTTCATCAAAGTCTCCGCCCGGTATACATAACTTTATATTGTTATGCTGAGACAACAGCTCCATAGCCGGAAGAGAATTGGTCATCACCGTCAAAGGGATGTTGGAAATAAAATTACAGAGTTCAAACACAGTAGTTGTATGGTCTAAAAATATACAATCATTCGGCTGTATAAACGCTGCTGCATACATTGCCATCTGTCTTTTTTCTTCCCGCATGATCGACGACTTTATCTTCTGTGAAACGGTTATATTCTTCTTAAAAACCAGGGAGGCTCCTCCGTACGTTTTAATCAGAAAACCTTCATTGCTCAAAACTTCAAAGTCGCGGCGGATCGTCTCTGTACTCACGGAAAAGGCGTCTGCCATCTCGGCAACCGTTACATTCTTTCTCTCGAGTAAAATTTCCTTAATTCGCTCTCTGCGTTCAATAGATAACATCTTGTTCCCCATTTCCCATTATCTGATTGGATACTATGAACCGGATCGTACAAAAATATTCTTAAATGCGCCGGGTTCCCGAAATTTATTCCGGTTCAGAACCAGATCAATTCCCATCTCTAGAATCCGTCTTTCTGCCTCTGCCCTTTTCCCCTGGCCCAGACTGACGATATCCTCTGCCTTAGCGCTGCCAACAACCCTACGAATTAATTCCAGACCTGCATATCCCGCTGTATCCTCTAATATACCCATATAATACCATTTATTCAGAATCTTTTCAAATGCATCTTTCTGAACCTGCTCATGATCCATTCCTTTCACCACAAACAACTCTGGTATCTTTGAAACTGTATTCTCTGCCCATATTACACCAGCCGGTTTTTGGTTCTGTCTGGCATTTTCCCTTGCAAGCAGCAAATGTGCAATCAAATTTCCTATATCATATCCCATCGGGCCGTAAAATGCAAATTCCGAGTCAAATATTTTCATTCCCAGCTCATTTACAAAGATGGATCCTGTATGCAGATCACCGTGCAGCAGTGCCTGTGCCTCGGTCATATAGCGGTATTTCAGCTTTCCGGCTTCCTGATGCAGTGTCTCATTCTGGTAAATATTGGTTTTAACAAACAACTCATTTTCCGGTTCCACTGAATTTTTTCCCGAAAGGTTAAACATAGCTTCATCAAAAACAAGACGTTCGCTTATCTCACACAGTTCCGGATTGGTAAATCTCTTAACCTGATACTTTTTTTGAATATGATCCTTACCGACATCCGATGTCCTAACCCAGGTTTCCGCCAAAAACGAACTGATCTGTTCTGCAAAATCGGGGAAAATCCTGTCTTCTTCAATCAGCGCCTTTCTCAACACAGTATAGTCCTTCAAATCTTCCATAAACATACAGTCCATGGTCTCATCATAGAGATAGACCTTCGGAGCACAGCCGGGCAATATCTCGTTTTCGGCCTCCAGAGCTGCAGCCTCTCTTCGGTTCCTTTTTCGGCTGATACTTCTTTCCGATGAAAGGCGGGTTGACAATCCCGCCTGTTTTAAGATAACGCTTTTCTCACCATCGCTGATCCGGTAAATATAATTCATATTCCCGTCCCCAATCTCCTTACAGCGCACGTTTGCTCCATGACTGCAAAAAAATCCTTTAGCACATGCGTATTCGGCCGCACTCTTTTCATCCAGTGCAAAGTACTCCCCATTTTCCATGCAGTTCACTCCTGTCCTGAATCCATGTAAAGCAGATGAATAAGCCTTTCTCTGTCTATGTGACATACCTGGCTGATATTCATCTCCTCCTCCGTGTGCTCCAAACGGTTGTTAATATCAATAACCAGCATGCCAAATGTCAGCTTCCCCTTTAAATCCACCTCTCCATATCGCTTTTTCTTCTCACAAAGCCATGGAAGTACTGCCGCTGCCACCGCCGCCATCTCCTGCATGGGGAGATGCCTTTTTCTCTCCCCCATGGGGGCTTCTGCGTTCACATCACACCACCGTTTTTTCAACAGCCTGTTGAATTGATGCATGACCGGCTCTGTCTCATATCTTCTGCTGTCAACCTCACTCAAAGACATATAGCAGAAAGTTCCCGCATCAACCGGACACATGGTAAAATTTAATCCCTGTTCCAACACATACTGCGCCGCTTCCGGGTCGAGATATGTCTGCACATCCTTTACAATCTGCAGGCTGGCATGTCTTTGTGTCCCTCCGCACCAGATCAGCTCTTTTATTAATTTTCCTGCTTCCGGGTAGCGTTCAAGAAGTATTGCCATATTTGTCAGAGCGCCTGCACAGAGGACTTTGGCCTCTCCGCCGGCTTCTCTCAATTTTTCGTATAAAAAGTCTGCAGCATCCAGCCTGGATACCGCACAGACTTTGCTGGTATCAACCTGCAGGCCATTAATCGGCTCGGAAATATCACTTGCCGACACAGGCAGCTGATAATCTCTTCTCCACGGACGATCCGCACCAAGTGCGACCGGCACCTCCCAGCCCAGCAGTTCATTGAGGCCGGATATGCTTCTGTGTGAACTTTCCAGTGACGTCTCTCCAAAACACAATGATATTCCTTTTACCTCAACATGATTCAGACGGTTCAGGGCAAACAGTATGCCTGCTGTTTCTTCTGTAATATTTATGTCAACCAATATGAGTTCTTTATTCATTTCTGCCTCCTGTCTTTTTCCCGATGTATCTATTGACGCTCATACTTTTGTTCATACATTCGTTCATACTTTTGAAAGCGCTCCATAAAGAATGACGAAAAGCCTTCCCGATCCACCGAATCTACAAAGAACAGATTCTTACGGTCAAGCGGAAGTTTCAGCGTATCCTCGTAGTCTATCACTGTCATTGCCACACATAAATCACTCTTGCTTTCTGCTCTGCAGTAATATCTTCCATAAGTAAATAATTCCGGATGTTCGATAAACGCCAGAGCGCAGTTGTCGTGCATAGACTGGCCGGTCAATCCATTTACTACATTTTCTCCAATCTTTGAACAGGTTTCGTAATAGGCGTCAACCATAAAACTGGCCGCCTTGCCAACCGGTGAGCGAAACTGCTTCATGTGCTCCATCTCCTCAACGGTTATAAGCGCATCCCCGGTTAAGTCTCCCGGACACATATAAAAAGGAATACCGGACTCCATGACAATTTCCGCGGCCTGTGCATCATAAAAAATATTGACACTGGACATAGGGCTTAACGTCCCCTCTCTGATATAACCGCCCATATTAACAAAGCATTTAATATACCGGGACGCATCCGGATATTTCGTCAACAGAATTGCAGCGTCAGTCAGAGGGCCCAAAAGGCAGTATACGACGGGCTTCCCATACTCTTTTATCGTCTGATAGACAAAATCCCATGCCTTTTCTTTTCTCAGCGCTGTTTTTGTATCTTCAAAATCGAATTCATAGCCCCCCAGACCATTTGCCCCATGTACCACCATTCCTCCGGATTCATTTTTCTCATCATACTTCCTGTTGCAAAGCAAGGGCCTCTGGGCTCCCGCCGCGACCGGAATATCTTCCCGCCCGCACAGTTTAAGAACGTTCAGTGTATTCCTGAGAGTGTTCTCTAAGTGATTGTTTCCATGGGTAGCCGTCACTCCCAGAATCTCCAGGGAATCACTGACACAGGCCATCATCAGAGTAGTTGCATCGTCAATACCGGTGTCTACATCAAAGATAATTGGGATTCGTTTCATCTTTTTTCTCCTTTTTTCTTTTTATATTACGCCTGCCGGCACTGGTGTTCAATAATCGGTTCGTTGAAGATACCGCCAGATTCAACCGAGGGTTGAATAATTCGTGAAGATAGATTATATTGAAAAGAGAGACAATTCGGCCGGGTCGGAAAGAAGAGGTTTATGAATGGAATTAGGAAAAAACATTGCAAAGTACAGAAAAGAGAGAAATTTGACTCAAACCAGACTTGCAGACATGCTGGGAGTATCGTTTCAGGCGGTGTCAAAATGGGAGAACGGAAATTCTATGCCCGACATTCTGCTGCTGCCTAAACTGGCCGCTGTTCTCAATGTCAGCTGTGATATCTTAATAGGACATTACCCCGCAGTTTTTTCTTCTCCCTATGATGAACTTTATCAGTCTCCGGAATATTATTGGGGGACACAGCCGACAACGCTCAGCATGAAGGTACTTTCTTTCTATCCTCCCATGAGTTCCCCCTCTCTTCTCGATATCGGCTGCCGTGAGGGGCAGAATGTACTTTTCTTGGCAGAAACGGTTACCGGGCTACCGGTGTCGATGTCTCGGAGGCAGGCATAAAAAAAGCTCAGCTGCTGGCTGAGAATTGGCACGTAAGGGCAGAGTTCATCTGTGCCTCCATCGAAAATTACCTTCCCCGTCACAATTTTGATATTGTGTTCTGCGATGATATGCTTCATTTGCTTCCTCCTGACAGCAGGCTGCAGCTGCTGAAGGAGTGTAAGAAATTTACACAGCCAGGTGGAATTCATGTGATGAATGTTCCGGTTGAAAAACCATTTTTAACATATAAGTATGGTATTCAGAAGGCTTATCCATGGCACTCCGGGGAACTGTTCACCATCTATTCCGATTGGGAGATTCTGGAGGGCGGCGAGACAGGCAAAATGCCCATGGGACATGGAGGGGAAGAACGGATTTATAATTACCTGGTGGCCAGGAAAAGGGAGGGGAAAGGGATATAGTTTTTATCTGAGA
>OBVC01000788.1_pt1 | contig 11268 bp, 3 predicted proteins | sample 1494991 | NCBI WGS metagenome assembly OBVC01 (sample SAMEA2579955, study PRJEB22360) | human gut metagenome
TTTTTCACGGATTCTCCGGCCAAAACAGTTTTCTTTCTGTCAGCACATCCGGCTTCGATTCCGCTGCAGATCCTCCTCACCATCGCAGCCACCATATTGACCGCCGTGGAGACTGCCCCGAGAATAATAAGGACCGAGATCAGCGGTGTCATAAATGCCTTTCCGACACCATTCTGAACCATAAATAAAGTCGGAACGCTCTGGTTTTTCATCTCCGGGTTTTGGCAAACCGTCATGATTCCCAGAACTACCATAGTCATCATCAGCGTATTCACCACGAATCCGATCCCCATGCTTTTCACCGCGTCATCCGGTTTCTCGAAGGACTTCGCGTGCTGCACGAAAACAGCCACATTCGCTAACTGGAATGTTCCGTAGAGGAATGCAGAATACAGCGCTTTCCCGAAAGGAACCGGCTCCGCCTGCATTGCGGCTGCGGTCTCTTTGATCGCGCCGAAGCCTGCCGCGATGTTCGGAATATACACGATCAGTAGTCCCGCGATGATGCAGACGGAAAGCACCGATGCCACTTTCCGGACAAGATCCGTTCCGAAGATCGCCACGATAAAAATAAACACACCGATCACAAACGTGCAGAGTAAATACGGAAGTCCCGTGAGCGCAGACAGCGTCGCGCCGCCCGTCGCAAAGGCAACCGCCGGGGCCACGCACATCACACAGAGATACAGGATCTCAAACAGGTTGGAAAAGACTGGTGCAAACTTTCCGTAAAACGCGTTATTGTAGGACCGGTAATCGTGCACCTCATGTTTTCTCGCAAACCGCAGGCAGTAGGCAAAAAACACTGTATTATAGAGCATCGCGGCCGCCGGCATGATCAGGCACCAGATCCCATAACGCACATAGTAACTGTAGATCTGCGCGCCGGAGGCAAAACCGCCGCCGAAATGAGTCGTAAACCACACAAACGCAACCCCTAAGATCATGGAACCGGCTTTATTTTTCTGTGTCATAGGCGTCCTTTCCTGCCCGTTCCTTTAAGCGGTCCATGGCATCTCTCAGCATTTCTTTTGTCACCCTGTACGGATAATGGGCAACATCGGACATCTCCGGGATTCGGTTCATGCTCTCCTCCCACTCGTCCTCTGTGATCTCGATCTCCTTTAGGGATACCGGAAGTCCGATTTCACGGTTCAGCTTATAGATCTTCTCAAACTCCTCTTCCTGTCTGTCCACAAGCAGTGCAAGGAGAACACCAAAGCCAACGACCTCCCCGTGAAGATGGCGTTTCTCGATCACCGGATAAGACGTCAGCGCGTAGAAGACCGCATGGGCAAGTCCGCTGTTGTAATCCGGAGTACAGTCCTTTGTGAGGAAGATAGACGCAATTCCCGTGGTGACAACGATGGCGAGGACCACCTGCTCCACATCGTAAGTGCAGAGCCCTTTCTGATGATCCGCATACGCCTTTACACCATACTCAAGAAGCGGCTGCAGACACATCTCACTGACCGCGACGCCTACCGCTGTGAAGTGCTCCAGACGCTCGTCCCTGGATGAGATCTTCGCCTCATAATATTTTGCGTAAGTATCGCCAATTCCAGCCCACATGTATCTCGCCGGAGCTTTTGCGATGATCTCCGTATCAATGAAGGCGTGCATCGCCGGGCGGATAAAGAAGTGCGGTTTTAAGAATGTCCCGTCATCGTTGTACATGATGGAGACGGAGGTCGTCGCGGCGCAGTTGGAGGCGATGGTCGGGAATGTGAATACCGGCTTATCGTCCGTGATGCAGAGGCACTTTACGGTATCCAGCGCTTTTCCGCCGCCGACACCAAAGACCATGTCTGCCTCGTGATAGACCTGCAGCGCCCGGAGCGCCTCCACAGTCTTGTAGGTACAGTCCTCCCCGAACAGTTCTTTTCCGATGATCGTGAGGTTCGTCTTATCCACAACCGCCTTGATCTTATCATAAGCCGCCTCCAGAGCCAGCTTTCCGCCGATCACCAGGACTGTCTTTCCGTAGGATTCGCAGACCGGACCGATCTTATTGTAAATGGTATTTCCGATGGAATAGCTCGGAAGATGTACCTCATAATTCTCAAGCTTCATGTATCTTCTCCTTCTTAACAAAAAATTCCCTCGATGTGATCGACTTTTCACTTTTCGACACCATAAATATCTCCGGGCGATCATGATCCGCCCGCTACATCACTATATCACTGTAAAGTTTCAAGTTGATGGGGTTAGTATAGCATAGATCGTAAAAAAAGAATACCTTTTTTTCTGTGTATCCTAAAACTTCTCATCCCTGCACAAGATGTCAAAATCCTGCATAAGTTATACTTTCAGAACAGTAAAACTTTGTTATAATGGATCATATAGAAACGAGAGGAGGTTGTTGAGTATGAACAGCCCATTCTGGTCCCTTGTCATGCGGTATTTTCTGGAATTTTTTTCCATGGTGCCCTGTGCGGTTCTCTGCTTTCTTCCGGTTCAGGACCGGCTCCGCATAAAACCGCTGAATATTTTTCTCACCGGTATCCCGCTCTCGATCCTCTGGGCTTTCGCCGGAGGCCTCGTCTGCGCAGACTTCGGGATTGCGAGAGACTTCTGGATCCTGCCGTCCTTTATCCTGTTTGCAGTATTCTTCCATCGGGTCTGTGATCTTGCCCTCTGGAAGCCGTTCAGTATCCTGCTCTCCGTCTGCGCGGTCTTCTCCTGTATCACAAACCTGACGCTCTTCGCGGATGCCCTCATTGACCGGACGAACACCTCCGGTCTGTTCACGCTTCCGGGCGCGGGGATCCACCTGCTGCTCTCCGTTCTCATCGTGGCCATCGTATGGTATCCGGCAACCCATGCCGCGAAATGGCTGGTGGACGATATCGAAATGGCGAAGATCTGGTATATATTCTGGGTATTCCCGGCAGCCTTCTTCCTGCTGAACCGCCTGATCCGTCCGCGCTACTATGAGACGCTCTACACGAACCGGGTCATGAAGTTTTATCCGATTTTAATTCTGGCGCTTCTGACCTTCCTCCTGCTCTTCTATTTTATGTTCTATCTGATGGCATCGGAGATGAACCAGAATACGAGACTTTTGAGGGAAAATGAGCTTCTGCAGCTCCAGAGTGCCCAGTACCGCAATCTCCAGCGCTCCATCGATGAGACGCGGATCGCCCGCCATGACCTCCGTCAGCATCTCACGGTGCTCTCGGGATACGCGGCGAACAAAGATCTTGACGCGATCTCAGACTATCTCGCGTCCTTCCGGAAACATATGATGCCGGAATGGCTGCCTGCTTACTGTGAAAATCAAGCTGTCAACGCGATCCTTAGCTACTACGCGCAGATTGCAGAAAAAGCCGGAACTGCTCTGGAGATCCAGGCACAGATGGAAAAAGAAATACCAGTTCCGGAGCCGGAATTCTGCGTGCTTTTGGGAAATTTACTAGAAAACGCGGTGGACGCATGTCGGGAAAACAATGAAAGCGGCGCGATCAAGGTCCATATCCGCCAGACCGCCACCTCCCTCATAGCCATCACGGTGGACAATCCCTGCAGAAATCCTCCAGTTCTTGAAGGAAAGCGTTTTCTCTCCACAAAGCACAGTGGCCCCGGCATAGGCACACAGTCCATCCGGCTCATCGCTGAACGGCACCATGGAGATGCGCGGTTTGAATGGAAGAACGGGATGTTCTACGCATCGGTGATCTTAATTCCGTCTGCAGAATCATGATAGAAATAGCAAAATATTTCCGGGCAATTTCGATCGTTCACTGTAATTTTTCAGACTTTTTTACTATCTCACATTAAAGTAGTAAAATAATGCCGTAAAAAATCGAAATACGCGTAGACGGAGAATAGTAGGCTGCAGGATTCCCCACAGAGAGCCGTGGTTGCTGGGAGCACGGCGGGATGAAACAGTCCGAACTCGCTTCTGAGCGGTTCCGCTGAAATTGAACGGTAGGCGGAAACAGGTTCTCCCGTTACAGGGAAAGGGTATCCGGCCGGTACCCTGTAAAGCAACGTCTTCTATGGACGAATCAGAGTGGTAACGCGGTGAAAATCATCGTCTCTTCATGCAGCAATGCATGGGGAGATTTTTTTTCGCTTAAATATCGCATAAATGCCGGAAGTGAAGCGTATTATGGCTTCATTTCACACGAATTTCGATTGCAGAAAAAGAAAGATCCGCAGGTTCCCATTTTTAGGATCCTGCGGATCTTTTTTACTTCATGTCGTAACGGTTCAGTGCCCTCACAGTTACGCGCAAAAATCCATTCCTAATCGGCTGTGCCGATAGGATTTTTGCCTTCTATTCTAAGTTTTCTTACGGTCAGCGCAGTAAATGCGCAGACCTACTGAACAGTTACTTCATGTCTTAATTTTCTTTTGCTTCAAGTCCATCCCATGCACCGTCTTTGTCGACATAATATCCATCCGGTGTCCTGGTTTCTTTGTACATGGAGCCAAGCGGCACAGCTCCGGATGTCTTTGACAAGTAGTACCATTTTCCATTGATGAACTGCCAACCTGTGAGCATCGCTCCGCTCGCCGGATCGAGATAATACCAGAAGCGTCCTGACTCATCGTAATACAAGCCAATCTGCATTCCGGTCTTCTCATTAAGCAGATACCATTTTCCGCTTGCGCCATCGAACACCCAGCCGGTCTTCAGATAGCCGTCAGAACCGAAAGCCCACCATTTTCCGTCTTTCTGGATCCATCCCAGCTTTTCACCGTTCTGATCACTGGTCTTTTCTCCTGCCGGATAGGTGCCGTCCTTGAATTCGAACCACCAGCCCTTTTCATCGCGTTTCCAGGTTCCCTGTGCGTCATTTTCAGAAGAGCTGCTGTTAGAAACATTCTTTCCAAAGTTCGTTGCCGCCGGGTTCTTTGTGCTGCCGGAACCGCCGGAATTGTCGGAATCATCGGATCCGCTGCTTGCTCTGCGGACTGCGTGAAGTGTTCCGTTCTCAAAGAGGATCTCGTAATTTCCAGATGTCAGACCGGACGGCAGAATCGAATAATCTCCTGCCGCGCTGTCTGGCGCGTATTCACAGGTAAACTGCAAGCTGCCGTTCAGCACATCCGCGGTATCTGTTCCCGCAAATCCTTCGTAGAGGACTTTGTACTCCGGAATCGCATCTCCGACTGTGACATTCTGATCCACTGCTTTTACGCTGAGCGGAGCTTTTTTGATCTCAAAGGAAAAGATCCGGTTTCCCGCTTCGTAGTTCTTTCCGGCATCCGCATGTACTTCCACCGTATAGGTTCCGGTGCCCGCCGGAGCTTCCGTTAAGATCTCACTGCCGTTTTTGATCGTCACGGTCACGTTTCCATCACTGTCCGTCCATGCCTCCGGCGCGGTGTTTTTCGCGTCATAGACACGGTTTAACTGATCCAGATTTCGAAGTTCGAACTCCGGCTTCGCCTGGGATACGGTCAGTTTCCCTGGCTGATATGTGATCTCATAGTTTCCATTTTCCGCTGTGAGACCGGACGGGATGATCTCGTACTCATCCACATCGCTGCCGACCGCATACGCGCACTCGTAGGAAAGTGTTCCGCCGAGGACTTCTGTGTTTTCTCCGTTTACGAAACCTTCGAACGTGCTGCTGTATACCGGCGGTTCGTCCTTATAGGTCACGTTTCTTGATTCTGCCGTCACAGTGAGCTGTGCCGGGGTGATCGCAACGGTTGCGGAGCCGCTTATGGTGTCAAAGTTTTTCTTTGTCACCGTGTAGTATACGGTATAGCTGCCTGTGTTCTTGTATACAGGGCTTTCTGTGAGCGTGCAGTTATCTTCGGACTCACCGTAAAGGATCTCACCGTCTCCAGCGTTTCCGGTAAGGGTGATCTTGATTCCGTGGGACTTTCCGTCGTAGCTTCCTGTATATCCGGCTGCGTCAATGCCTGTGATCGAGGCATTTTTGATCTCGATTTCAAAGCTGCCGGATACGGAATCATGGTTTGCTGCAGATGCAGTGTAATATACCGTATAGATGCCGGCGTCGGTGAAGGCAGGAGCATTTTTTAATGCCTGCTTTTCGTCTGCGGCCTGTTTTGCTGTGAGGCCATAGCGGAAGGTGATGGCCGTTCCACCGGTCGTACTTCCTGTTGCCGTGACTTCCGGCAACTGTTCCCTTCCATTGTAGGTCAATTCCATCATCTGCCGTACAGAAACATTCTTAATTTGGGCATTTTCGATCTTTGCACCGCTGCAGGAAACATTGGAAAGTTCACTCGTTGTAAGTTCATAGCGATCCTCAAATTTGGAATCCAACGCAATGCCTGTAACATTCACAGTGTTTGTTCCAGCGTCCTTGGATGTCCATGTGAAAGTTCCCTTTGCCTCTAATGCCGCCGCATCCTCTGAGAGGATCGGTTTTCCGTCAGTGGAACTGAGCGTGAGCGTTCCCTCAGCGTTTGTATTGCCGTCATAGATCTTTGATTTAACCGCACTTACAGAAGGAACAAGCTTTGCTTTGGATACCTCAAATTCAACCGAATCACTTGTTGCCTCATTATAATTCTGGCTCTTTCCCACAGTTGCCTTTACATACCATGTTCCAGGTTTGTTTTTTTCATTCCAGTCTGTGTATTCGCCATTCTCGGTGCTGCTATAAGTGTACTTAACACCGCCGGTGGTGTCTGTTGCCTCGCTCTCCGGATTTGGTGTTTCTCCATAGCGGATATTCGGGCATGATGTTATGGAAATTGTATTTGTAGCGCGCTTAACATTTATCTGTGTTCCTACTAATACAGGAGTTCCCTGCGGCTCCACGTTATCGCCGCCAGTGCTGGTGACTCCCATATAATAAATTGCATACTCCTGGTTCATATCTGGCGATGAATCATAATGACCATCGGAATTTCTTAAAACTTCTTGAGTTAACTCACTATCGTTATAAAGCTTATATTCAATCTGGCCATACCCAGTAACTGCCGAACCTCCAACGCCATTATACTCATCTTTTATTCCCGGTTTAAGATAGTCCTCTTCATCGTTGCCATAGTTGATGCTTGTTACAGTCTGAAACCAGTCAGAATTGAACGTGGCTTTCTTGATCGTTATCTCTCCAATTCGTAAATTTGTAACACGTTCAACTCCATTTTCACTATTGGTGCTTACATAGATTCCATAGGTTCCTGCTGCCGCCGGAGCACCGATGAAATTATCCGCATCCTCTACACCAACTTTTTCTTTATATCGAACTGCGCCGATGCCAAACGATCCTTCTTTTCCCTCTACAGGTCGCACTTCTATCACATGTATATCACCATTATGTGTATAGGTAAATTCAGTGGGTCCAACTATCTGGAAATCATCTTTTGTCAGCGTGCGTTTGAGAGTCGTAAATTTGACTGTCTGCATTTCCGACACATCATTGTTAGCATTTTCAGCCACCAGATAATATGTATATGCCGTATTCACGGAGAGATTATTCAATTCAATAGAAATTTCACCATTTTGTACTTCTTTTGTTACAAAATGATTCTGAGTATCTGCACTCTTTGCTGCCGCTCTGAGACCTTCTCCAGTATATCCCTGATACTTCGAATCATTGGTATAGTATACGGTTGTTCCATCGGAAGTTCCCTTTATGACTGCCGAGTTTGCTTTGATGTCATCAGCAGCTGCATTTAATGCAACCTGATATCCTGCGTAAAGCTCAATTTCAGGGACCGCGCTCGTTGGATACAGTTTTCCATTAAAAAGTTCATTTACTGTTTTTGTAACATCTGTCGCAGTACCATTTCTGTTTGAATTTTCTTTATATTTCCATACTGAAAAAGCTGCGCCTCCCGGTAACCCGATATTGCTTAAATAGCTTCGATGACTATCGTCAAGATTCAGAAGGTATTCCTCGTAAAATGGATCCTTTTCGTCTTTTCCAATATAATACTTCACATGAACTGTATAAGGATTTGGCGCGCTGAACGCATAAATCTCAGTTGTTTCCGGATTTGCAGAAACCGGATTTGCGTTATAAACTACACAGATCGGATTAATTCCGCCAGTCAGCTCAATATGTTTGATGAGATCCTGATAATTTGAGGTCGATGCCTTGAAAAGCTTCACATACGATTCTTTGGTATTGGCATCCAGTGGAGCACTGATCCGAATCTTTTTATCTTCTGTTACTGTTGCCTTTGTAAAATCGATTTCATTTTTTAAAGATGCACTTTCGATCTGCATAGATTTGAACGGGAAATTTCCCTCGACCGTGAAGTTTGCAGTTTCGCTGACATTTATTTCTCGTGCCATATAAACATCGGGCTGATTAGCCCCGCCTGTAATCGTTCCGCCTGACAAGTTGATTTCATTAAGGTGAGCGTGTCTTAAACCATACACTCCACCTGTAATCGTTCCATCTTCCATCGTGAACGTTGCATGGTCTTTCTTTTGCCCGCCACTTCTATATATATACACAGCCGTATTATTATCTGATTTGATTTCACCTCCCTTAATTGTTACTGATACACCACCTATTGCCTGAATTGCATAGCGATCACCTCCAGACGCTGATTTATCCCAAATTTTTGTGTGTTCACCCTCTACTGTAAGGTTCGCAGCCCCCAATACAATTACAGCATCATTTGCATTTTCCTTTCCAGTGATCTGTCCATCCGTAATATGGATCTCACTGTTAGTTCGTCCATAAAATCCACTGCAATTAATCTCTGACTGCAAGGTTCCGCTTCCTGTTACATTAACTTTTCCAGTAATTGCACCTTTTAAAGTTGTTGTCTTATTTTCATCCACACTTCCAGTATCAATCGTTATGTCTTCTTCAATTGGTGTTCCTATACTTCCTATTGTAATCTCTGGACCTGTAGTACCTGTATTTACTGAAACAATATCGTTTAAAATATCGGATACCCTCTGATTTTGAGCAGAATATGTAACTGTTCCTTTATACTCTTCTTCGTCTGTTGTTACCTCATAATAGACCTCATAGCTTGTTCCATCCGAAGACAATGTAATATTCGCGAGTTTAATCGCCCCAGATTTAAGCGGACTTGCAGGTGCCTTTTCATCAACAAAGCGAATATAATTTCCTACTGCTTTCAGAGTATAATTTGTATACTCACCTGCACTACCTGTATCATACGCATTGACAACCTTTAATTTTATATTCTCACACAAATATTCAATATTGTTTTTCGATCCCTTAATCCAGTTAGACACAGGATTCACTTTCATAGTTGTATCACTTGGAACTACTAAAAAATTTTCTCCAATTTTTTGTACATTTTCCGCATTGATAACTGGATATGTCGAAGGCCATCCGTAATAAATAGAACCACTTGTTGTTCCTGATGCAGATACATCAATATTTCCAGATAAAGTCAACTGCGTATTTTTTTTCATATAAATTGCAAAAGCTTTTCCTTTTGCATTTCCTGCAAAAACACTTCCACCACTGATAGAAACCTCTTCGCTTTCGCTAATTGCAGTAATCGTACTCGTATCATCTTTTATATTATTTAGTTGTCCCCCACATATATCTATATCTTTTATATGTGCCAGTTGTCCATTCCATGTACCGTCTTTTATTTTAATACTGCCTGTTCCACCGTTTCCTCTGGCATTTCCATTAATTGTTCCTCCATTTAAAGAAATCACATCATTTTCATACATATAAAAGCCATCTACAGACTTAACAGTACCGCCATTTTGTTCAAAAATAGCTGTAGAATTCTTAGCATTCGACGACCTACGAATAACGTACGAACTTGTTGTTATATCAGCCTCATTGTGTATAATAAATGTGTCATTTGAGCCAATAATAAATGCTTCAGCTGCACTCGTATATGTGCCTTTCAAAGTCAATTCGCAGCCTTTCGTAAGTTTCGGCGCTCCGGGCGCTCCGCTACTAATATTGACATTATCAAAATTAATATTTATATTCGTATCTGTACCGAAACTCAAAATCTTGTTGAACGCATCTGTCAGACTATTTAAGTTTTCTCCATCTTCTGTCAAGCTTCCGCCAACAACCTTAAACTTCCCATCTGTCTGGCTGATCATATATATTCCTTCCGTAACCGGCTCCGCATTCATCGCACTCTTAGCCATTTTTCTCTTTATCTCCGGGGCCTCTTTCCCATTCGATGCTGTCGCGGTCTCCTTCTCAAGGTCAGACTCGGTCGTCTCGTTTGAATCCACAGTTGTATCCCGTTTCTCGTCCGCATTGGACGCGCTGGCTGTCTCGGCCTCGATTTTCTTATTCTCTTCTTCCAGATTTTCTTCCAGCGCAGTTATTGTCTCCGCCTTCGCCATAATTCCCATATCGCCATGATTGACCAGAAGGACTGCAATCAGGACTGCTGCTGACATACGTTCATACCATTTTCTCTTTCTCATATTCATTTCCCCCTTTATGACAGGTTCTTTTGGATTATACTCGTAAATTTTCAGACCGTTCCACGGTTCATAGTTGATTTTATTATACGTTTTTTCTGTTCCACCCGCAATTCTTTCTGCACAAGATGTCAAAATTCCGCATAAGATGTCAAAATCAGGAATAATTCTCAGGAAATAGCTCCCGTTTTTTTCATGTATAAACTGTCCTGTTTTCGTAAATCATTTTTCTATGAAAATAATTTGCGGAGGTTCTTGTCATGGCAGGATATAAGGTTGAGATCTGCGGGGTGAATACTTCTAAGCTCCCGCTTCTGACGAATGAGGAAAAAACCGACCTTTTCAGACGGATCCAGAATGGAGATACGGACGCAAGAGAAACATATATTAAGGGGAATCTGAGACTTGTTCTGAGTGTGATCCAGAGGTTTTCAGGGAGCAGTGAGAATCTGGATGACTTGTTTCAGATCGGGTGCATCGGGCTTATCAAGGCCATCGATAATTTTGATCTGTCGCAGAATGTGAAGTTTTCAACTTATGCGGTGCCGATGATCCTGGGGGAGGTGCGGCGGTATCTGAGAGATAATAATTCAATCCGGGTGAGCAGGTCGCTCAGGGATACGGCTTATAAGGCGCTTTCAGCGCGGGAGCTTCTCACGAAGAAGAATCTGCGGGAACCTACGATCATGGAGATTGCGGATGAGGTGGGGATCTCGAAAGAGGAGATCACCTATGCGATGGATGCGATCCAGAGTCCGGTGAGTCTTTATGAGCCGGTTTATACGGATGGTGGGGATCCGCTTTGTGTGATGGACCAGATCAGTGATAAAAAGAACCGGGAGGAGAATTGGGTGGAGCAGCTTTCTCTGAGTGAGGCGATGAAGAGGCTGCCGGTCAGGGAGAGACGGATTATTGATATGAGATTTTTT
>OBVC01000789.1_pt1 | contig 11268 bp, 11 predicted proteins | sample 1494991 | NCBI WGS metagenome assembly OBVC01 (sample SAMEA2579955, study PRJEB22360) | human gut metagenome
GTTACAGCCTAAAGTTGCAAACAGAAACGGGAATTGCTATAATGAGAACAGTATAATGCCCTGCGGTCCCAATCCGTCGGGGACGAGAAACGGAAAGGTCAGATCATATATGAAACCAATCATTCTTTTATACCATCTGCCGGAAGGCGAGAGACTTGCGAAGATCAAGAGGGCGCTGTTCCCGCTTGGAATGAAGCTGCGGGCTGTGAAAAAGGAAGAGTATCTGGAACCGGTGGGATATCTTGCCGGGGTGAAGGAACTCGTGCCCTGTGGGAAGGTCTATACAGGAGATGACTTTGAAAAAGAGATGATGGTGATGGCGGGACTCACCTCAAAGCAGGTGGACACGGTGATCCTTGCGCTGAGAAAGACGGGGGCCGGAAGGATTGACTACAAGGCAGTCCTTACGCCGACGAACCAGAGCTGGAACGCGCTGACATTATACGGGGAGCTTGCGAAGGAACACGCGAAAATGAACCGGTAGATCACCGGAATCCGGAAAGACTGACGATGAACCTGACTGTTTGACAGTCCATAAAATGGAATGGAGGGATCGGTCCATGAGAGATGAGAAGAAACAGCAAAAAGAAGCCCTGAAGGAAGAAATGCTGAGACTCGGGAACCTTCAGCGGGAATGCAAAGAGGAAAAGATTCCTGTCTATATTACCTTTGACGGTTACGACGGTGCCGGAAAGGGCGTGCAGATCGGCCGGCTCATGCAGGCACTGGATCCGAGAGGCTTTGACGTTTACACCGGAGATAAGGATACCGAGGAGGAAGCGCTCCGTCCGTTCCTCTGGCGGTTTGCGGTCCATGCCCCGGCGGATGGGCGGATCACGATCTATGACACAAGCTGGTACCGGAGGGTTCAGGCGGACCGGTTCGAGGGAAAGCTGAATGAAAAGAAAGCAGATGCCGCGTTTGAGGATATCTGCGCGTTTGAGAGATGCCTGGTGGACGGCGGAACCGTTCTCATCAAATTTTTTCTGGATATTTCAGAGAAGGAACAGGAAAAGCGGTTTAAAAAACTTCTGGAATCAAAGGATACCGCATGGCGCGTCACAGAGAAAGAACTTGCGAGAAATGCCCATTACGGAAAATATAAGAAGCTCAGCGATGAGATGATCAGGAGAACGGATATGCCTTATGCTCCCTGGTACGTGATCGACGCGAAGGAAAAGAGCGGGACGGCGCTGGTGGTCATAAAGACGGTGGCAGATGTTCTGGAAAAGGCGCTTGAGAAAAAACGGGCGGGAAAAGAGGCGGAGATCTTTGAGAAACCGGTTCCGCCTGACAGATATGAAAAAGGGATCCTTGCAAAAGCGGACCTGACAAAGCGCCTTGAGGAGGCGGAATACCGGAAAAAACTGGACAAGCTCCAGAAACGGCTGGAAGTGCTCCACGGAGAACTCTACCGTCTGCGGATCCCGGTGATCCTTGGCTTTGAGGGCTGGGATGCCGCCGGAAAGGGAGGAGCGATCAAACGTCTGACGAGCCATCTTGATCCCCGCGGATATAAGGTCTGCCCGACAGCATCCCCGAACGATGTGGAAAAATCCCATCACTATCTCTGGCGCTTCTGGAATCATGTTCCGAAGGCAGGACACATCGCGGTCTTTGACCGCACCTGGTACGGAAGAGTCATGGTGGAGCGGATCGAGGGCTTCTGTTCCGAGGAGGACTGGCACCATGCATATCGGGAGATCAACGAGATGGAAGCACATTTTGTGCACTCCGGGGCTCTTGTCTTAAAATTCTGGCTCCAGATCGACAAGGACGAGCAGGAGCGGCGGTTCAATGACCGGATGAAGAACCCGGAAAAACGGTGGAAGATCACAGACGAGGACTGGAGAAACAGGGAAAAGTGGGATGCTTACGTGCTTGCTGTAAATGAAATGCTGGAAAAGACCTCTACAAAGGATGCCCCCTGGATCGTTGTGGAAGGAAATTCCAAGTGGTATGCGCGGATCAAGGTCCTTGAAACTGTGGCGGATGCCATGGAAAAAAAGATAAAAGAAGTGGAAAAGAACAGAAAAAGATGAGCAAAGTAGTGATTATAGGCGGCGGGGCAGCGGGAATGGCTGCTGCCATCGGCGCCGCGGAGTGCGGACATGATGTCTCCGTTTATGAGAAAAATGAGAAGCTTGGAAAAAAGATCTATATCACGGGAAAAGGACGCTGCAATCTGACGAACGGCTGCGATACGGAGGACCTGTTCAGAAATATGGTCTCCAACGGAAAGTTCCTCTACAGTGCCATCTATGGATTCACAAACTTTGATATCGTGGATCTTGTGGAGGCAAACGGCTGCCCGGTGAAGGAAGAACGGGGAGCAAGAATGTTCCCGGTATCGGACCATGCTTCCGATGTGACGGGGGCGTTGGAGCGGAAGATGAAATCTCTTGGCGTAAAGATCTTCTTAAATGAACCGGTCAGGGATATCGTGATCAGGGACGAGAAGGCGGCAGGGATCATTCTGGAAAAATCTGGAAAGAGTGTGGATGCCGATGCAGTGGTGATCGCCACAGGCGGACTTTCCTATCCGTCAACAGGTTCCACGGGGGACGGGTACCGTTTTGCGAAAGAGGCGGGTCACACGGTGACACCTTTGTCACCGGCGCTTGTTCCGTTCGTGTGTGCAGAAGATGATGTAAAAGAACTTCAGGGACTCTCCTTGAGAAACATCGAGGTGACTGTCTGGAACGGAAAGAAAGTGCTCTGGAAAGAGTTCGGCGAGATGCTGTTTACGCATTTTGGCGTCAGTGGACCTGTCGTTTTGAGTGCCAGCAGCTATGCGGCGAAGATCATCAAAAAAACGCCGCTCAGGATGGATATCGACCTGAAACCGGCACTCTCAAAAGAGCAGCTGGATGCGAGAATCCTGCGGGATTTCGATGAGGCGAAAAATAAGCAGTTTAAGAACTCCTTAAATCACCTCTTCCCGGCAAAGCTGATCCCGGTGATGATAAAGAGGAGCGGCATCGATCCGGAAAAACAGGTCAATGAGGTGATTGCGGAGGAGAGAAAACGTCTGGTGGATCTCACAAAAGCGTTTTCCGTGACGCTCACAGGACTCCGCGGGTACAATGAGGCAATCGTGACGCAGGGCGGAGTGAATGTGAAGGAAGTGAATCCGTCCACTATGGAATCGAAGAAGCTGCAGGGCCTCTATTTTGCGGGCGAGGTTCTGGATCTGGACGGTGTGACCGGCGGATTTAACCTGCAGATCGCCTGGTCGACCGGAATGCTGGCAGGCAGAAGCGTATAGAGCACCGGACCTGAGAAGCAGCTTTGAACCCGTATGGCTGTAAAGATATGGAACCATCACGAATAAATAAAAAATCTTGGAATAAACTAAGGGGAGAATAACATGTCTTTTAATGTAGCAATAGACGGACCGGCAGGAGCCGGAAAGAGCACCGTGGCAAAGTCTGTGGCAGCTCTGAAGAATTTTATCTATGTGGATACCGGAGCAATGTACCGGGCAATGGCGTTATATTTTCTGCGCCAGGGAATCGATAAGACCGACGAGAACGCCATCAACGCGGTACTTGACAAGGTGGAGATCACGATCCGTTACGAGAACGGTGCGCAGCAGGTGATCTTAAACGGCGAGAATGTATCCGGGCTGATCCGCACCGAAGAGGTCGGAAACATGGCTTCAGCCACATCCGTCTACAAGAAGGTCCGTGAGAAGCTCGTGGAACTCCAGAAAGATCTGGCAAAGAAGGCGGACGTGATCATGGATGGACGCGACATCGGAACCTGTGTCCTGCCGGATGCCGATGTGAAGGTATATCTGACAGCAAGCTCCGCAGTCCGGGCGAAACGCCGCTATAATGAGCTTAAGGAGAAAGGAACAGCCTGCGATCTCGATGAGATCGAGAAGGACATCATCGAACGGGATTACCGGGATATGCATCGGGAAAATTCCCCGTTGAAACAGGCGGATGACGCCGTACTCCTTGACAGCTCCGACATGACGTTAAAAGAGGTCGTGGACACGATCACAGCGATGATCGATAAGAAGCAGGGTGCGTAAGATGGAAGTAACAGTTGCAAAGACAGCAGGCTTCTGCTTTGGTGTGAAGCGTGCCGTGGAAAAAGTATATGATCAGATCGGCAGGACGGAGAAAAGGATCTACACCTACGGTCCAATTATCCATAATGAGCAGGTCGTGGGCGATCTCAGGGAAAAGGGTGTGGAGGTCATCGACTCTTTAGAAGAATTGAAGACGATCCGGAACGCTGTTGTTGTGATCCGCTCCCACGGTGTCGGAAAAAATGTCTACGAGATCTTAAAGGAAAACGATGTGGAAATCGTGGATGCCACATGTCCCTATGTGAAAAAGATCCACCGGATCGTCGAAAAACAGTCAGCAGAAGGAAGAAAAGTTCTGATCATAGGCAGTGAGGACCATCCGGAGGTGCAGGGCATCAAGGGATGGGGAGATGAGCGGACAGTGGTCATCGAGGACATGGATGATTTTCTTAAGCTGCAGCTTCCGGAAAATGAGAAGCTTTGTATTGTATCCCAGACGACATTTAATTACAAGAAATTTCAAGATATAGTTGAAAAAATTTCTAAAACGAGGTATGATATAACTGTTTTAAATACGATTTGCAATGCAACACAGGAAAGACAAGTGGAAGCGATGAGGATAGCCTCACAGGTGGACGTGATGCTGGTTATCGGCGGGAAACACAGCTCGAATACCCAGAAGCTATACGATATCTGCCGGAAGGAATGTAAAAACACCTATTACATCCAGACTCTGGGCGACTTTAATCCTGAATGTATTAGTTCTGTGCGCAGTGTAGGTATTACGGCCGGGGCGTCAACCCCAAACAATATTATCGAGGAGGTTCATACTAAATGTCAGAGTTAAGTTTTGAACAAATGTTAGAAGAATCATTAAAAACAATACGTACAGGAGAGGTTGTCACCGGTAAGGTCATTGACGTAAAAGAAGACGAAATCGTTTTAAATATTGGTTACAAGTCTGATGGCATCATTACCCGCAGTGAATACACAAACGAGTCCAACGTAGACTTAAGAAATCTTGTACATGTTGGTGACGAGATGGAAGCCAAAGTCGTAAAGGTGAACGACGGTGAAGGTCAGGTCGCTCTTTCCTACAAGAGACTGGCTGCAGACAGAGGAAATAAGAGACTTGAGGAGGCATTTGAGAACCACGAGGTTCTTACAGCAAAGGTTTCCCAGGTTCTTGACGGCGGTTTAAGTGTGATCGTGGACGAAGCTAGAATCTTTATCCCGGCAAGCCTTGTATCCGACGTATATGAGAAAGATTTATCCAAATATGCTGATAAAGAGATCGAATTCGTTATCACAGAGTTCAATCCGAGAAGAAGAAGAGTCATCGGCGACCGCAAGCAGCTTATCGTTGCTAAGAAGGCTGAGATGCAGAAAGCTCTCTTCGAGAAGATCCATGTAGGTGACAAGGTAGAAGGAACTGTTAAGAACGTAACTGATTTCGGTGCATTCATCGATCTCGGCGGCGCTGACGGTTTACTCCACATCTCCGAGATGTCCTGGGGCAGAATCGAGAACCCGAAGAAGGTCTTCAAGGTTGGCGATAAGGTAACAGCTCTCATCAAAGACATCAACGGTGAGAAGATTGCCCTTTCCATGAAGTTCCCGGAGACAAATCCGTGGGCTGACGCTGCTGAGAAGTACGCAGTAGGCAACGTAGTTACAGGTAAGGTAGCTCGTATGACTGACTTCGGCGCATTCGTTGAGCTTGAGCCGGGCGTAGACGCTCTGCTTCATGTATCCCAGATCTCCAGAGAGCACGTTGCTAAGCCGGCTGATGTACTTTCCATCGGTCAGGAGATCACTGCTAAGATCGTTGATTTCAACGAGGCAGACAGAAAGATCAGCTTAAGCATGAAGGCTCTTGAGGCTGACAACGCACAGGAGCAGACAGAGGAGTAATCCGAAGGTGATTCTTAAATAAGAATTTTCGAGGACATCGTTCTTTACGGGCGGTGTCCTTTTTGCGTGACAGGACACATTCATTTTTATAAACAGTGAGTCAAATTTCATGCCTGCGTGGGTCTGCGGCATTGTCATGCGTTGGAGTTATTTTTCGATGCCGATCGAAACGGATTTCAGAGGCCGCGAAGCCTGCCGCAGAAATGCCGCAAATTATGCCCGCACTACAAAAATGCGTAAGGGATTTGTAATTGAAATCATAGTGTAATCTCAAGGTTTGTATGTTAAGATAACCGTACAAAAGCAAAAGACGGCGGAAGAACCTGAAAAGTTACTGTGAACAGTAACCTTGGAAAATCAGGACGGCCGCAAATCGGTATTTGAAGGAGAACGCTGTAAAACAATGCAGTCCGGCAAAGACCGATACAAGAGAACAGGAGGAATTTTATTATGACGAAAAATATGAAAAGAATGACTGCACTGGCCTGCGCTGCCATGATGATCGCATCTATGGGGATCACCGGATGCGGCAAGGCGGATGGACGGACAAAGGAGGAGACAAAAACGACAGCAGTTGAGACTCCTGCAGGAACTGAGACATCTGCGACTACGGAAAACGAGGCGGGAAAACTTCCGGACGGTACCGGTCAGGAAAGTGGAGCGGCAGACACGGAGTCCGCGAGTGAGTCTGATCCGATGATGGGAACGATCGTTTCTGTGGAAGATGGACAGCTTACGATGCATCGCCAGGATAATGGATTTGATGAGGATGTTGTAATTACGATCGCAGAGGATACGAAGGTTCTGGATGCAGAGAATGGTTATCCGGTGGAACTCAGTGATCTGAAAGAAGGAAATACCATCAGCGCTTATGTAGACGAGGCAATGACGTTGAGCCTTCCGCCGATTACAAATGGTCTGCTGATCTTAGTACAGGCAGAGGGATATGATTTCCCGAGATACACGAAGGTAAAGGAATTGATGGCTGCAAATACAGAAGGTGAGCGGATCCTCACAGCCGAGAATGGGATCAATTACATGATTACCGCTGAAACAAGACTTCTTCCATATCTGACAAGAAATATTGTCTCCGAGGAAGACCTCACAGAAGGAACCGAGATCCTGATCTGGAATGAGGAGAACGGAAACAAGGTAGAAAAGATCGTCGTGTTCCAGGGTGAGAATGGATACGCAAAATAAATAATGGGATCTTAAGAGAAACCGATCTGTATGAAAGTACTGGACAGCGGGTATACTCTCCATATGGAAGGAGCGTGAGCCTGTGTCGAAGAAAAAAAGAGAACCTGTGGATCCGGAGCACTTAAAGCCGGAGGACCGGATGAAATTCGAGATCGCGAAGGAGCTGGGGCTGGCGGACAAGGTAATCGCCGGTGGCTGGCGGTGTCTTACCGCAAAAGAGAGCGGCAGGATCGGCGGTCTTGTGACAAAAAAGAAGAGAGAAATGTCCGCAAAAACGCAGGATAAGGAGAATCCAGAGGAAAACTGCCATTGAAACAATGGCGGTTTTCTTTTATAATTAGGGGAGAGATGCCGCAGTCCAGTCATATGGAAAACCAGATCTCGGAAGGGAATCAATTATGAATATATCGCTTATTTGTTTTACAAGAGCCGGATTTGAGACGATGAAGCGGATCAACAACGCCCTTTCCGGAGCTTCTGAAGCTTTGACGGATGAGGTCTACCCTGAACAATACGATAAGAGTGCGGAGGCGGAGGACAGACCATGCGGCGGGGACACTCTGTACAAGTCTCTGTGGATCGCTGGGCGGTATGCACTCCAGCTTGCGGCGACGGATGCCGGAGTGCCTTATCAGGCAGTGCCGGAGGGCGGACTTTCGGAGTGGACGAAGGAGGCTTTTCTGCGGGACGATGCTCTTATTTTTGTGGGTGCCTGTGGGATCGCGGTGCGCTCCATCGCACCATATGTGCGGGACAAATTTCAGGACCCTGCGGTGGTCTGTGTGGATGAGGCGGGACAGTTCGCGATCCCGCGTCTCTCCCAAAAAGTCCGGGATCGGAGCAGTGCCGGTGGTGACGACGGCGACGGATGCGGAGAAGAAATTTGCGGTGGACATGTTCGCAAAGGATCATGGATTTGTGATCACGGACCGGAAACTTGCGAAGGAGATTTCGGCTGATATTCTTGCGGGTGAGCCGGTGGGAGTGTTCTCAGATTTCGGATTTTCAGCGTGGAAGAAGATTCCGGAGGGACTTTTTGAGGATCGGATCTGTAAGCGGAATCTCTGGATTACGGTGTCCGGAAAAGAAAAAAAGGGGATTCCGTCGGACCGTGTCCTGCGCCTGATCCCACGGTGTGTGGCGCTTGGGATCGGCTGTAAACGCGGGACACCTGTGGAGAAGATCCGGACTGCGGTGGAAAGCGCGATGGAGCGGAACGGGATCGATCTGCGAAGCGTCTTTGCAGTGGCGAGCATCGACATCAAGAAGCAGGAGCAGGGACTCATCGAATTCGCAAAGGAACTTCAGGTGCCGTTTCTGACATTTTCCAGTGAGGAGTTAAATGGACAGCCGGGGGATTTCCCGGAGTCAGAATTTGTGCGGAAGACCACGGGAACCGGAAATGTCTGTGAGCGGTCCGCAGTGGCTGTGTGCAGGCTGGGCGTGAGAGCTTCTGAGTGCAGGATCCTGATCCATAAGGAAGCGGAGGACGGCGTGACGGTGGCCGCAGCGTATTATATGATCGGAAAGTCCGGAGAAAAATGCGGATCGGGAAGAAAAATTGAGAGGATAGAGTAGAAAAAATATGATGATCCTGATAAATGGGGGAAGCTCCAGCGGAAAGTCCGCATTTGCGGAGACCCTGATCGAAGAACAGGAAAAGAAAGAAGAGGTGATGGCGGAATCCACCGGAAAATCGATGCGCGGCGGCGCCCGGAAAACGGATATGCGCCATCAGCCGTCCTGTTACCTTGCAACCATGATCGCCTGGGACGAGGAGTGCAGGGAGCGGATCCGAAAACACCGCAAAATGCGGGAAAAAAAGAATTTTATGACCATCGAGTGCCCTGTGGACCTTTTGAAGGCGGAGGTCCCTGCCAGGAGCCGGTGTCTGTTAGAGTGTGTTTCCAACCTTGCGGCGAACGAGATGTACCGCCGGGACATGGAAGATCCGGAGAATGGCGCGATGGAACGGATATTGGAAGGAATCAGGATGATCAGAAAAAATGCGGACTTTCTGGTAGTCGTGACAAATGATGTGTCCGGGGATCAGGGGCCGTACTCGGAGGAGACGGAAGCGTATCGGAAGTTGTTGGGCAGAATCAACTGTGCGCTGGCCGGGGAGGCGGATGAAGTGTACGAGGTGATCTGCGGTGAGCCGGTGATGGTGAAGAAAAAGAAGAGGGAAGATACGGAAGTGGAAGAGAGAAGAACGGATCGATCTGTGGATCGTCAGAGAGGAATCAGGCTTTTTGTAGGAGGCGCGTTTCAGGGAAAATCAAACCTTGCGATGCGTGAGGCGGTGACGGAAGAGAACCGGTTTATTCTTGTGGCAGACGGCGAACAGTCACCATTGGAAGATGCGTTTAATTCGGAGGCTGTTCTGAATCTTCATATCTATATTCGAAGGCTGATAGACGCAGTACTGGGTGAGTATGACGGGAAGAGAGAGGGTGACAGAGTGTTCTGCGACAGTATCCGCAGTGAAATAAATGAGAGAACTGAAGCTGTGAGGGAACCGGCTGAAAGAACATCTGCCGGAGAAACAAAGATGGTCAGAGAGCAGACGAAAGAAACGGAAAATATCGAGATCCGGATCGAAGAGGTCATGTACCGGTATCTGGATATGATCCTTAAGAAGAATCCCAACGCAGTCATCACCTGCGACGAGATCGGCTGCGGAATCGTTCCCATCGATAAAACAGACCGCCTGTGGCGGGAGATGAGCGGGGATGCCTGCCAGTATCTGGCATTACGGGCGGCGAAGGTATGCCGCGTTGTCTGCGGAATTCCGATGGTTTTAAAGGGCGGTGAGACATGATGGAGTACGGACACGGCGGTGATATCTACCGGAACCGGAATGTGGAGCTGGATTTCTCGGTCAACGTAAATCCTTTGGGGATGCCAAATTTTGTCTGGGAGGCAGCCCAGAGGAGCATTGCCTTCTGTACAGGATATCCGGACAGCTCCTGCGAAAACCTGCGGGGACGGTTGTCAGAGGTTACCGGTGTCCCGGAGGATCAGATGATCTTCGGAAACGGGGCTGCGGAATTGATCTTCCGGCTGGTACAGGAGGTACGGCCGAAAAAGGCAGTGATCCCTGCGCCATCTTTCGCAGAGTATGAAACGGCGTTGAGATCCTGTGGGACAGAAATCGCTTTTTTCTATTTAAAAGAGGCGGAATCTTTTTTCTTAAACATATCGGAATTCCTGGATTTTTTGAGAGCAGAGCAGCCGGAGATCATATTTTTATGCACTCCGGCGAATCCCACAGGGGCCATGATCCGGCAGGCAGATCTTTCAAAAATCTTAGACTACTGCAGGAAACATGGGATCCTGCTGGTTCTGGACGAATGCTTTGTGGAATTCCTTGATGAGGAGCGAAGCTGCGGCTGTATCTGCGAATTTCTCGACTGGGAGACCGGAAGACCGGAACATGGCGGAAGCTTATTTCTTCTCCGGGCATTCACAAAGACATATGCCATGGCGGGACTGCGGCTGGGGTATGGATTCTGCACAAGCAGGGAGCTCTTAGAACGGATGGAGGAGAACTGGCAGCCCTGGAGTGTTTCGATCCCGGCGCAGGAGGCGGGATATGCGGCACTTTCGGAAGAACGGATACCTTTTCTGAAAAAGATGCGGGAGACGGTGGCGAAAGAACGGCAGTATCTTTCTGACGGATTGACGAAAGCGGGATTCACGGTATTCCACTCGGACGCGAATTTCCTCCTGTTTAAGGATTTCAAGACCGGTCAGGAATCCTGGCTGTACGAATATTTTCTGGAACGGGGGATCCTAATCCGGTCATGCAGGAATTACAGACTGCTTGACAAACGATTTTACAGGATCTGCGTCCGCTCCCATGAAGAAAACCGGGAATTCCTGGAGATATTAAAGGATTACATGTAGATCATCCGGATGGAAAACGCAGCTGTTGGAAGAAAACGAAAGATACGTTGGAAAATGACAGAAGGAAAAAGAAATTTTCTGTATGTTTATAAGCAAAAATAATATAAAATCGCAAAAAAATTATATGAATTGCCTGTTGCTAAAATTCGACAAAGCTGTTATACTCTACTGTAATAACTGGAACTGACGTTATGACGGTTTTT
>OBVC01000790.1_pt1 | contig 11264 bp, 8 predicted proteins | sample 1494991 | NCBI WGS metagenome assembly OBVC01 (sample SAMEA2579955, study PRJEB22360) | human gut metagenome
GACGGGCAGAAGAAAATGAGACGAAGATGGTTAAAGCGGAAGAGGAAAGCATCAGCGGTCTTATCTGCCGCTTCATATTTGGGCAGTCACCTCTGTACCGGTATCTGGGCAGGGAAGAGGGCGGTGAAATAAACTACAAGGAAGAAGATCCGGCATTTGCAGGGTATCTGGAAAGCGGAAAATTCTATGAGGAACACCAGTACCTTATGTATGACGGCGGTGAAGAGACCGGAGCCGGTACCATGGAGCAGGCCGGTACGACGGTGCTGGCCGCTAATGGAGACAGCGGAAATACAGGGAGTGGCGGAAACGCGGGAGACAGCGGAAATACAGGGAGTGGCGGAAACACAGGAGACAGCGGAAATACAGGAAATGGCGAAAACGCAGGGGTCGCTGAAAACGCAGGAATCAATGGAAACGCCGCCGCCCTCCCGAAAAAGGACGATAACATGACGTGCGCTGCCAGCGTCCTGCCTCTCATAGGCAAAACCTACAGGAAAGAGCAGCTGGCCGACTACGACTACATGATGAAGCATTTTTACAGTGTGCACACCTCGACGACGGCGGGGCGTGATCTTATGAAGGCGGAGGAATTTCTGGCAAAGGACTTTACACTGGAGGGAAGTAACGACAAACCGCAGATTTTAATTTACCATACCCATTCCCAGGAGGAATTCTCCGATTACGGGCCTGATAATAAGGAAGCAACCGTGATAGGGATCGGAAATTATCTGACGGAGCTTCTGACGGCCAAGGGCTATCATGTGATCCATGACAAATCGGTCTACGACCTTCAGAACGGAAAGCTGGACCGGAATAAAGCGTATACATATGCCCTGGACGGGGTCACAAGGATTCTTCAGGAGAATCCCTCCATCGAGGTCATCCTGGATCTGCACCGGGATGGGGTCAATGAAAGCCTTCACATGGTCAATGAGGTGAATGGAAAACCGACGGCTCCCATCATGTTCTTCAATGGCGTCAGCCAGACTCCGGAGGGACCGATCGAGTATCTGCCCAATCCGTACCGGAGTGATAATCTGGCATTCAGTTTCCAGATGCAGCTGGATGCGGCGGCCTATTTCCCGGGTCTGACCAGGAAAATTTATATCAAGGGTCTCCGGTATAATCTCCATCTTCGTCCAAGGTCCGTGTTAATTGAGGTCGGCGCACAGACAAATACATACCAGGAAGCACGAAATGCCATGGAACCGCTTGCGGAAGTTCTGAATATGGTGTTGCAAGGAAATTAAAAAAATGGTATATTTTTAAAGCAGGAACATCATTGCCGTGTCATTTTGTATTTGTATCATCAACTGCAGAAAAATGGAAAAGAGGAAAGTAAATGGCAACTGTTGACCAGAGTAAAATACGCAATTTTTGCATTATCGCCCATATTGATCATGGGAAGTCAACCCTTGCGGACAGAATCATAGAGAAGACCGGACTTTTGACAAGCCGGGAAATGCAGGCCCAGGTTTTAGACAACATGGATTTGGAGCGGGAACGCGGAATCACCATCAAGGCCCAGACCGTCCGTACCGTATACAAGGCGGAAGACGGAGAGGAATACATTTTCAATATGATCGATACGCCGGGGCATGTAGATTTTAACTATGAGGTGTCCCGGAGCCTGGCGGCCTGTGACGGCGCTGTGCTCGTGGTAGATTCATCTCAGGGAATCGAGGCCCAGACGCTGGCCAATGTCTATCTGGCGCTGGATCATGACCTGGACGTTTTTCCGGTTCTGAATAAGATCGATTTACCGAGTGCGGAGCCGGAACGTGTGGTGGGAGAGATTGAGGATGTGATCGGAATCGAAGCCCACGACGCTCCAAGGGTCTCGGCTAAGACAGGCGAGAACATCGAGGAGGTCTTAGAGGCCATCGTGAAGAAGATTCCCGCACCCAAGGGGAATCCGGATGCGCCGCTCCAGGCTCTGATCTTTGACTCTCTGTACGATTCCTACAAAGGCGTCATCGTATTCTGCCGTATCATGGAAGGCCGTGTGAAGAAGGGCGTCAGAATCCGTATGATGGCTACCGGAGCGGTGGAAGAGGTTGTGGAGGTCGGCTATTTCGGCGCGGGCCAGTTTATCCCCTGTGACGAACTGAGCGCGGGTATGGTTGGCTACGTGACAGCCAGTATCAAGAATGTGAAGGACACCGCCGTGGGTGATACGATTACGGACGCGGACAATCCCTGTAATAAGCCGCTTCCGGGTTATAAGAAAGTCACCTCCATGGTGTACTGCGGTATGTACCCGGCGGATGGCGCCAGATACAACGATTTAAGGGACGCGCTGGAGAAGCTTCAGCTTAATGATGCATCCCTGTTCTTCGAGCCGGAGACGTCTCTGGCACTGGGCTTCGGCTTCCGGTGCGGTTTTCTGGGACTTCTGCATCTCGAGGTTATCCAGGAACGTCTGGAGAGAGAGTATAACCTGGACCTGGTAACCACGGCGCCCAGTGTTATTTACCGGGTCTATAAGAAGACCGGTGAGATGATACAGCTGACGAATCCGTCAAACCTCCCTGATCCGTCCGAAATCGAATACATGGAAGAGCCGATTGTCAGCGCGGAGATCATGGTAACCACTGAGTTTGTGGGAGCGATCATGAAGCTGTGCCAGGAGAGACGCGGCGTCTATCTGGGAATGGAATATATGGAAGCAACCCGTGCCCTTTTAAAGTACGAGCTTCCGCTCAATGAGATTATCTATGACTTCTTTGACGCTTTGAAATCACGTTCCAGAGGTTACGCCTCCTTCGATTACGACTTAAAGGGGTACGAGCGTTCTGAACTGGTGAAACTGGATATCCTGGTGAATAAGGAAGAGGTGGATGCGCTGTCCTTCATCGTACATGCGGAATCCGCTTACGACCGGGGACGCCGGATGTGCGAAAAGCTGAAGGAGGAGATCCCGAGACAGTTGTTTGAGATTCCTATCCAGGCGGCCGTCGGAGGAAAGATCATTGCAAGAGAGACCGTCAAGGCCATGCGCAAGGATGTACTTGCCAAGTGCTACGGCGGTGACATAACCCGTAAGAAAAAACTCCTTGAAAAGCAGAAGGAAGGTAAAAAACGTATGCGCCAGATTGGTAACGTAGAGATACCACAGAAGGCATTTATGAGCGTACTGAAGTTAGATGATGAATAAAAAGAAATTGGAAATCTATGTGCACATTCCTTTCTGTGCAAAGAAATGCGCCTATTGCGATTTCCTGTCGTTTCCGGGTAACATGCGGATGCGCCGGGAGTATACGGACAAGCTGCTGGAAGAGATACGCATTCAGAGCAGCTTTGTACGGGAGTATCAGGTTGATACCATTTTTCTGGGTGGGGGAACGCCTTCTGTCCTGGATGTGACCGATATTACAGCCATCATGGGGACGCTTAAGGAACACTACGACATCGCGCCCGATGCGGAGATAACGATCGAGGTCAATCCGGGAACGGTGAAGATGGAAGGTCTCGTCGCCTACCGGGAAGCTGGAATCAACCGCGTGAGCATGGGACTTCAGTCGGCGGATGACACGGAGCTTCGCTATCTTGGGAGAATCCACACCTACGACGAATTCTTAAAAAGTTTTCAGAGGGTACGCATGGCAGGATTTACAAACGTCAATGTGGACCTGATTTCAGCCATTCCGGGACAGACTCCGGAATCGTGGAGGAATACGCTGAAAAAGACGGCTATGCTGAAGCCGGAACACATATCTGCCTACAGTCTGATCGTAGAGGAAGGAACGCCGTTTTACGACCGTTACGGCGGCCATGTGGAGATGGAGAGCTATGAGATGTCTCCGGAGGAACGCCGCCGCTTAATGGCGCTGCCGGATCTTCCGGACGAGGACACCGAGCGGGAAATGTATTACATGACCAGGAACTGTCTGGCCGAACAGGGGTATGAGCGGTATGAGATATCCAACTATGCCAGACCCGGCTTTGAATGCCGCCACAATGTGGGATACTGGACCGGAACCGGGTATCTGGGACTGGGACTGGGGGCCTCCTCTTATTTGGAGGGATGCCGTTTCCACAACACGTCCGATTTCCAAAGCTACGTATCGGCCCACTTCGACGACGAGGCAGAGTTTTGTCAGGCGCTCCGACAGGATATGGAGCAGCTGAGCGTAAAGTCCAAGATGGAAGAGTTCATGTTCCTGGGGCTTCGCCTGACACGGGGCGTATCGGTAGAAGGCTTTATCACCCGGTTTGGACAGAGTATACGAAATGTCTATGGCGGTGTGATCGACAAACTGGAGCGTGAGGGCCTGCTGGAACATAAAAACGGCTACTACCATCTGACCGAGCGGGGGCTTGATTTGAGCAACTACGCGATGAGCCTGTTCCTGCTTGACTGATGGAAATAAAGGATACAGAAAACCGCTGTTAAATTAGAACGATTTCCATTCTAACTTAACAGCGGTTTTTGTATTGTTCCTTTTTATTACCATACAGTGTCTGCCCTGATTATTTTTCTTACTGAACCAGGAACACTTCCGCACTTCTGGTACCATATGCCCTCGTCTCTCCGTGTGTATTAAAGAAGATATCAACATGGTTTCCTTTTACTGCGCCGCCGCGGTCCTCTGCGGTATAGATCACGCCGTTGATCATAATCTTGCTTCCGTAAGGAATCACTCTCGGGTCAACCGCGATCGTGTGGTTGGCGGAGGCGATGGCTCCTGTGCTGGTGTGGCGTCCCCAACCCTCGGAGCAGGCGGAACACGGGCCGGTGGTCTTAAAGACACCGAGGGAGCGGAGCGTTCCTGCGCTTCCGTCAGAGCTCATGACCTGCATGTCGCCGACACTGTGTACCTTCGGGCTGGAAAGCTTCATTCCTGATGCGTAGGCTTCAACGAGATAGGAACCGTCTTCATACGATTCCCACGGTACGATCACTTCAAATCCGTAATTGCCGGTTCCGGTGCCTTTCCTGACCAGGTCTTCCCGGTAGTCATCGGCGGGGGAGCCGTGTACTCAGCCTCTGTCTGTCCTGTCGCCTGATTGGTGACTGTGACCTTGACTTCTACCGCGGAAGCGGGATCGGAGCTGTTCCAGGCCCAGCCCCGGACGCTGTCGCCCTCCACACAATCCAGAACTCCGGGTGTCTGCCCTGCGAGAGCCGGGACGGCGGTACCTAATAAAAATGTCATCATAAGTAAAGTTCCGAAGAACAGTTGATTTCGTTTCAATCGTTTCATGTAATAAATACATCCTTTCTTTTTTACTAGCTGTAACATATTTTAATATATTATAAATATATGTAACAGTTTTGTAATAAATGAGGTACAAGTACACATTTTACACTATTTTCCAGATTTGTCAAGGATATGAATAAAAAAATAGAGACGCGCGATGTTTCATAAGGCGTCTCTATTCGTTCTGATGTGTTGATTGAAAGGTTTTTCTTCTTATATTATAATTCAGGATCTACTCCGCAATTGCCTGAAATACTTCCTGTTTTTTTACTCCATAGTCCAGTGCTTCCTGGTGGCTGGAGAAGTAGAGATCCACGGTGTGGCCGTCCACTCCGCTTCCGATGTCCTCCACCGTATAAACGGTTTCACCGATCATCACCTTTGTTCCAAGGGGAAGTACGGTGATGTCTGCTGATATGGTGTGGTTTGCCTGCGGCACGGTACCGGAATAGGTGAGGCCGCTGCCGCCGGAACATTTACTGCATCCACAGTATCCGGTGGTCTTGAAGATCCCGAGGGACTCTCCCTTTTTATATCCTCCGAAGGTTTCTTCCACCGGTTTCTCCTCTTTTTTCGGAATTCCGGGGCCGATCTCCTCGCTGGTGCTTTCAGTTTTCTTTAAAGCTTCTGGTGCCGGTTTGTATTCCAGGGAGCCGGTAAGAAGTGTTTTCTCATCTCCGGTTACCAGGCAGGCTTCTACTTTATAAGAGGTTCCGCCTATTTCTTCCCAGCTGATCTTATAGTCAAATGCACGGCAGCCGTCTCCATAGGACTTTCCTGCCTCTTCGCTGTAGCTTTCTTCCGGTACTGTGATGACCTTTGCCGCTTTGGCGGCTCCGTCTTTGTAAATATGCAGTTCAACCGCTGCCGTCTCGTCGGATTCCGCGTTGTCCTTCAGCCACCCTGTAATATGGTTTCCATCCACGGCCGTGAGAGCGCCCTTTTCTTCGGCAGCCAGAGCCGTCATGGATAAAAACAGGATACAGAGGAGCGTCACACACAGCATCAGAAGAAGTTTTCCTGATTTCTTTTTCATGATTTACCTCGCAATATTATGATTTTTCCGTGAAATATGATAGAAAAATGCGTTGTTATGGTGTATCAATTTTCATTATATTACAAAACTGTTAAATGTCAAGGAAATACCGGCAATACGTTTGTAACATTTGTCACAGTTCCCCGCCCCCCTCTGCTTCCCGTTCGGTTCCGGCTGGCTCCTGGAACTGTAGCGAACAATTGCCTTACTTCAATAAAATACTTTATAATTTATAAAGAAGAAGTTCACAGAAAATTCTCAAAAAATTTTCAATCGAATGTATTGACAAATGAGGGAAAAAAGAATATATTATGAAATGAAGATGTTAGCACTCCCAAACGTTGAGTGCTAACAGGGAGGCTCAGAAAGGAAGTGTGGCGGGGTGAACGATAAGGACCAGTTGGACGGCCGTAAGGTTACGATCTTGAAGGCCATTATTAAAACGTACTTAGAAACCGGCGAACCGGTTGGTTCCAGAACTATTTCCAAGTACACCGATCTAAATTTAAGTTCAGCCACGATCCGGAATGAGATGTCTGATCTGGAGGAGCTGGGATACATTGTACAGCCGCATACGTCGGCCGGGCGGATTCCCTCCGATAAGGGATACCGTTTCTATGTGGATCAGATCATGCAGGAGAAAGAAGAAGAGTTTACTGAAATCAAGGAACTGATGCTAAAGCGTGTGGACCGGGTCGAGCTTCTGCTGAAGCAGATGGCGAGAATCCTGGCGCAGAACACGAATTACGCGGCTTTGATCAGCGCTCCCCAGTATCACAGAAACAAGCTGAAATTCATCCAGCTGTCCAAGGTTGATGATGGAAAGCTTCTGGTGGTCATCGTTGTAGAGGGAAATATGATTAAGAACACCATGATCCCCATCAGCCAGCAGCTAAGCGATGAAGGGCTTTTAAATCTTAACATTCTTCTTAATAATGCCTTAAACGGGCTGACCATAGAGGAAATCAATCTGGACGTGATCAGCAGATTAAAGGAGCAGGCCGGCATACACAGCGAGGTGGTCGACCGGGTTCTGGGCGAGATTGCGGAAGCAATCCGGGCGGACGACGATGATTTGCAGATTTACACCAGCGGCGCCACAAACATTTTCAAGTATCCGGAGTTAAGCGACGGAGAGATGGCGAGCCGTCTGATCGGTACGCTGGAACAGAAAGAACTCCTTCAGGAGCTGGTCGATGATGTGAACAGTTCAGAAAGCAGTTCGGGAATTCAGGTCTATATCGGCGAGGAAGCGCCGGTGCAGACGATGAGGGACTGCAGTATCGTCACAGCGAATTACGAGCTGGGCGAGGGCTTGAGGGGAACGATCGGTATCATCGGTCCAAAGCGTATGGACTATGAAAAGGTTTTGAATACGCTGCGGAATCTCATGACGCAGCTGGATTCGATCCTGAAAAAAGATGAAAGGTGAAGGGAAGAACAGTGAGCAGCGAAGAGACGAGAATAGAAGAGGAACTGGTAGAAGAGGCCATGAAGGCTGAAGACGCCGGTTCCGTTGAAAAGGAAATAGAAAAAGGCGAAAAAGAGGCCGCGGAGACAGAAGCGTGTGCCGAAGACGCCGCTGAGGAAAAAACCGGAGAAGAAGAGCCGGCAGAAGAAAAGCAGGCAGAACCGGAGAAAAAAGGATTTTTTGGAAAGAAGAAAGAGAAGAAAGATCCGAAAGACGCCAAGATAGAGGAACTGACCGACCGTCTGCAGCGGAATATGGCCGAGTTCGATAACTACAGAAAGAGAACAGAAAAAGAAAAATCTGCCATGTTTGAAATCGGCGCCAGAGACATCATTGAAAAGATACTTCCGGTTGTCGACAATTTCGAGAGAGGCCTTGCAGCCGTTCCGGAGGAGGATAAGGGCGCTCCGTTTGCAGAAGGAATGGAAAAAATATATAAACAGCTTATGAAGACGCTGGAGGATGCAGGTGTAAAACCGATCGAAGCGGTGGGTCAGCCATTTGACCCGAATTTCCACAACGCAGTGATGCATATTGATGACGAATCCCTTGGCGAGAATACGATCGCCATGGAACTTCAGAAGGGTTATACCTACCGGGATACCGTGGTGAGACACTCCATGGTTCAGGTAGCCAATTGACTGTGAGCATTTAACGAGGTCTATTCGAGTTTAGTGCGAACGTCGTTCACGAATCTTAGCGAGGTTCTTTCGAGCTTAGATGAGCTGAACATTAAATGATAAAATTGAGAGTAAAGACAATTATAGGAGGAAAAAACTATGGGCAAGATTATTGGTATTGACTTAGGTACTACTAACAGCTGTGTGGCTGTTATGGAAGGTGGAAAACCGGTTGTTATTCCGAACAGTGAGGGTGTAAGAACAACACCATCTATCGTAGCATTTACAAAAAACGGTGAGAGACTGGTAGGTGAGCCTGCAAAGCGTCAGGCGGTTACCAATGCGGACAGAACCATCTCTTCCATTAAGAGACATATGGGTACAGACTACAAGGTAGCGATCGACGGAAAGAACTACACACCGCAGGAAATCTCCGCGATGATTCTGCAGAAGTTAAAAGCAGACGCAGAGGCTTATCTGGGCGAGAAGGTAACAGAGGCCGTTATCACGGTTCCTGCATACTTCAACGACGCACAGCGTCAGGCAACCAAGGACGCAGGCAAGATTGCCGGCCTTGATGTAAAGCGTATTATCAACGAGCCGACGGCAGCAGCGCTGGCATACGGCCTTGACAATGAAAAAGAGCAGAAGATCATGGTATACGATTTAGGCGGCGGTACATTCGATGTTTCCATCATCGAAATCGGCGACGGTGTAATTGAAGTACTTTCCACAAACGGCGACACCCGTCTGGGCGGCGATGATTTCGACAACCGCATCACCCAGTGGATGGTAGACGAATTCAAGAAGACAGAGGGCGTAGACTTATCCGGTGACAAGATGGCTATGCAGAGATTAAAAGAAGCTGCAGAGAAGGCTAAGAAGGAATTATCCTCCTCCACAACCACCAACATCAACTTACCGTTCATCACTGCTACGGCAGAAGGCCCGAAGCATCTCGATATGAACTTAACGAGAGCGAAATTTGACGAGCTGACACTCGATCTGATCGAGCGCACGGCTGTTCCGGTACAGAACGCATTAAGAGATGCCGGAATCACAGCTTCCGAGCTTGGAAAAGTTCTGCTGGTAGGCGGTTCCACCCGTATGCTGGCAGCACAGGAAAAAGTAAAACAGCTGACAGGAAAAGAACCGTCCAAGACCTTAAATCCTGACGAGTGTGTGGCGATCGGCGCCAGCATTCAGGGCGGTAAGCTGGCGGGCGATGCCGGCGCAGGCGATATCCTTCTTCTGGACGTTACTCCACTGTCCTTATCCATCGAGACCATGGGCGGCGTAGCGACAAGACTGATTGAGAGAAACACCACAATCCCGACAAAGAAGAGCCAGATCTTCTCCACAGCGGCTGACAACCAGACAGCGGTTGATATCCACGTTGTACAGGGCGAGAGACAGTTCGCAAGAGACAACAAGACACTCGGCCAGTTCCGTTTAGACGGAATTCCGCCTGCAAGAAGAGGCGTTCCGCAGATCGAGGTTACCTTTGATATCGATGCCAACGGTATCGTAAACGTATCCGCTAAGGATCTTGGAACAGGCAAGGAACAGCACATCACCATCACTTCCGGCTCCAACATGTCCGATGATGATATCGATAAGGCTGTAAAAGAAGCGGCTGAATTCGAGGCTCAGGATAAGAAGCGCAAGGAAGGCATTGATGCGAGAAATGACGCCGACTCCATGGTATTCCAGACAGAGAAGGCTTTACAGGAAGTAGGCGACAAGATTGACGCCAATGATAAGGCTGCCGTAGAAGCTGATTTAAACGCTTTAAAAGAAGCCATCAACAGAGCTCCGATCGAAGAGATGACAGATGCGCAGATCGAAGACATCAAGGCAGGCAAAGAGAAGCTGATGAACAGCGCTCAGGCACTGTTTGCAAAAGTATATGAGGCTGCCCAGGGTTCTGCAGGTGCCGGCCCTGATATGGGCGCTGGTGCGGATAACGCAGGCGGCGGAGCTTCCTATCAGGACAGCGATGTAGTTGACGGAGACTACAAAGAGGTGTAAGATAGTCTGGTCAGTTGACAGGGCTTTGGAAAAAGTGTTGTAGTGATACAGCACTTTTTCCGCAGTTTTCATATCTGGTTGTCCGGCAGGCATGAAGAGTCGGAACCAGGTAAAGCGATGAGTGAAAGGTAGACCTAAGATGGCAGAAAAGAGAGATTATTATGAAGTCCTCGGCATTCCCAAAGACGCAGACGATGCGGCGATTAAGAAGGCCTACAGGGCATTAGCAAAAAAATCCCATCCTGATACGAACCCCGGCGACGCTGCCGCAGCGGAGAAGTTTAAAGAAGCTTCCGAGGCGTACAGCGTGCTCAGTGATCCAGATAAGAGACGCCAGTACGACCAGTTTGGTTCCGCTGCGTTTGACGGAAACGGCGGACCGGGCGGATTCGGCGGTTTCGATTTTTCCGGCGCAGATATGGGAGATATCTTTGGCGATATCTTCGGCGATATTTTTGGCGGCGGACGATCCAGAAGCGGTGCCCGTTATAATGGACCATCGAGGGGCGCCAATGTCAGGACCAGTGTCCGGATCACATTTGAAGATGCGATTTTCGGATGCGAAAAAGAGATTGAGCTTAATTATAAAGAGGAATGTGCGTCGTGTCACGGAAGCGGGGCGAAAGCGGGAACCTCACCCGTTACCTGTTCGAAGTGTAACGGAAAAGGTAAGATCATGTATACCCAGCAGTCCTTCTTCGGTCAGGTACAGAATGTCCAGACTTGTCCGGACTGCGGCGGAACAGGCCGTATCATAAAAGAAAAATGTCCGGATTGTTATGGAACCGGATATATTACGAAGCGTAAGAAGTTTAAGGTCACGATTCCTGCGGGCATCGATAACGGACAGAGCGTGCGTCTGGCCGGAGCCGGTGAACCTGGAACCAATCGGAACGCCC
>OBVC01000798.1_pt1 | contig 11088 bp, 7 predicted proteins | sample 1494991 | NCBI WGS metagenome assembly OBVC01 (sample SAMEA2579955, study PRJEB22360) | human gut metagenome
CTCCCGGCGTATTTACGCCGGGAGGCACTAGCGCCGCCGGACTTAAATGCGTCCTGGCAAGAATCTCACCCTCTCGTAAAACCTTAGTTGTTATAGGTATCCATAATTAACTGATTTAAGTTGTCAAGCCACTGGTCTACATCCTTGGTATCGATCAGTTCCTGGCAGATATTGCCGTACTCTCCACCGAATGACGGCGGCCAGCTGTTGGACGGAACGCTCATGGTCTTACCAGTCTGGACATAATCCTTAAACATGGATTCAAACTCGGTCTTATTAAAGTTGACGCCCTTGATTGCCGACGGAGTTCCATCGTAATCGGAGAACTGCTGTGCATTTTCAGGGCTGGTGCAGTACTCTACGAAACGTTTTGCCGCTTCCGGATACTTTGTTGCTGCGGAAATACTGAAAGCCGTATCGATGTTGACACCCAGACGGTCAATGCTGCTTCCATTGAAGGATGGGTAACGGAACATGGCAAACTGAAGATCCGGGTTGCTCTTTACGATCTCCGGGTATGCGAAGGTTCCGGAGAAGAACATGGCTGCCTTACCGTTTGCAAAATCTGCGATGGCCTGCTCCTGGCCGGTTCCCAGGTTATCTTCCTGGCCATACTGGCGAAGCTTCACAATGGTCTCGCCCATCTGGCGGAGCTCCTTGGAGTCGGCAGCTGTCGTCCCTCCTGCTGCAATGTCTTCAAACAGTCCTACCGGATCTTCCAGCATGGTTACGCTGGCGCGGTCACAGAACTGGCGAACCGTCCATACATCCTTATCCGGGAATGTAAACGGTGTGATATCGGCTGCTTTTAACGTATCGCAGACCTTGTATAAGTCTTCAATGGTTGCCGGAATCGTGGCATCGGCTTTATCAAATAAATCTTTGTTGTAGTAAACGCCCAGCATGTTTAAGGATACCGGGATCGAATACGATTTGCTGTCGATGAGGCTGATATCCAGAATATCATCCGCCACATTATCAAGCATCTTTTCTCCGGTTAAATCCATCATATATCCGGCCTTTACCTGCTCCCGGAAGGAAGCGTCCAGCGGGAAATGGGTAAATACGTCCGGAACCTGGTCGGAAGCCATTCTCGTCATCAGGACGGTCTCCGCATCCGGAACGTTGGTGTACTCGATCTTGATATCCGGGTTCTGAGCCTCGAATTCCTTGATCAGCGCCGTGTAATAATCGGTTCCCTCGTCCTTCATCTGGAAGAACTCAATGGTTGTCACTTCTCCTGTTGATGCGGCCTCCTTCGTCTCGGCTGCTGTCGTCTCCTCCGTCTTCTCCGTGGACGCGGCCGGCGCCGCTGTGGTCTCTGCCGGTTTGTTGGACGAACCGCATCCGGCCATAGACACTACCATTACTGCCGCCATTGCTACACTCAATACTTTTTTCATAGATATCCTCCTTACAATGCGAAAAATATGGGTATAAGTCACTTGTATCTTATACCCATATTATAGCGTTTATTTTTTTCAATCATATTGCAAAACTGACATCAGCAGATATCAATTATGTTACTTTTCCGTTATTATGCATTAATTTTACATTTATATTACACGTCTTTTATTGTATTTTTACATTAGCGTGATTCAGGCCTGTTTCTCTGTGTTCCCGGAGTCCGGCCGAAATATTTCTTAAAATTCTGAATGAAATAGGAAGGGCTGGTGTATCCCACCATAAGCGCCACCTCATTGATATTCATATCCCCGCTTTCCAGGAGTTCTTCCGCCTTTTTCATACGCAGGCCAAGCAGGTACTTGGAAAATCCCATTCCGGTCCGCGCCTTGAAGAGACGGCTCAGATAGTTGGGATTCATGAAATACTTCGTCGCCGCCAGCTCATTTAAAGAGATCTCACAGTAATAATTTTCTTCCAGGAATGCCTGGATTTCGTCAATAATGTCTCCTTCATTTATGGACCGGTCCGCCTCTTCGATGCAGCACGCCATGCTGCAGATATAGTCCAGAAGCCCGCCCATGTCCTCAAAATCCCAGAGAGGCCGGTAAATCGTTTCCGTATCCATGGTAAAACAGATGCCCAGCAGCGCCTGGTATGCCTGCTCCAGCTGCAGGACTGTCGTCTTCTCCTGCTGTACCAGTTTCTTGAAGCAGAACTCTTTTGCCTCCTTCACCCGCCTGGCATTCAAATGGTTTCGAATTAAATGTAAGTCTTCCTTTGAGAGCAGCTCCTTTCCCCTGTCATGATCGAAAAGGTATAATCCCCGTTCCGGATCCTGGAGCCGCAGACAGCAGGCCCTTCTCGCCTGGGAGTATGCCTCCCTTATGGAATCCGGTCCCGTGAGAAGCAGGCTGACTCCGACTGCGGCCTGACGGCCATCCTTTTTTCCCTGTTCCGCCAGCGTATTTAATGCCCGGAGCTTCTTATCAAACACTGCCATGGCACGTTCTTCCCCGCAGGAGACGATGACTCCCGCTCCGGAATGCAGAATATCCTCGAATATCAGATCCCGGCCAAAGGACAGATCCCGCAGCCGTATCGACAGTTCCTCAAATCCCATTCCGTCCACCATGATCTGAGCCGCAAAGAAACACCCGTTTTTCAGTCCTGTCATCTCCTCGGGCAGCACGTCCTCGGGACGCTCCTCCCCCGATAAATACCGGAGCAGGAGAAAACTTCCTGCGCGTTTCTGTACGTCACGGAGCAGATCCTCCTGCCGCTTCTCCTCTGTGCGCGCCTTCTTTATAGTATCCAGGGTGTGAAACAGATCCTCTCTCTTGAGCGGTTTCAGCAGATAATCCCGCACCCCGTTATGAAGGGCGGCTCTGGCGTAATCAAACGTGGCGTATCCGCTCACCAAAACCACATCCACCGAAGGAAAACGCTGGCGCACCACCTCGGATAAGGCGATTCCGTTCATTCCTGGCATCCGGATATCCGCCACCAGCACATCCATGTTTTGCTCCTCCAGCACCTTCAAAACCTCATCGCCATTGTCACAGGAGCAGCATATGGTGCTGTCCCTGTCCCATTCCAGTATTAATTTTTCTACAGCCTTTCTGGCCAAAAGAACATCATCCGCAACTGCAAACTTCATGACTTCCCCCGCTTCCTATGACTTTTTCTCACTCTCAGGGATCCTGATGGTGATCTTTGTTCCCCTGCCTACCTCACTCTCCAGGATCAAACCGTACTCTTCTCCATAATAATTCTTCAGACGGAAATTCACATTCAGCAGTCCAATAGAATCCGTCTCCTCTTTTTCCAGACACAGCGATCCCTGCTCCCGGCATTTTTCCGTCAGCTGTTTAAGACGAGCTTCCGACATCCCGGCGCCGTTGTCCTCCACGGTCAGCGTTACGACGCCTTCCTCCGAGGAAGCCCTGATCCCGATCCGTCCATCTCTCTTATCCTGAGAAAATCCGTGTTCAAAACAGTTCTCAACCAGCGGCTGAAGCAAAAATTTGAGAATCTTTTTCCCTCTGACCTCCTCGGGAACATCAAATACGGTCTCGATCCGCCCCGCCATGCACAGCTTCTGAATGTTGGCATACCGCTCAATCTGCGTGATCTCATCCATCACCGTGACCAGACTTCCTCCGCTGATGTTATAACGGAACATATCTCCCAGCCCGGTCGCCAGCTCCGATATCTCCGGCACGTCCTCCAGGATGGCGATGGAATTGATGACATTTAACGTATTATACAGAAAATGGGGATTGATCTGGCTCTCCAGCATCATGATCTGCGCCTTTTTCTGTAGATTCTTCGATTCATACTCCCTTAAAATGCTCTCCTTCAGCCTGGCAGTCATGTTATTAAACCCAAGAATCAGCCGGCCTAAATCGTCCTGGCGGTTCAGCTCCTGTGTGATGGGAACCAGTTTCCCGTTTTCCACCTGATGCATGCCTTCCTCCAGTACGCGGATCGGCCGTGTCAGCTTCACACTCAGCAGGATGCTGACGCCGATGAATACCGCGGTCATAATCACAACAATGATCACATAGGAGGCCATTCCCTGCATCATATGAAGCTTCAGCACCCGCCCCGCAGCCATGCTGACGATGGTTAAGTCCAGCGCTTCATTATAAGTCGCCACCATACGCCAGTCTTCCCCGGAAAAGCTCAAATTCATCACCTGATTCTTATTGGCGGCAAAGCTCTCCTTCCTCTCAAGAAGCGCCTGCCTCACATGGGAAGCCATGGCATCCGTCACCCGCTGTCCCTGATAGATTACGTAATCTCCCTGCACCGCCAGGCTATCCATGCTTCCATCCTCGGTAAAGACCATAAAGCTCTGCCCGAACTGCTTTAAATCCAGGTTGATAAAGGCGTACCCCACCTGTTCAAACGTATAGGTATCCACCAGGGAGAACCCGTAGGTAATCGTCCTGACACTCTGCTGGTTGATCACGGTCTCGTAGACCGGTGACAGCATATTTTTAATCTTTTCCGCCTTCATGGTCTCAGCAAAGCCTTCGATCCGGCTCATGTAATTCTCATTATATCCGGCGCCGCTGTAGGCGTTATTCTTGTTGGACAGATAAGTAATGCTGGAGACGTAGGGATTGATTTTCGCCGACATCACATTTTTTCTCAGTTCCCGCAGAGTGGTGATGTATTCCGGCCGGTCCATGTTGAAATCATTTTTCACATACTGGATAATGTCCGGATAGACCAGATACATGGCTGAAGTGGTCTTCAAATGGTTCACAATGGTCTCCAGCCGGTCATCAATCATCTCATTTGCCTGCGTCATGTTCACGATGCTTCTGTCAATCTCCTCCTCCATGCTTCTTCTCAGCACAAGACTGACCAGGATTGTTAATGGAACCAGAATTACGACGAGACAGGCCGCCAGAATCTTTCTTTGAAGCGGAATATGTTTATACCAGTTCATCCCCCCACCTCTCTATACGGATTCCCGGAGGCATACCTCGCAGGGCACGATCACGGTCGGCTCATACGCTTCATTCCCCAGAATATCTGTCAGCATCCTGGCCGCCAGAAATCCCTTGTATTTCTGGTTCTGGCGGATGGTTGACAGCTTTGGTCTGGCGTATTCGCTGCTTAAGAGTCCATCAAATCCAAAGACGGAAATCTGTTTCGGAATCTTTATGTGCTGCCCCCGCAGTGCGTTGATGACTCCCAGGGCCATCAAATCGCTGGCGCAGAAGAATCCGTCGATCCTCGGCTCCTTCTCCATAAGCCGAATCGCCTGCTCATGAGCCATGTCGTAGCGGAAATCGCCCTTCACAATCCATTCCGGCCTGACCGTAAGCCCCGCCTGACAAAGTGCCTGCCTATATCCCTCTTCCCGCTCCTTTTCCACGATGGAATGGCCGCTTCCGGTTATCATGGCTATGCGTTTCCGGCCGCGTTTCACCATGTGTTCCACGGCAAGTCTTGAATAATAGGCATTGTTGACGATGACACATCCCTTTCTCTCCCCTGTATACGGAATATCGATGAAGACACAGGGGAAATCCCCTTCGGCCAGCTTCTTAACCGCCGGTTCATCGTAATCCGCATTCATCAGGATCATTCCTCCCGCCCCCCGCTGCCTGCAGTACGTCTCGAAGCATTCCGGGCTGTTCTCCATCATATATACCACGGTCTCGTAACCGTTCTGATTGGCAAATGAATTCACTCCCTGCATAATACCAAAGAAAAAGGAGGAGTTCTCCGTCTGCTCGCTGACCCCTGTCACGACAACAGCCAGCTGCATCGGCTTCTTAGCAGATAACGTCTGTGCCGTCAGATTTTTCACATATCCCATGGCCGCCGCCGTCTGGCTCACGCGCCGTTTCGTCTCCTCGCTGACGTCCTGTCTGCCGTTAAGCGCCCGGCTCGTCTGTGACACCGACAGGCCGCAGGCCTTTGCTACATCCACCAGTTTTACCATACCGCACCTCCTCATGATCCACTGTGATCTCAAACCTTTCGCCTTTCCAGACAAATGAAAATGAAACACTTCGCCAGGATTCCGGCAGATGGGGTTCCATCGCAAGACACCCAGCCTTTACCGATAATCCGGCGAACCCCAGAACGATACACTGCCAGATTCCGCCCATTGCCGCCGCATGAATCCCCTCTGCGGAGGACAGCCCGCCGTTTAAATCCACTCCGGCGGCCTTCCGGAACAGCCGGAAGCTTTCCTCTGTCATACCGAGGCGGGCCGCCGTCATGCTGTGCACATTAAAGCTTAAGGACGAATCGTGAACACAACGCGCTTCATAATATTGATAATTTTTAAGAATAATATCCTCCGGAAACAGGTCTGGCATCGAGGACAGCAGCATTACCACATCTGCCTGCTTTAAGACCTGATATCCGCAGAGCTGTTCTACATTAAAGCTTTCCAGAATCTTCCTCCCACCCTTTTTAAACGGCGTCAGGTCCAGTTCCGGCAGATTTAAAAATGCCTCATCCTGCGGAATGATTCCCCTGCCATCCGGCTTTGGAAGCGCCAGCTTCTCCGCCCGGTCCTTCATCCATACTTCTCTGGAGACAGCGCCCGTCTTCTCCTCCAGTGCTTCCAGAAGATCCGTCTTACCTGCCTGCCGGAGCCTTTCCAGGATGCGGAGCGCCTCATTGATATTCCATGAAGCCATATAATTCGTATAGGCATTGTTGGATACGTGTTCACTGTATTCATCGGGTCCGATCACGCCGTGTATCTCGTACTGTTTCTTCTCTTCGTTCCACTCCGCGCGGGAAGCCCAGTACAGCGCCGTCTCCAGTATCATCTCATAGCCGCATTCTTCCATAAATGCGGTATCGTCCGTGGCTTCAAAATACCGATGAACTGCATACGCAATATCCGCATTGACATGAATCTCCTGGGTACCGGTATAGATGGGAATCGGCTTTCCCGTCACCACGTCGGGCGCTCCCTCTGACGGTGTGACCTCTCCGTCTGTAATCCAGGCGCTCTCCCATGGGAACAGTGCCCCCTCACATCCGTACTGCGCCGCCTTTTCCTTCGCCTTCGGCAGCGTGAGATAGCGGTAGCGCAGCAGCCGTCTGGCCACCTCCGGCTCTGTGTACAGCCAGGAGGAGAAAAGGAACATCTCCGTATCCCAGAACGTATGGCACTTATAGGCCTCCCCGGACAGCCCCTTCGCACCGATATTCATCCGCTCGTCATGCACTGGCGTCATGATTCGCAGGTGGTAAAGGGCAAATCTGGCCGCACAGGAATCAAACACCTCGTCGCTGTCAATCCGGATATCATGTAAGTCCCAGTACCTTTGCCACGCCTCGCCGCTCTCTTTAAGCGAATGCTCGAATCCTGCTTTGGCGGCTTCGGCCGCCAGTGCATTGGCATCATCCACTATGGAAAGGCTCTTGTGTTTCCCACACGCTGTCTCTTTGAAAGGTGTATCTGCAAAAGGGCTTTCGCCGTCCCAATACTCTGCATCTCTGGAGGTATAAAAAGCGGCCGCATTTTCAAGCACGATCTCCTCCCCTTTTTCCGCGGAAATATGGTAGAGCGTTCCAATCCTGCGCCGGTCCATGTCAATGGAAGCGCGGTATGATCCTGCAGTCAGCCTCGGAGCGCAGGCAGCGGCAAAGCGCACCCCTGAATCCCACGCCTGAAACGACAGTTCCTCCCGCTCTCCCGGAACGCAGTGCCTCGTACCTTCCGTAAAATGCTGGGCCCCGCTGTTACTCACCTGTCCGTTGATTCCGGTCCTGATCTCCAGCTTTGCCGGTTCCTCCAAAATCAGAGACAGTCTCTGCATCAGCAGGTGGCGGTTCTTTAACGACACAAACCGCTCCATCTTAACCTTTACCTGTTTTCCCTGTTCCGTTCTGTATGTAAAGTGCCTCTCAGCCAGCCCGTTATCCAGATGAAGCACGGCACAGTAATCCTCATGATTTCTTCCGCTCAGCTGGAGCAGCTCCCCGTCAATGGTAATCTCCTTTCCCATCACATCCGGAAGATTCGGAAGCTCAGAGACCTCGCCAAAACAGGAATCATACGTCCCTGCAATAAACGTATCGCGTTTCTGCCCGGGAACCGGCTCATCCACCGCGCAGCGTACCCCCAGATACCCGTTTCCCTGGCAGAACAGCGATTCCATCTGGGGCTGCCACGCCCGATCCCACCAGGATACCGACACGCTCCATTCCCCCAATTCTATTTTTTCCATAAAATACCTCCCTTTTCCAAAACGTTTGTGGTACAAATATGATTCTATTATTGCAATATTACACGTAAAAGTCAAATATTTTATATAGAATATTTACTTCTTTTTCAAATATGAATGAAAACGTTTGTGTGATCGGTTATCTCATGCTACAATAGCGTTAAAAGGAGGGGATTTTAATGAAAGAAACTTGGTGGAAAGAGGCGGTTGTCTATCAGATTTATCCGAGAAGCTTTATGGATTCCAATGGAGATGGAATCGGAGACCTGGGAGGAATTATCCGGAAACTGGATTATTTGAAAGAGCTGGGCGTGAACGTGATCTGGCTTTCCCCCATCTACCGTTCTCCCAATGATGATAACGGATATGACATCAGTGACTACTGCGAAATCATGGAAGATTTTGGCACCATGGAGGAATTTGACCGGCTGCTTAAGGCGATGCACGAGAGAGGATTAAAGCTGATGATGGATCTGGTCGTCAACCATACCTCTGACGAGCATCCCTGGTTCCAGGCTGCGTTAAAGGACAAAAACAGCCCCTACCGGGATTATTACTTCTTCCGGGATGGGAAACCGGGCGGTCTGCCGCCTAACAACTGGTGCAGTCATTTCGGATTTTCTGCATGGGAAAAGGAACCGGAGGGTGATCAGTATTTCCTGCATCTGATCTCAACTGGGATAATCCGTCTGTGCGGGAAGAGGTGTACCGCATCATGCAGTTCTGGACGGATAAAGGAATTGACGGCTTCCGCATGGATGTAATCAACTACATCTCCAAGGCCGCGGAGCTTCCTGATATGCCTGAGGATGGCCCCTATCTGGCCACACCTTACTTTGCCAACGGCCCGCACGTCCACGAATACCTTCAGGAAATGAACCGGCGCATCCTGAGCCAGCGGGATTTCATCACCGTCGGTGAGATGGTCTCGGTCACCACGGATCAGGCGCGCCTCTATACTCACGAAGACCGCCATGAGTTAAACATGGTCTTCACCTTCGAGCACATGTATCTCGATGCGGTCGGTGAAGACAAGTGGCAGATCCGTCAATGGAAGCTGTCCGAACTAAAGGCCGTATTCGGGAAATGGCAGACCAGCCTTGCGGACGGCTGCTGGAACAGTCTGTACTTAAATAACCATGATCAGGCACGAATGGTAAGCCGCTTTGGGGACGACGGAAAATACCGCGTGGAAAGCGCCAAGATGCTGGCTACCTTCCTTCATACGCTCCAGGGAACTCCTTATATCTACCAGGGCGAGGAGCTGGGTATGACCAACATCCGGTTCAGCTCTATCGGCCAGTATAAGGACATCGACACGCTCAACCATTATGCCGAGGCTGTCACGGTATTTCACGAGGATCCGGAACACGTTATGGAAGCGATCTACGCCAAAGGGCGCGACAACGCCCGGACACCAATGCAGTGGGATGCCTCCCCGAATGCCGGATTCACCGACGCGGTCCCATGGATCCCCGTCAATCCAAACTACACAGAGATAAACGCGGAAGCGGCCATCCGTGACAATGAAAGTATCTATCATTACTATCAGGATCTGATCCGTATCCGCAGAAATCATAAAGTTGTTGTCTATGGCGACTACAATCCGGTATGCGAAGAACATCCGTCCATTTATGCCTATACACGGCGCTATCAGGGGCAAATGCTCCTGGTGATTCTTAACTTTTTCTCAGATCCGGCTGTCATTGACCTTCCCAAAGCGTGCCTTCCGGAAAACGGGGTCCGGCTGATTGGGAATTATGAAGACGCTCCGGCCTGCGAGGTGCATATGAAGCTTCGGGCGTTTGAGGCTGTGGTATTCCTGGGAGGGGATGGGGGTGTTTCAATCCACGCTCGATAATTTCACAGAGTGCGACTGCATCTTATAGATGCGAGGCTTGACTTCATGTCAGTGGGGGAATTCTCGCTTATTTTGTTAAAATGTGTAATTTATTTTTTAAGGGTACTTGAAAAATACAAGTACCCAGTGTATAATATAACTAGAAGTAATCAAAGGCTAACAAAAAACCGATGATTGCCGATCAAGCAAACAGTAATTTTAAGTTACCGGGCTATCCTCTGGGCTGAGAGGATAGCTCATTTTCTATTCTGGTGATTATCCAGATATGTAAGTACCGTAAATATCACTATAATTAACGATAATATTTTCATTTATAAATCAATTCCGATTTACAACCATATGAAGTAAAACAAAATCATAATCCATCCTCTTCCCCACTCTCAACTCTTATTCCTACCTGCCTGCGGATTGATCTGTACCCGAAGCGCCTGCAGCCCGGGTATAAGATTAAAGATACGCTCTGTATTGTACGGTACACGCATCTCCCGGTTTGACTCCATCAGCACCTGCCCGTTCTTCTTACATATTATTACCCGTTTTCTATTCTCCTCCACTAACACCGCTTCATCTGCGCCGCTCACCAATGGACAGATCAGCGTTCCGTCATTAAACTCCGCCCGAATGCGCAGTTCTTTCCCTGAAACCTGGTAAGTAAAACAATAGCTCTGTTCTCTGCCAGACAACGTTCTGTGTTTTTCGTCTCTCAGCTTTCCGCTGGCAGTAACCAGTCCGCCTTCTACCGATACCCGGACATCGTCATCATAGAGACTGCTGTACACAATACCGTCCTTTTCGGCTTCAATTCTCACTGCCAGACACTCCTGTCTGACCCGGCAGGGAACCTGCATATTGTTTGGTTCCTTTAAAGTATACCGGCTCATCCCGGCACACAGCAGAGTTCCCAGTCTCTCATGGTGAAGAAGAGACAGTGTTCCGCCCCCGACATGGCCTCCGGGTAAATACTCCCAGTCACAGGCTGTCACCGTGGCTGTCATGGATCCCTTTGTTGCAGTCCAGCTTTCCGTCTCCGGGTAATACCGGATTCCCTCGGTCCGCTGTCTTGGCAGGGGCCGCCCTCTTCCGGGGTCTTCTTCCCGCACTTCA
>OBVC01000819.1_pt1 | contig 10750 bp, 9 predicted proteins | sample 1494991 | NCBI WGS metagenome assembly OBVC01 (sample SAMEA2579955, study PRJEB22360) | human gut metagenome
CATGCTCGCCGTCGTTATCACTGCAAGACCAAGTGCCGCTAATTTCTTCGTTAAGTTTTTTTTCATTGTTCCCTCTCCTTTACCATTTGTTGATGATAACATTATAACATTCCAACATTCCTACCACAATGTGGCAGCGCCCAAACCCGGGCCACGCTTTTGTGCATTTGCACAATTGCCGTTTCTACTTTTCCCCGCCCATTTTAATCACGGCGATATAGAGCATCATCAAATCCTTCGCCCGTCTCGGGTTCCTGTTCAGCAGCTCTTCGATCTTTGCCAGACGATAGTTTAACGTATTGCGGTGAATATGAAGCTTGTCACAGATCTGGGCATAGTTATCGTTGTCTTCCACGTAAGCGGCTATCGTCTCCTTCAAGACGCCGTCCACATCCCGCTCCTCCAAAAGCTTCAGGATCTCCTCCAGCTCCCTGGTTACTTCTATATTATTAAGAAGACATTCCAGCGAAACCTCGTGGTAGCACAGAATCCGTTTGCGGATATTCAGCGCCCTGGCTATGTGAAACGTCTGCATGACGGAGTTTGTCGTTCTGCTGGCAATGACATCGGATTCACCAATATAACAGTTCTCCAGGTCTTTGCTGATATCCAGTATTTTCTCCAGACGCGATTCCAGCCTTTTATCCGACCGGAACAGAATCAGGACATCCTCCATACCCTGACGCACGATGTACTCTCCCGCCGCCAGATGGCTTTTTATGGTTTCAATGATGCTGTAACGGATTCTGCTGCTGGTTATGACGACAGCGGTTCTCGGAATCTTCATATCGATGCCTAAATACGCCGCCTGGTCGTAAAATGCGTCATCGTACTGTTCTTTGCTTAAGCCAATCCATTCATACAGGAAATCCTTCAGACGGCTTTCCTTAATGGAGGACATATCGCTCAGCAGACGGTTTTCAATGGTCAGAACCGCGATGGATAAACAGATCTGCCCGATAGGCATCACTTCTTCCACGTCCCCGCCGATCGCAATCACGCCCAGTATGCTGTTGTTATAGATAATCGGAAGGCTGACACCCTTCTGTTCTGTGGGAGTGCTCTCATATATCACATAGGCTTCCTTCCGCTTCAGCGCGGTCAGCGCTCCCTTGTGAAGCGTTCCCAGCGTGCTTTTGTCACCGCTTGCAAGGATCTCTCCGGCCGTGTCCGTAATGTTGATATTGCAGGGGATGATTTTCATAATCCCGTCTGCAATCTTTTGCGCATTCTCTGTATTCAGATAATTTTCGTACATGTGATCTCCATCCCCTCTCTGGCAGTCCGTTCTTCAAATGGACTGCCAGACACCACGGCCGTTTTCTTCTTTCCATGATCCATAAAGGAAAAACGTATGGACTGCCAGTGGTCCGGCAGATGCGGAGTAAACCGATACGTTCCGCCATCCGTTTTTATCCCTGCAAATCCCCTCAGGATGCAGTTAAGGATCCCGCCCAGCGATGCGGCGTGAATTCCTTCCGCAGAATCCTTATATCCCTCACAGAGATCGATCTCCATCGCCTGACGGAAAAATTTCATCGCCATGTCCATTTCCCCAATCACGGCCTCCGCCTCGGCGTGTGCACAGAGGCTTAAGGAGGAATCGTGAGTGTTCAGTGCCTCGTAAAACTCCACGTTTTTCTTAACGGTTTCTGCGTCAAACCGGCCTGGCAGAAGCTCCAGCAGCATGACCACATCCGCCTGTTTCAGTACCTGCATGTCCACCACCTGGCTGCGGCTGTAGTCCTTTAAGATCAGCTGGCGCACGTCCGCGTTCCTGTATTTCTCAATGTCCGGCAGCTTCTTTTTACTGAGGAAGGTGTCGTCCTGCGGAATGATCTTCTCATCATTCGGCTCCGGCAGATAGAGGCAGCGGAGAAAATGGTCAAACCGCTCGCTCCATCCCTCTTCCCGGTAGGAATCCGCCAGAGGGTGTTTCCAGGAGGCCAGGACATCTCCCGCCGCTTTTACATTTTCGTAAGCCATGTAATTGGTATATGCGTTATTGTCCACATGCTCCGTGTACTCATCCGGACCGATCACATCACGAATCTCGAGACGGCCCTTCTCTTCGTTCCAGACGGCTCTGCTGTGCCAGAATACAGCGGTCTCCAGAATCATCCGGCATCCGTACTGCTCCATGAATTCCCGGTCGCCGGTCGCCTGATAGTAAGAGATCAGCCCATGAATGATATCCGCGGTCACGTGGTGCTCCTTGATTCCCGACCATACCTTCGCGGCCTTTCCCGTATGAATGTCGATTGCCGCGTAAAGCGGCGTCTCCTCCTCGCCGGAGGACGCCGCCTCCCAGGGATACATGGCTCCGGAGTATCCGTACTCTTCTGCCTTCTTCCGCGCCCCAGCAAGGCCATGGTACCGGTAAAGCAGCAGATTCCTCGCTGTCTCCGGAAACATATAAATAAAAAATGGCATGATAAAGATCTCCGTATCCCAGAAGACATGGCCCTTATAGCCTTCCCCAGTCAGCCCCTTTGCAGCCGCACTGCAGGAACAGCCGTCCCAGGGAACCATGCCCGCCAGATGATACTCTGCGAATTCCACAGCGGCCCGCTCTTCCTTCGAAGCCCCGGTGATCTCAATGGACGCCATATCCCAGAATCGGTCAAACGCCTCTCTGTGGCGGCGGTTCAGCCCGTCCCAGCCAGCCTCCTGCGCTTCCTCCAGGACGTCCGCCATCTCCGTCACGGTCTGACCGGCCGTCTTTCCGGCAGCTTCTTCGCCGTTTTCCACATAAAACAGCGTATACTTACAGATTGTCCACACCTCTCCCGGCCGAAGCTCCTTTTTAAAGTCCTGACAGATTCCTCTCCGTTCCAGATGAAAGGCCGCCGTCTCACGGCTTTCGCCTGTGCTGCATACCGTCATAACAGATAGTATCTGCCCATCGTCGCATCCGCATTCCAGAAACATCCGTTTTTTTTCAAATACCCTGGCTTCCATATGGTCGAAATGGGACACTCCGCTGTTTGTAATCTGTCCGTTGATTCCGGTGGAAAGCTCCAGAATACCGCCTTTCTCACAGGAGAGCGACAGCTGATGGCAGAACAGCCGCCGGTTGTCCGCAGATGCGAATCTCCTGGAGGTAAGCGTGACACCACCGGCCGCCTTCATTTCACATCCGATCCGGCTCTCCAGCTCTCCGTATCTTGTATACAGTGAGCGGTCGTAATCCGTCAGACGGCAGGAATCCAGGCGCAGATTCTCCCCATTGATACGGATTCTGAATTCGGTGACATCGGGGCAGTTTACCAGCTCCGTCACCTCATGGACACCGGCCTTATGGTACAGGCCGCCGATAAAGGTTCCCCTCGACTCATCGAGCTGCTTCGTCTCGAAGGACGCCCGGATACCCAGAAAGCCGTTGCACTGTGCGAAAACGGCTTCTGTCTTTCTGTTATAATCCGGATTCCGTTCCGGTTCGTAAAAACGGATTCCTTTTTCCTTCTCCTCTGTTTTGTAATAGATCATAGATTTCCATTCCCATATATGACCGGTCTTCCCGTTCCGGCGGATTGGTATAAACCGGTAATCAGCTTCTGCACATAGACGGCCTGATCCGGCGTGACAAGAATATCCGCCCGGCCCATGCAGCTCTCCACAAAGTTTCTGATGCAGTCGTAATGCCAGTCCTTCGTCTCATCAAAGGGATAGACCGCGTTCACCTGCTGTCCGTCCTCATCGCCGTAGATTCCTAAGGGAAACACGCTGATTCCCCGTTTGCTGCCGTACAGGCGGACATTTCTCTCTTCCTTATCGGCGATATTGACCGCAAATGAGGTCCTTACATGTAAGGAACCGCCGTTAGTAAATTGAATGAATCCGAACAGGCCGTCCTCCACGCCGAATCTGGCGCCGTCCCAGCTTCCCATGAAGCCTGTTCCGCCCTGTTTTCCGATCAGGTCCGAGGAGGAGGCGCAGACATAGGATACTTCCGGGTAGTCCAGCAGACAGGCGGCCAGATCCAGCATGTGAGCGCCGATATCGATCAGCGGACCGCCTCCCTGCATCTCCTGGTTTGTGAAATTGCCCCATCCCGGAATCCCTCTTCGCCGAAGCCAGGTCACGTCCCCGGCATACAGAGTTCCCATCTCACCGGCTTCGATCTTTCTCTTCAGAAAGGCGATCTTTTCCGCATGGCGGAAATGAAACCCAAACGTTAAGATCTTTCCGCACCGCCTTGCGGTATCCCGCATTTTCTCCGCTTCTTCCTCCGTGATCGCCGGCGGCTTCTCACACAGGACGTGGCAGCCGTGTTCCAGGCAGAGACACGTCATCTCACAGTGAAACTTGTTCGGCACACAGATGCTGACCGCGTCCGGACGGACCTCCTCAAGCATGGTCCCGGCGTCCGTGTACCAGGATGGAATAAGAAACTCATCGGCCGCCATTTTCGCCGCGTCCTGATTCACATCGCAGACCGCGCTTACCTCCACGTCCGGGAGGCTCTTATAATGATTAATATGGGAGGTCCGGGCTACCTGCCCGGACCCGATAACTGCTACCCTAAGTTTGCTCATGGCCTTCTCCCTGTATTGCAATTGCTGGTTATGTATGAAATGATTTACATAAACTGCTTTACATAAACTGCTTCATATAAGCAATGGAATCCACATAGACCTTCAGCGGATCTTCCCCGCGGATTCTTCCCTCATTCACAACCGCTCCGTCGTATCCAATCCTCTTTAACGTCTCCATATGGCGTCTGAAATCAATGCTTCCGGTACCCGGCTGGTATCTGTGATTCTCCGCGATATGGATATGGCCGATATAATCCTTATATTTTTCCAGTGTCTCGGAGATATCATCCTCCTCGATGGACATATGATAGAAGTCGCCCGTAATCTTCACCATCTCAAATTTTCCTTCGTCGATGATGGAAGCTGCGTCTTCAATCGTATTTAACATATGGTCCTGATACCGGTTTAACGGCTCTAAGTAGATGTAGATTCCGCACTCCTTCGCCGTCTCCTCAAGCTGGCTCAAAGAGTCCAGAATTGCCTTTCTGTCTCCTTCCCGGCTTCTCGGAGATACCATCGGAGGAAGGCGGTATGTAAACATGCCCCAGGCCGCAGGAACCACCACGCCGGTTCCTCCCACTTCCTTTAAATTCCGGATGATCACCTTCAAATCAGCAATGCCGTTCAGTCTCTTCTCCTCGATAAAATCGCCGATCCAACCGCGGTATCCGCCGCAGGCGCTGGAGACCGGAAGGCCGGAAGCGCAGACAGCCCGTTTGATCTCGTCCGGCTTTTCCATCAGCACCTTTCCATCGATCTCGAAGCATTCAAAGCCGATTGATTTTACAAATTTAAATTTTTCTGTCAGATCCTGCGGAAAAAAATCCCTGTCCTGTGTACCAAGCAGCATCATTCTTCACCTCCAAATGTAACGCCCATCTTTATGCTCTTTTCCTGTTCCTTATCCATATAAGTGCAGATGCCCTCTGCTGAATCCTCAAATTTCACGACCGGATCGATGATCTCGGAACAGTCTAAATATCCGCTCATCAGCATATCCCAGACCACATCTTCGATTCTCTTTCTGTTCCACCTCGGATAATCCGGGTTCGGTTCGCTGCACACTCTCGAGAAAACGATCTTGCCGTAATTGTAATGAGCTTCCTGTCCCAGCCAGAGCCCCGCCGGAAATGGCTTTGCAAATGCCAGATAGGCGATAGTTCCGCCGTATGCCAGCCCCTTTAACGCGGACTGAAGGGCCTGCACGCTGCCGCTGGTCTCCAGAATCGCATCCGCACCCATCTTTCCGGTAATGCGTTTGATCTCGTATCCCACGTCACAGGCGGTCGGGTCGAAGCAGTAATCGGCACCGTACTTTCCTGCGATCTCTCTTCTCTTTTCAATGGGGTCCACCGCAATCACGATGGAGGCGCCTGACTTCTTTGCCATCTGTACCGCCAGCTGTCCGATGGCGCCCAGTCCGATTACGACCACATTGTCGCCGGAGCGGACATTGGCGTCACGAATTCCGCCCAATGCGAACTGTGCCGGATCGTAGCAGACGGCATTTTTCGCGGAAGCTTCCCTGCTCATCTTTCTCAGCTTATAGTTGTCCACGGCATTGACAATCTCTGTCTCCTTAATCGGTCCGTAGGAACACACTCTGTCGCCTACCGCATATTCCGTAACATCAGCGCCTGCCTCAATGATGGTTCCGACAAACATATTGCCGATGGGAAGATCGCCGAACTCAATTCCGCGCGGCTCTTCCGCGTCTCTCTCCACAAATACCTTCCAGTCATTATCAAATTTTCCATCGATAAATGGTGTTGTGCCTCTGAAATCGGCTAACTCCGTTCCATGCTTCGGTGCGGCAAACTCCACCTTCACTCTCACTTCGTTACTCTGAATCGGTCTGTCCTCATAATCCTTTAATTCGGCTACTCTCGGCGCCGCAGCTACAAGCTTCTTCATGATGCTTCCTCCAAACTCTTCTATTATATAGACTTTTTAATTTTCTTTACTCTGTCCCGGCTATGCCGGTAATTCTGGTCGATTCCCGTTCCTTAATGGTGGACGGCAGGAAAATCTGCTCTCGGATCAGTGCCTCATGACACTGCTTCTTCTGAAGGAGGGACTGGAGCAGAGTGATGCAGTTCTCCGCCAAACCTTCAAAGTCCTGCCCCAGAGACGACAGGGACGGATATGCTTCCTCGTTGACGGCCAGATCGTCTGCCGACAACACGCCCAAATCCTGGGGGATTCTGTATCCGCACTCGGCCGCGGCCCTGTAGATTCCCAGGAACCGGTTGTCTCCATTTGTGAAAATACTGTCTGCTGCCCCTTCCTGCAGCAGTTCCCTGGTTCTTTCGTACGCGGTCTTTGCGTCTTTCACGCCGTAGATGACGCGGCCTTCCGGGACTGCCTTTAAAAAGCCGCCGACACGCAGCTTCGTAGAATAGAAATTTGCGTCATTGGTCAGGTAACAAATCTTTTTAAAGCCTTTCTCTTTTAAGTATCCGCCTCCCTTTAACCCCACATCGAAGTTGTCAAGGCTGACCGCCGGGATATCCTGTTCCTCCGGCTGTCCGAGGACTACATACGGAGTTCCGGTCCGTTTCAAATACTCGATTCTCTGATCTTTTGCCATATGTTCCAGCAGTATGGCGCCGTCGGCGATACCACTGGATAGCAGGTAAAATCCATCCGTCTCATCTTCCAGAAAACCGTGGCTGTCGGATGGGGACACAATGATCTTCAAACCGATGCCGCTGGAATAGCGGAACAGATACTTAAGCATCTCGCTTCTCCATAAGTTCATATAGTCGCCGTTGTGCTTGTCCAGAAAAACAATGATGATATTGGTTCTGTTCTGTTTTAAACCTTTGGCCAGAAGGTTTACCTGGAAGCCGCACTGCTCCATCGATTTCCGCACCGCGTCCCTCGTCTTCGGACTCACCTGCTCGGGATGATTTAATACCCTGGATACCGTCTTCAAAGACACGCCGCAGTGCTCGGCAATCTGCATCATATTTGCTTTTTGAATCTCAACCACCCTCTCTCCGTTTTATTTTGTCCTGTGTCCTGTTTCATTTGTCCTACGTTGTCATTTTAAAACAAACCATTTTCTTTGTCAATTTGCCGGGGCATTCTTTATGCATTTATTTGAATTCTCATTCGGCGATTGTGCAGATGCACAAAGGGGCGGCGGCCTCTGAAAAAGAGAGCCGGACCCCGGCGCTTTTCTTCCAGCGCGCCCAGCTCCGGCTCTCTCTCATTTTCCTATGAAATCATCAGGCCCGCTCCCGGTCCCAGAGGCAGTCCGGCCCCCATCCACAGGATGAGCAGCAGCGACCAGCCGATCAGGAAACAGATGCAGTATGGAAGCATGGTGGATACCAGCGTCCCGATCCCGGAATTGTCATCATACTTCTTAGCAAACACCACCACCATGGCAAAGTAGGCCATCAGCGGCGTAATCAGGTTGGTAGCAGAATCCCCGATGCGGTACGCCACCTGGACCAGCTCCGGCGAGTAGCCCAGCAGCATAAACATGGGTACGAAAACCGGCGCCAGAATCGTCCATTTGGCGGAGGCGGAGCCCATGAACAGGTTGATGACCGCTGCCAGCAGAATAAAAAGCACCATCAGAACCGGCCCTCCTGCCCCGATATGGCCCAGAACGTCTGCCCCCTTCAGCGCCAGGATCGTCCCCAGCTTCGTATAATTAAAGTAACTGATAAACTGAGCCGCCGCAAATGACAGCGCAATATAACCGCCCATGGCCTCCATATTGCTTCCCAGCTGGGCGCAGACATCCTTCTCGCCTTTGTATGCGCCGGAAACACGGCCGTAAACCACGGAGGGCACGAAGAACAGCAGGGCGATCAGCACGATCAGGCCCGTCATAAACGGAGAAGAGGAAATCAGACTTTTCGTCTCCGGGTTCCTGAAAAAGGAATTCTGCGGCCATGCCAGCAGGGCGATCGCCGCGGCCAGCACAAGAAAGCTTATATTGGCGAGTCGGAGTGCCTTTCTCTCCCGACCGGTCAGAGATACGGCCGACCGGTCGGATGGGGAATCGGCCGGCTGGCCGGACAATCCATCGGCCGCGCCGCCTTCGCTTCCTTCCCCGTAAGTCTGTTTTACGCCTCCAGCCAGACGCGGTTCCACGATCCGGTCCGTCACCCAGCTGCCCAGCGCCACGATCAAAAAGGTGGACACGATCATAAAATACCAGTTTGCGGACGGCTCCACGACGTAGCCGGGGGAGACCAGCTGCGCCGCCTCGGAGCTGATACCTGCCAGCATGGGATCCAGCGTTCCGATCAGCAAATTGGCGGAGAAGCCGCCGGACACACCGGCATGCCAGAAACACCATTGCGCCCAATGGAATCAGCACCACATACCCTACGTCCGAAGCCACATTAGACATGACACCGAGAAATACTAACATGGGCGTCACCAGCTTCGCGGGCGTCACCGACACCGTCTTCTTCAGCAGTGCCGACAAGTATCCGCTGCCCTCCGCGCAGCCCACGCCCAGCATAGTCACCAGAACCACGCCCAGCGGAGCAAACTCCGTAAAATTGGTTACCATATGAGTCAGCATGTATACAAGACCGTCGCGGTCCATCAGGCTGACCACCGACACAGTCTGCGTCGTCACTTCCATTGTCGTACTGTCTATCACGTCGCCTTCCGCCGAAATCCCCGCCGCAGCCAGAATCCCCGATAAAAAGACGATAAAAAGGGCAAGCGCTGCGAACATAGTAATCGGATGAGGCAGCCGGTTGCCCACTTGCTCTACGGTATTGAGGAAACGGAAAACCAGTGATTTTCTTTCCTTTTTCCCTTCATTCTGTTTCATATAGAATAAACACCTCCTCGGTCTTTTCTATTTTTACCAGAATGAGGTATAGTTATGTATGCGTTTTACTTTACTTTTTTTGTGATTGTTTTATTTCAATCCACATTATGAGCCCATATATCGCTCATAATGACATGACAGCCTTACTGTCTTTTATCTGGTTTCCAGATAAGCCTGACCTCATGTCAGTGGGGGATATATTGCCGTTAAGCTTGTTTTTGACGATTCATCCCTCCACCTGCGGAGGTGGGGGAATCCTCGCTTATTTTGTTAAACTTATTAAATATCGTCCCCTGCGGCTTTACCGTAAACTCCATCTTCTTTTTATTCCCCGGATGAGTAAAGGCAAGCTTCCAGGCGCAGAGAGCTACGTTTCTCTGGCCGGCCACCTTCGGTCCGGCCGGATTGTATTTCAAATCACCCAAAAGCGGAATTCCATGTCCGGAAAACTGAACGCGGATCTGATGGTGGCGTCCTGTCTTCAAATCGATTTCCACGAGGCAGAGCGGGCCCTCCTCTCCCTCCTGCTCCTCCAGGACCCGATAGCTTAATTCCGCCCTCTTCGCATCGGTTATCCCCTTATCCACAATTTTAGAAATATTATTTTTCCCGTCTTTCCACAAATAATCCACGTACGTCCCAAAGTTATCCACAGGTTTTCCACAAATAACAGCCAGATACTTTTTCTCCATCTGATGCCCGGAAACCTGCTTACTTAAAGCCCCCGCAGCTTCTTTTGTTTTTCCAAAAACAAGTATTCCACCAACCGGCTTATCCAGCCTGTGGATAACTCCCACATATGGTTCCCCCTTTTTTGGGGACAAACTGTTGATATGTTTCTTCACTTCACTGACCATGTCCGGCTCAAAGGTCCGGTTGGACTGCGACTCAATTCCCACCGGCTTTTCCACAACAATGATCTGGTCATCCTCATACAGTATATTCAGCATCCTTATTACTCCTGTTTTTTATGTTCTCTTCTTCTGTCCAGTCCTCGCTTTCGCTCACTTCCTGCTTCTGCTCAGTCTCCATTTCTTTCACGTCTCTACTCAGCCCACGCCTTCATCATCACTCCCACGGACCGGCTCATCTCCGCGCTGAAATCCGAATTCCATTTCCGCTTGCAGAATGCACGCAGCCAGCGGTCAAATTCTTCTTCTGTCTTTCCCTGGCGGTCAGACAAAACCGATGCATACTCCTCTGCTTCCATCGGTCGGTATGTATTCTCAGATACTACCGCCGCTTCCGGCAGACGAACCGGCTTCTCGCGTTCCTGCTGCTGCTTTGTAGGGTAGCCGAACACTACCATGGCGGTCGGCACCACATACTTCGGCAGATGAAGCAGCTCCCTGTGTGTCTCGTACCGCTCCAAAATATCTCCAATATAACAGGATCCAATTCC
>OBVC01000832.1_pt1 | contig 10618 bp, 8 predicted proteins | sample 1494991 | NCBI WGS metagenome assembly OBVC01 (sample SAMEA2579955, study PRJEB22360) | human gut metagenome
CGTGCCTTGTCCTAGCCAGGAATGCGGTGGGTAAGACCATTGAGACCGTGGAAGGTTTATCGGACGGAATCCATCTTCATCCAATCCAGCAGGCATTTATTGACGTGGGAGCGGTCCAGTGCGGTTACTGCACACCGGGAATGATCATGTCGGCCAAGGCGCTGCTGGACAAAAATCCCGATCCCACAGAGGCGGAGATAAGAGCCGGTATTTCCAACAACCTGTGCAGATGCACCGGATATGTAAAAATCGTCAGGGCCATTCAGCTGGCAGCCAGCCGGATGCAGAAGGAGGGGAAGTAGAGGATGGAATTACAGACGCCAAAAAACGGAGTGATTGGCACGGATATGCCTGTGAGGGATGCTGCCCTGAAGGTGACCGGACAGTTTAAGTACGTTGGAGACATGACTCTTCCCCATATGCTTCACGCCAAGGTGCTGTTCAGCCCTGTGGCCCATGCCAGAATCAAATCCATAGACATCAGCCAGGCGGAGCAGTTAGAAGGGGTCCGGGCGGTTGTGTGCTGGAAGAATGCGCCGGATGCCCTGTTCAACAGCTGCGGCGAGGAGATTGACGGAGAGAAAACCGAGCGGGTATTTGACAGCACCGTGCGCTATGTGGGAGACAAAGTGGCAGGCGTGGCAGCCGAGACAGCAAAGATAGCGGAGCAGGCCCTGAAGCTGATCCGTGTGGAATACGAGGAGCTGCCGTATTACCTGGAGCCGGAGGATGCCCTGAAGGAGGGGGCATATCCCATCCACAAGGATTCCAATGTGATCGAGGAAGTGGTCCAGGAGGCAGGAGATGTAGAGAAGGGGATGGCGGAAGCGGATTATATCTACGAGGACGACTTTGAAACACCTGCCATCCATCATGGGGCCATTGAGACGCACACATCCCTGGCTGTCTATGAGAGCAGCGGCAAGCTCACCGTCTACACGCCCAGCCAGGATGTGTTCGGGCACAGAACCAATTTGTCGCGGATCTTCGGCCTCCCCATGAGCCGGGTCAGGGTGGTGAACCCCGGAATCGGAGGGGGATTTGGCGGGAAGATTGATATGGTGACAGAGCCTGTCACGGCCCTTCTGGCCATGAAAACAGGACGTCCCGTGCGCCTGGTATACACCAGGAGGGAGGATATTCCCTCATCCAGGAACCGTCACAGCATGAAGCTCCATCTGAAAACAGGTATGAAAAAGGACGGCACCATCGTGGCACAGGAAATGGATGTCATTGTGAATGCAGGAGCGTATGCAGGCGGAACCATGAGCATTGTCTGGGCCATGAGCGGCAAATATTTTAAGAACCACAAGACACCAAACCTGCGGTTTCATGCTGTGCCGGTGTACACAAACACCCCTGTGGCAGGAGCCATGAGAGGCTTTGGTTCCCCCCAGGAGTTCTTTGCCCAGCAGTGCCAGCTGAACAGGATTGCAAAGGATCTGGGCATGGACATAATCCAGCTCCAGCTTAAGAACCTGGTGGAGCCGGATGGGTTTGACCAGAGGGACGGCCTGCCCCACGGAAATCCCAGGCCCATTGACTGTGTACTAAAGGGAATGGAATTGTCAGGATACGAGGAGGCTGTCAGGGAACAGGAGGCTGCCGCGGACAGCAGGTACCGAATCGGCGTGGGCATGGCTGTTGCGGCCCACGGCAACGGTGTATTCGGCGTAAGACCGGATACAACGGGAGTCATCATCAAGATGAATGAGGATGGCACGGCTGTGATGTTTACCGGTGTCAGTGATATGGGAAATGGTTCCGTAACCACCCAGACCCAGGTGGTAAGCGAGATACTGGGTATCCCCATGTCGCACATCGAATGTGTCCAGGCCGACACCGATGCAACGCTCTGGGATATGGGAAATTATTCCAGCAGAGGTACGTTTGTGAGCTGCAGCGCAGCGTTAAAGGTTGCCGGCCAGGTGAAAACAGAGCTTCTTAAGGAGGCTTCCGGCCTGCTGGAAGTGGATGAGAGTGAGCTGGATTTAAAGGACCAGAGGGTTTACTGCACTTTCAGGCCTGATGCGTCTGCCTCCCTGGCAGAGGTGATCAAATATGCAAAGCAGGCCCATGGCAGGGATATCTGCTGCGCGGACACATTTGCCTCCTGCGCCATGGCCGTATCCTACGGAGCCCATTTTGCCAAGGTCCAGGTGGATATGGAAAACGGCAGTGTAAAGGTACTGGATTACACGGCAGTCCACGACATCGGCAAGGCGCTTAATCCCATGGGCGTGGAAGGCCAGATCGAGGGCGCGGTCCAGATGGGAATTGGCTATGCCCTGACAGAGGGCTTTATACTGGATGATAAGGGAAAGGTAAAGAATACCACCTTAAAACAGTACCACATGCTGAACGCACAGGAGATGCCTCTCATTAAAGTGGGGCTGGTGGAACAGATTGAGCAGTCAGGTCCTTTTGGGGCCAAGAGCATAGGCGAGTGTTCTGTGGTACCTGTGGCCGCGGCAGTGGCAAATGCGGTATCCAATGCAGTGGGAAAACAGGTGAAGCGGATTCCGGTAAGGCCGGTGGATGTGATGAAGCTGATAGAGAGCTGAGCTTGGCGGAAAGAGTTGGAAGCTGGAGAGTTGGACGCTAAAAATATATTATTATAGAAGAAACAGCATTGAGGACAGCGCCGGAAACAGCGGGCTGTCCTCTCCTTTACGGTCCTTTTTTGTCAGGGCTTCTGTCTGTCTAAGGCTGCAAAATCCCGCAGAAACCGTATGAATTCCCGTTCCCTTTTATTAGGCCTGTAGTCTGTCTGGGTCACAAAATAGAGGTTCAGATACAGGTTTTTGTCGCTGATTGGCACGAAACAGAATCCGCGCCCATCCGGGGTTTTGCCTCTGACTGACAGGGAGATGTATTGGCCCTCTCTGATGGCATCAAAGAACTGCCCGCGGTTATCTACCTCCAGGCGGTTGGGATGGTCGGCCAGGCCGACTAACTTCAGGTAGGAGATGGCGGAGACATCATTGAAATGTACGTAGGGATAGTCAAACAATTCTTTTATGGAGAGGATGCTCCCTGGAAACCATTACATACAGCGGAATGGAAGTCATAAGCTCTTCGCAGGAACAGTGGAAGTCCCTGGCCAGCCTCAGGTATTTTTCCTTTTTTTCTACGGCGCAGAGAATGAAACCAAGACGCGTACGGCCTGCCGCAACTGACTCTAACACCTCCTGGTTCCCCATTTCTGTCAGACGGTCCGGAAACTGTTTGGCGGACTGTTTTTTAAATTCCAGAAAAAGCCTCATAATATTGGATACGAAATAGGAAGAAATCACCATAGGCTGTTCTGCTTCATCCCAGGACAGCTTTTTTAATTTCTCATATTCACACAGTATGATGCGGGCACTGTCCATGAATTTTATTCCTTTTTCTGTCAGAAGGATTCCGTTGTGGCTGCGTTTGAATAGCTGGCAGCCCAGTTCCTCCTCCAGATTCTTAAGGACTCCGCTTAAATAGGGCTGGGAGACCAGCAGCCTCTGGGCGGCTTTGTTGATGGACCGGCATTCTGCCACGGTCATTGCATATTCTAAATGGCTGAAATTCATGATGTTACCCCTTTTGTGTACAATTTGCCTAATAATAAAATGGTTATAACCCATAAAATATTCGGAATAACCGAATGCCCGGGAGCTATGGTAAGATTATATCACAGAAATAAATAAAAGTTAACGAAACTCCGGGGAAGTAGTTATAAAAATCAAAGAGCCTGTCTGAAGGAAAGGGGTAAAAGAATGTATAGAGAATTACTGGAAGAGGCAAAAACCATGGAGGCAGATCTGATTGCCTGGAGGCGCAAGCTTCACACCATGCCGGAACTGGGGCTGGAGCTGCCTGATACAAGTACGTTTGTTCGGGAAAAGTTAGAGGAGATGGGGATTCCTTATGAGATTAAGGTCAATGGTTCCTGCGTGGTTGGAATTCTTGGAAAAGGGAGCAGATGCTTTATGCTGCGCAGCGATATGGACGGTCTGCCCTTTCAGGAAGAATCAGGGGAGGAATTTGCGTCCCAAAACGGCAGGATGCATGCCTGCGGACATGATCTTCACGCTACCGTGCTGCTGGGAGCGGCAAGGCTTTTGAAGCAGCATGAGTCTGAGCTTAAGGGTCAGGTAAAGCTTCTGTTCCAGCCGGGAGAGGAGACCTTCCAGGGAGCCAGGACAGCCGTTGAGGAAGGCGTACTGGACCATCCAAAGGTGGACAGCGCCTTCGCCATGCATGTGGCAGCCCAGATGTCCCCGGAATATGTTGCCTACGGAAGCCTTCCCATGGCGGGGGTCTATGGATTCAGGATTACCCTGACAGGACAGGGTGGACATGGTTCCCGGCCGGAAAAATGCATTGATCCCATCAATACAGGCGTACATGTCTATCTGGCGCTGCAGGAGCTTATTGCAAGGGAGTGCCCGGCCATCTCAGAGACAGCCCTGACCATCGGACAGTTCTGCGCGGGCAGCGCCTCCAACGTGATTCCTGAGACAGCCGTCCTGCAGGGAACCATGAGGAGCTTTGACGAAAAGACAATGGCTCATCTGATAGCACGGCTGAATGAAATCGTACCTTCCGTGGCAGAGGCCTACCGCACAAAAGCGGAGATTGAGGTGATAAGCGATGTTCCCATTGTCAGGTGCAATGAGGAGCTGAACCAGGAGATTGTGGAAGGGCTTAAGGAGCTGGAGCCGGAGCTGAAGGCGGTCTGCGCTTATCATGTGATGGGATCGGAGGACTTTGCCTATATTTCCCAAAAAATCCCGGCCAGCTATATGTGCATTGGAGCCGGTATCGAGGATGTTTCAAAACGGTATGTGGAGCATAATCCCAAGGTGCGTTTTCATGAGTCTGTCCTTGTCAAAGGCACTGCTATTTATGCCGGGACAGCCATGAGATGGCTGGAACTCCATGGAAACCAGTAAAACGTGCACAGGGAAAGAGAGGACAATATGGCGGAAAAGAAACGCTTTTTTTACGGTTGGCTCATACTGCTGACCTGTATCCTGATTATGGGGCTGGGGGATGCGCCTCTGGTGAGCTGCGCAAGCCTGTTCACAAAACCGGTGACAGAGGATCTGGGATTTACCAGGAGCGGATATGCGCTGGTCAGCACCATTGCAGCCCTGATGATGGCATTTATGTCGCCGTTCATTGGAAAGATCATGTCAAAGCCGTACATGCACAAAGCCCTGGTGGTGTGTATGATTGGAAACTGTCTGGCGTACTACTGTTATTCCTTTGCCAGCACCCTGCCCCAGTTTTACGTGACAGCAGCCTGTATCGGGTTTTTTGAATGCGGCTCCACTATGATTCCGGTCAGCGTACTGATTACCAACTGGTTCAGGAAAAAGAGGGGACTGGTTATGAGCATTGCCATGGTAGGATCCAGTATAGGCGGAACCATATTAAGCCCCATAATCGGAAACCTCATCGCATCCCAGGGATGGCGGTTTACATATAAGGCCGTGGGCATAACCAGGCTGGTTATCCTAGTTCCGCTGGTGCTGCTTGTCATCAGGAGGACTCCCGCTGATATGGGGACCAAGGCATATGGCGCGGATGAGGAGGGAGAGACAGGAAAAGCCAGGAAAACAGAGCGGGAGTGGAATGTGTCGCTGAAGGAAGTAAAGAAAAAGCCCATGTTCTGGTGCTTTGTATTGGGATGCACGCTGATTTCAGCCACTGCAGCCGTCATTACCCAGATACCGGCCTCGGTTATGGATGCCGGATATGCAACCACCACAGCGGCCTCCATCGCCTCCTTGTACCTGTTTATTGCCATTCCCGGAAAATTGGTACTGGGACATATTTATGACAGGTATGGTGTGAAGTCAGGAATACTATTTGGAAATACCATGTTTTTTCTTTCCGTTGTTTGTTTGATATTTATTAAACATCAGCCCTTCCTGTACCTGATGGCAATATTGTTTGGATTCGGGACCTGTATAGGAACTGTAAGCGCTCCGGTTATCACCAGCGGCATCTTCGGCACAAAACATTACGCAGAAATCTATGGATTCCTGAGTCTGTTTCCCAGCGTGGGATACGCCCTGGGCGGCCCTCTGATTGCGTCAGCCTATGATTTGACAGGCTCATACAACATTGCCTGGATTATTGTGGCAGTCCTGTCCATCGTCATGACGGCATTTCTTTTGTACTCCTACAGGGTCAGCCGCGTGTGCATAAAAGAGCAGGAAAAAACTGCTGATAAGGCAAAAAACACAATGAAATAACGGCAAAATGCGTTAAAAATTAAACACATTTTACCTATTGACTGAAAATATTAAGTGTGATACTATGACATTAGCACAAAGCAGAATCATATAGAAATGCTTTTGTTGACAATTTTATATAATCGGATGATGGATTCGGGAGAGACTGCACAGGCAGCGCCGAAGGGGAAGCGAAGAACTCTCAGGCAAAAGAACCGGATACTGGACGAAACTCTGGAAAGCGATAGCACCGACGAAGCCAAATCTTTCAGGTACAAAGACAGAGCGCATGAACATTATTTGTTCGTGCGCTTTTTTTGATATCCGGACCATGGATACAGGGCATGTGTGTATACGGGTCTCCTTCAAAAAAAGCGCGCGGTACAAACAGGGAGGTGGTATGGTTTCGGAGGCGGAAACAGGGCATATGGATGTGTTTGTGATGAAGGGCATACGGATATGTCCGTGATGAAAAATAAAAAGGAGGATATGAACCAATGGTTGAACAGGTAATGGATTTTATTGAAGGATATGACAAGGAGATAGGGGAGGCAATCAAGGCGGAGTGCGGACGCCAGAGAAGGAATCTGGAGCTGATTGCTTCCGAGAACATTGTGTCGGAGCCCGTGATGGCTGCCATGGGCACGGTTCTCACCAACAAATACGCGGAAGGATATTCAGGAAAACGCTATTACGGCGGATGTGAGTTTGTGGACGTGGTGGAGACCATTGCCATTGAGCGGGCAAAGAAGCTGTTTGGATGCGACTATGTGAATGTACAGCCTCATTCCGGAGCCCAGGCCAACATGGCTGTGTTCGTAGCCATGTTAAAGCCGGGAGATACGGTTATGGGCATGAACCTGGACCACGGCGGCCATCTGACACACGGAAGCCCTGTGAACTTCTCAGGACTGTATTTCAACATTGTGCCCTACGGCGTCAATGAGGATGGGTACATTGATTATGACAAACTGGAGGAAACAGCAGTTGCCTCCAAGCCGAAACTTATCATCGCAGGGGCCAGCGCCTACTGCCGGACCATTGATTTTAAGCGGTTCAGAGAAGTGGCCGACAAGGTGGGAGCTTACCTGATGGTGGATATGGCCCACATCGCCGGGCTGGTGGCGGCAGGCGTGCATCCCAGTCCCATTCCATATGCGGACGTGGTGACCACAACGACCCACAAGACCTTAAGGGGTCCAAGGGGCGGCATGATTCTGGCCAACCAGGCAGCAGCAGATAAATTCAATTTCAATAAGGCCATTTTCCCGGGAATCCAGGGCGGACCTTTGGAACATGTCATTGCAGCCAAGGCAGTCTGCTTCGGTGAGGCGCTGCGGCCGGAGTTCAAGGCTTACCAGGAGCAGGTGGTTAAGAACGCGGCAGCCCTGGCGGCAGCTCTTAAAAAGCAGGGCTTTCACATTCTCACAGGAGGAACAGATAACCACCTGATGCTGGTGGACCTGAGGGGAATGGACGTATCCGGCAAGGAACTTCAAAACCGCTGCGACCAGGTATACATCACTCTGAATAAGAACACGGTTCCCAATGACCCCAGGAGCCCCTTTGTCACCTCGGGCGTGCGCATCGGAACACCGGCAGTCACCTCCAGGGGGCTGAAGGAAGAAGATATGGAAAAGATTGCTGAGTGCATCTGGCTGGCAGCCACTGATTTTGAGGCTAAGGCTGATTATATCAGAGGCGAGGTTGACAAAATCTGCGGTAAATATCCACTGTACCAGTAAGCTGCCGGGAAACTGGAAATGAGACGAAACAGTTGGGGAACTGTTGAGATGCAACCATAGAATATGGAGAAAAAGGAGCAGAGAATATGGAATTAAAGACACCGCTGTATGACATGCATGTAAAGTATAAGGGAAAGATTGTGCCGTTTGCAGGCTACCTCCTTCCGGTCCAGTACGAAAAGGGAGTGATTGCGGAGCACATGGCAGTGCGTGAGCAGTGCGGCCTTTTCGATGTGTCCCATATGGGTGAGATTTTGTTAAGCGGGCCGGATGCCTTGAAAAATGTGAATATGCTTCTGACCAATGATTATACGGTCATGGAGGACGGTACAGCCAGATACAGCCCCATGTGCAACGAGGCAGGAGGCGTGGTGGACGACCTGATTGTCTATAAAATTAAGGACAACAGCTATTTCATCGTTGTCAACGCATCCAACAAGGATAAGGATTACCAGTGGATGAAGGATCATGTGTCCGGTGATGTGGAGCTTAAGGACATATCCGGCCAGGTGGGCCAGCTTGCCCTTCAGGGACCAAAAGCCCTGGATGTACTTAAGAAGGTGGCGGACCCGGATGCCATCCCGGATAAGTATTATACCTTTAAGAAGGACTGCTGCATAGACGGTATTCCCTGCATCATCTCCAAAACAGGGTATACAGGTGAGGATGGAGTGGAAATTTACATGGCCGGGAACGACGCTCCCAGGCTGTGGGAGCTTTTGCTGGAGGCCGGCAGGGAGGAAGGGCTGATACCCTGCGGCCTGGGAGCCAGGGATACCCTGCGTCTGGAGGCATCCATGCCACTTTACGGACATGAGATGGATGACACCATCACTCCGAAGGAGGCAGGTCTTGGTATCTTTGTCAAGATGGATAAGGAGGACTTTATCGGTAAAAAGGCATTGCAGGAAAAGGGACCTCTTACCAGGAAGCGCGTGGGACTTAAGGTTACGGGCAGGGGCATCATCCGAGAGCATGAGCCGGTATTTGCCGGGGAACAGCAGATTGGAACCACCACGTCCGGCACCCATTGCCCGTATCTGGGATATCCGGCAGCCATGGCATTGGTGGATATTGCATACAAGGAGCCGGGCACCCAGGTCGAGGTGGATGTGAGAGGCCGCAGGGTTGGAGCGGAAGTGGTGAAGCTTCCGTTTTATAAGAGAGAGAAATAAGCAGGGATTATGAAATGCTCAAAACAAGGAGGAAATAAAAAATGAACGTGCCAAAGGAATTAATGTATACAAAATCCCATGAGTGGGTAAAAACAGTGGATGACACAACCGTGACGGTAGGACTTACGGATTATGCCCAGGATGCCCTGGGAGGCCTGGTGTTTGTAAACCTTCCGGAGCCGGGAGACGACGTGACGGCAGGAGAGGCATTTTCAGATGTGGAGTCCGTGAAGGCAGTATCAGATGTACTTTCTCCTGTTACCGGCCAGGTAGAGGAAATCAACGAGGAACTGTTAGACAGTCCGGAATCTGTAAACCAGAGCCCCTATGATGCATGGTTCATCAAAGTAAAAGACGTAAGCGGCAAAGAGGAACTGATGGACGGGGAGGCCTACGAGGCATATCTGGAAACACTGTAGACATCTTGAAAAGGAGGTGGACCCATGGGTTCTTATGTACCCAATACCAGTGAGGAGCAGCAGGAAATGCTCAGGGAAATCGGCTTTGACAGCTTTGAGGCGCTGTTTTCCCATATCCCCGGGGAGGTCCGTGTAAAAGGCGGTTTAAAGCTTCCTGAGGGGCTTTGCGAAATGGAAGTCATCGGGAAGATGAAGGAAATCGCAAAACAGAATGTGGTGTTTAAACATATATTCAGAGGGGCGGGAGCATACAGCCATTACATACCTTCCATTGTAAAGAGCGTGGTATCCAAGGAGGAATTTCTTACATCCTATACCCCTTACCAGGCTGAGATCAGCCAGGGCATTCTTCAGTCCATATTTGAATATCAGACCATGCTCTGCCAGCTTACAGGCATGGATGTGTCCAATGCTTCTGTCTATGACGGGGCCACGGCAGCAGCCGAGGCAGCGGCCATGTGCAGGGATAGGAAGAGAAGCAGGATATATCTGTCCGCAACCACCCATCCGCAGGTCACGGAGGTGGTAAAGACTTACTGCTTCGGAAGCGGAGCCCAGGTGGTGATGGTTCCTGAAAAGGACGGAGTCACGGACGCGGACGCCTTAAGGGAATTAATGGACGGCACGGCAGCCTGCTTCTATGTGCAGCAGCCTAACTACTATGGCAATCTGGAGGATTGCAGCCTTCTGGGAGAAATCACCCATGAAAAGGGAGCCAAATATATCATGGGCTGCAACCCCATCTCCCTGGCGCTCCTGCCCACACCGGCAGAATGCGGGGCGGACATTGCGGTGGGAGACGGCCAGCCCCTGGGCATGCCTCTCAGCTTCGGAGGACCGTACCTGGGCTTTATGACAGCCACATCAGCTATGGGAAGGAAGCTTCCGGGCAGAATCGTGGGAGAGACAAAGGATGTGGACGGCAGGAGGGCGTATGTGCTGACCCTTCAGGCCAGGGAACAGCATATCAGACGTGAAAAGGCCAGCTCCAACGTGTGCTCCAACCAGGCTCTCTGCGCCCTGACTGCCAGCGTATATATGGCGGCCATGGGAGCAGA
>OBVC01000834.1_pt1 | contig 10605 bp, 8 predicted proteins | sample 1494991 | NCBI WGS metagenome assembly OBVC01 (sample SAMEA2579955, study PRJEB22360) | human gut metagenome
ATTTTAAATCCCCAGTATGTCGTCCTGGGCGGCCCCGATCTGCGCAAAGGCTGTATCGGTCCCATCAGCGACGGCTTCTCCGCTCTTCTTCCGAGACACATGTCCGCGGAGATTCTGTATTCGGCCGATCTCTGGCACGACTATCACGACGGCATGGCGTACTTAACAGCCGGGAAAATCTTTGACGACGTTCAGTTTATAAAGGATCAGCCATGAAACCCCGGCCCGGGGGTGAGGGCCTGCCGGACTCCCGTCCCCGTACCTACTTTCTCGTCCAGGCCGGATTCGGCACAGCGTTCACGTATCTGACCAGCGGCGTTTTCTTAAGCGGCCTAGCAATTCTTATGGGAGCCGGTGACATTCTGGTCAGTTATTTAAGCGTTATCGTCAATATCTGCGGTGTGCTGATCCTCATATTCCCGGCATTTCTGGAGCGATTCACCAGCCGCAAAAGGATGACGGTAGCACTCACGATCCTCTCCCGCCTGGCAACACTTTTCCTTGTCACCATACCGGTTCTGTTTCCAGCCAGAATGCAGCTTTACGTATTCGTTCCCACCGTTGTCGCTGCCTTCGCACTTCAGGCCCAGACGACAGTGGTGCTGAACCAGTGGATGCTGGGTTTTATCGATGAAAAAAGGAGCGGCCGGTACATTTCCCTAAGACAGACGCTGACGCTCACGGTCACAGTGGTTCTGTCGCTGGCTGGCGGCCGTTTTATGGATCTCATGGGAGGAAAATACATCGGTTTCGCCATCCTGTTTGCCGCTGCAGCCCTGATGGGAATCTTTGAAGTGATTCTCCTGGCAGGAACACCCGACGGGGAACCGTACCAGTCCTCCAGCAGAGGCTGCCGCTTCCGGGACATCGCCGGACTGCCTCTCAAAAACCGATGCTTTACAGGCTTTGTGGCTTACATCTTTATCTTTTATCTGCTGCTTACCATTTCCGACAGCTATACCATGGTTTACATGATGAAATATCTGGCGCTCCCCTATCAGATCGTGACCGGACTATACATGATCATCTCTCTGCCGCAGATCGTTCTGCTCAGTTTCTGGGGAAGGTTAAGCGACCGCTGCGGCCATGAATTCACCTTAAAAATGTCCATCTGGTTCTTTGCAGGAGAGACTCTGTTCATGTCCTTCGCCAACGCACAGAACTGGTACCTTTTTATTCCGGCCGCGTTTCTCATATCCTCGGCCGCCAACGCCGGATTTGTGATCTCCGTATTTAACCGCAGATACGAACTGATGCCAGCGGATAACCGGATTGTCTATGATAATTTTTATACGGCAGCCATCGGTCTCGGCTCCATCCTCGGCCCGCTGACCGGAGGCGCAGTCAAAGGATTGATCGACGCCCGCCCCGCAGCGGCCGGTTCTGCTGCGATTGGATCCGCAGTGGCCGGTTCCGCCGCATTTACCGGTATCCGGGTTCTCTACCTGATTTCAACCGCAGGAATTCTGCTCCTGCAGTTTACTTACTTTTATTTCCGCAGGCGGCAGAAAATTCGGGAATCGCAGAAACATTAAACCGCCTCGGTTTTACCCTTCACAGAGTCCCAGCCATACCAGATAATACATCCATCAAAGAAACAGAAGGGAGATCTTCAATGTCAAAGATTGATTTACACATCCATTCAGCCGCCAGTGACGACGGAGAATACACACCGCAGGAAATCGTTGCAATGTCCAGGGCACAGGGCATGGAGTTAATCGCCATAACGGATCACAACTCAGTCCGCAGCGTCGCCGCGGCCCAGTCAGAAGCCCTTTCGGCCTGTGCCGCCTCCGGCCTTCGCGTCATCTCCGGAGTCGAACTGGACTGCACCCATAAAGGCAGGAACTTCCACCTGCTTGGATACTGCTTCGACCATACGCGAAAGGAGTTCGCGCAGATTGAACAGGATATTCTGGAGCAGGAGAAAATGGCGGCCAGAGAGAAAATCCGATTATTTCAGAGCGCCACAGGAATTCCGGTCGATGAGGCTGAGGTCCTGGCGGCCTCCAGCGACGGCGTCGTTCCAGGCGAATTAATCGCGGATATTCTCCTTGAAAAAAAAGAAGCCCCGCAATATGAAATACTCCGCCCATATCTTCCGGGCGGAGCAAAAAGCGACATGCCAAATGTGCGGTTTTATTGGGATTTCTTCTCAGAAGGTAAGGCCGCCTATGTACCGGTCCACTACATTTCCCTTGCCGACGCCGTGTCCCTGATCCACGATGCCGGAGGAATCAGCGTCCTGGCCCACCCCGGTCAGAATCTCGACCGCGGAGAAACCGAGCTGCTGGAGAGTCTGCTCTTTCGCGAAATTGACGGAATCGAGGCATTTTCCTCCTATCACGATGAGGAGACAGCGGCCTATTACGTGGAGGTCGCTGAGAAAAACCGTCTTCTTATCACCTGCGGCAGTGACTTTCACGGCAGACACAAGCCTGCAATCCGTCTCGGCGGCCACGGCGCCTTCTGGGATGACGGCCGGATTATGAGAGGTCTCGCAGCCCTTCCAGGAAGGACACCAGAACCGTAAAAACACCGTCTCCGTATTCGCAGACCAGATTGCCACCGTACTTTTCCACCACGCGCTCCGCGCTCTTAAGTCCCAGCCCATGGCCGGTTCCCTCCCGTTTCGTCGTCACCAGGCGGTTGTCCTTGACGGAGGGCCTGCCGGTCATGGAGTTGGAGAGTTCGATGAATATCATGTCTCCCGCCTTTCGCATTTTAACGGTAATCCAGCGATCTCCCTCCTCCACCCGGTCTGCTGCCTCCACGGCGTTGTCCAGAAGATTGGAAAACAGGCTGCACGTCTCCCGGTCTTCCATATCTCTCAGCGTCAGCGCATCCGCCTGAATGGTAAAGCGGATTTTTTTCTTTGCCGCGCTGTTTCTGGCATTGTTCAACAGCACATCCAGCACCGGATTGCCCGTCCACACCATCATCTCCAGCTGGCGCAGAGGCTCTCCCATTCGCTCCAGATACGTTTCCGCCTCTGTCATTTTCCCCTCTCCGATCATGGAAGAAAGCACAAGCAAATGATTTTTCATGTCATGCGACAGCTCTTCCTGCTCCTGCTGCTGCCGGACCATCAGATCGTACTCCCTGTCGATCATCTGCTCCTTCATTTCCAGGGCGAGGCGCTGCTTCTGCTCTCCCACGTATTTCGAGTAAAATAACAGAAGGAAATAGATGAGAAACAGCAAGATAATGCACATGCTCCATCCGAACAGCGCATGAAGGCTCGTCTCCTGAATCGTGAGCCACGACAGAAATCCGACGCCGCACAGCCCCAGCCCCGAGGTCAGGAACATCATCCGGGGATTATAGGCCAGCTCCCGGCGAAATGCTTTCCTCGCCAGAAAATACGCCCCAGTCAGCAGCAGCTTGTCCGCAGCCTGATACACCAGACGCCACTGCGACAGCTGTGCGATGACCATCTGTGCGAACTGCTGGTTCTTCAAAAATACCCCCATCACCGAAATACAGAAGAAATCAATAATATAGACACACAGAATATAGAAGCTCACCAGGGAGACGGCATAAAACACATCCACGTGGAAAATGAGAACCGTCGTCATACAGATATAAAAGACAAACCACAGGGAAACCAGAAATGGATACACATGGAGAGAATCCGCAAGCTGCAGCGTCAGAAGCAGAACACCGGACAACAGGAAAAAGCTGAGTTTCCCCTTCGCTTTCTCAGGGAAAAACAGCTGAATAAAAAAATAGCAGATCAATGCCTCCAAAAAAAAGGCCGCAAGTTCACAAAGCTGAAATATGGTATTCATAGATGCCTCCGGAAGAAACCGGTAATGGTCTCTCTCACTTCTTTTACATGGCTCTGACTCACCGGCAGCACAGTCCCATCGTCCATAACCACGGATGTGCCTTCCATTTTTCTGACATGGTAAAGGTTAATCATGTAGCCTCTCTCAATCGTCAGGAACTCCTCTCTGCCAAGCTCCTCTTTTACCTGTCCCAGCGCCTTTCGGACCGGCACCTCCTCCCCAGGCAGAACCAGACAAGAGTATTTCTGTTTTTTATAGATATAGAGAATGTCGCTCATCGCCACCTTCATGATCTGGCGCGGTGTTTCCACCACGTAACACTCCTTCACCTTCCAGGAAAGCAGCCGGATCCCATCCGAAACCGCCATGGATAAGCAGCTTTCCACCTCCGCCTTCGGTATATAGCGGAAGATGGAGAGCTCAAAGGACTTGACCGCGTACTTTGTATGGGAGGTTATAAAGGAGACAAGCGCCTGGGGCAGCGAATCCTTTATTAAATCCGCCAGTTCCATGCCGGAGAAACCAGGCATCTCAATATCGAGGAAAAGCATATCGAAATACCGCTTCTCCCCGATGTCATAGGCCAGCATGCCGCTGTCGGTATAGAGAACCGTCTCCGACGAAACGGAAAGCGCGCGGCACTCTGCTTCAATGAGCGTCTTCACCCGCTCCGCAAACGCAGGCTCATCATCACAAACTGCTATCCGAATCATAGTGTCACCTCACTCTCCCAATGCCTGTTTAATAATTTCTCCCCCGATCTCTTTCACCCGGTCTGAGTTCTGATAGTCCTGATCTTCGTATAGGAATTCATGAAGCGCCGTCACATTGGATTCCAGCGTGTTGGGAATCAGACAGCTTCCCAGCTTTCCAAGCGTGGCCGCCTTGTATACGGTCGGAAAGCCTTCGGTTTTTACAATATGGTAATTTCCGGCGTTTCCCATTTCAAGAAAGTCGCCTGCGTCTATGCTGGTTGCAACCTGTGGCAGCACCGTCTCCAGAAGACGGTTGATCGTCGGAAGATCCGCCTGCTTCAGCTTCTCCAATACGGCCTCGATCACCTTCCGCTGTCTCTCCGTCCGGTTCATATCGGTGTCCATCAGACGCAGCCGGCTGTAGGCGACGGCCTGGACTCCATCGAGATGAACCGGCCCCGGGCCCGTTAAATGTACCGAAGGGATTCCCGTACTATCCACGGTTTCTGTGATAAAGGCATTGATATACGCATACTCCGCCTTTGTGATATCCATATCGATTCCCCCCAGCAGGTTGACCGCGTCGGCAGCCGCCTTCCAGGAAAAGGAAACGTAATCCCCGATTTTCAAATCCAGGTTTTCATTTAATGCCGTGACGGCCTGCTCCGGCCCCCCTTCCGTATAACTGGAGTTTATCTTCCGGCACTTTCCTTCCTTCACATTGCTCATCAGCAGCGTATCGCGGTAAACGGATACCAGCCGGATTTCTCCATTTGCGCGGTTAAGTGTGAGAAGCATCTGCGTGTCCGCGCTGGTTCCTTTTCCAATGTTGCCGTTGCGGCTGTCCACGCCGAAAATAGCCACTGTCCAGTAATCGTCCATCTGCTTCTCCGTCGCTTCATTCAGATAATCATTGCTGATCGCCTTGATGTCCGCATCCGGGATTTTCTGTGTGGATGTCGCCAGCTTCGTCACATAAAGCAGCGCGGAGCAGGCAAAAAATAACAACAGCGCCAGAATACATGCCGCCGCCTTCTTCCATACGGGTTTCTTCGTTCCTTCTTCTTTCTTTTCTCTGAGTTCATACATAAACTGTCATTCCTTTCCGGGTCATTTGATGGTTTTATTATAGTCTTTTCCGGCCCGGGCCGTATGATCTGACCGCGAATGACCATTTTTTTGCCGTAATTTATGCAGACAGCGAAAAACCTCAGGACCAGCCCGAGGTTTTCTATGTAATCGCGCAGACACCAGTGTGGCTGCTCACCTATTCCTTTACTGTCCCGTCTGTAAATACGATCTGTGTCACCGTATACTCTGATTTTAAGTCTTCATACGCTGTCGTATACAGCTTCATATGCTCGTCGATAAACTCATTGATTTCAAAGCTCAGATCATCGTTGACCACAGTCTCCCCCGCCGGTATGGTATGTCCGGTAAAATCACATCCGGCTGTTAAAATCTCTTTGCCGAACAGATCCATGATCTTTAATTTTCCCTCGATTCCCTGTATATCTTTGTCCGTATTGTTTGTAATCTCAAACTTCAAATTGCTGTAGCTGTTAAAGATCCATTTGGAGGAGTCTTTCTCCACATCCTCTTTCCCAATCAGTCTGACGACGACATCCCCATCCTGGATTTCCGCTTCCTTAGCCATCTCATCGATCGTCGCCTGCAGCGCCGCGGCTTTCTTCCCGGCCTCTTCCTTCTGCTCCTTCGCCGATGCCAGTTCGGAGGAAAGGCTTTCCTTCTCGCCTTCGAGACTCTCCTTTACCGCTGACAGGCTCTCCACCTGCGACTTCAGCTCCTGGTTCTGAGCCTCCAGTTCCCCCGTGCCGGAGCACCCGGAAAGCAGCCCCGCAGCCAAAAGACCAACGATTCCATATCTCAATACCAAACGCCTTGCCCCTCTTCTCCTCATCCTCTTTATCCCCCGTTTTCCGGCATCGCTGCCTCATTTGTCATACTGCTTCTTCTAAACTATTATACTCGATCAAATGGTATTACACAACCGCCAACACAGTCCCCGGAATCCCGGTCCAATCGCTGAAAAGGTATGCCATGGGCCTTCATCCTTCGGTATTTCCATGGTTTCAGGCAGCTTTTCCGTTATTTTGCTTCTTGTAAGCAAATATATTTTCCACTATTTACCATACATTTAACTTGTTACGGTAACATCTTTCGAACTTTCTCTATGATTTTATACCTGTTCCTGATCTTAAATATCATACGGATATGTTTCAAATTTAAAACGGTATTAAAAGAAAACCTCAGATCAGCGCCTCTGAGGTTTTCACTTTTATTCAGAACCTAAATTTATTTAATATTCAACAATCGGAATTTCTCGTATTCTACTGTTAATCACGCACAATAAAACGAGCTATTTGATAAAATATCAAATAACTCGTCCATATTAATTTCCTGTATCAAACACCAATACTTAACTGCTTATTTGTTGTCGCACCCATTCTGGCAACAGGAAGGGGGTGCTTACATAATGGATATATTCACTTTGCCTAAATATAGTATATCATATTCACATGGCAATTTCAACAATTATTTGTTGTTTAACGCCGCCTGAGCCGCCGTGGCCTTGGCAGAGCAATCTTTTTCCCCTCCCATATCAGCCCTTTTTTCCACATATATCATAGCAATACTTATCCTCTTATGATATAATATATCCGTTGTCGCACCCTACACTGGCAACAGGAAGGGGGTGCATACATAATGGAACTTTTCTCTTTTATTCTCTCTATCACAGCAAGTGTCGTTGCCTACTTCATTTGCAAATGGCTAGATAGAAGATAATCGCGACAATTAGCCTAATGAAAACCCCAGGACTGGTACTCCTGGGGTTTTCGCTTTGTACATACATCTAGAACTTCTCTCTTTTGCCTGCTACCATTATATCAAACATTACTTGCAAAATCAAGTATGGTTTTTCACCGAACAAACGGTCACTATTTATTGTTCAGAGCCGCCTGAGCCGCAGCCAGTCTTGCGATCGGCACACGGAATGGAGAACAGGATACGTAGTTTAAGCCTACCTTGTGGCAGAACTCGATGGAGGACGGATCGCCGCCATGCTCGCCGCAGATACCAAGCTTGATGTCAGGTCTTGTCTTTCTGCCCTTTTCAGCAGCCATAGCAACAAGCTGTCCAACACCGGTCTGGTCAAGTCTTGCAAATGGATCAGACTCGTAGATCTTAGCCTTGTAGTAGGAATCTAAGAACTTGCCAGCGTCATCACGGGAGAATCCGAATGTCATCTGTGTTAAGTCGTTGGTACCGAAGGAGAAGAATTCTGCTTCTTCCGCAACAGCGTCTGCTGTTAATGCAGCTCTCGGGATCTCGATCATGGTACCGATGTGGTACTGGATGTTAGAGCCTTTTTCTGCCTTAACTGCTTCTGCAGTCTCAACTACGATATCTTTTACAAACTTTAATTCCTTCTTCTCGCCTACGAGTGGGATCATGATCTCAGGAATGATGTCGTATCCTTCTTCTGCCTTTACTTCGATTGCAGCTTCCATAACGGCTCTTGTCTGCATCTTGGCAATCTCAGGATAAGTAACTGCCAGACGGCAGCCTCTGTGGCCCATCATTGGGTTGAATTCATGTAAGCCATCGCATTTTTCTTTAATTGCTTCTACAGTGATTCCCATATCAGCAGCTAAAGCTTCGATGTCCTCTTCCTTTGTCGGAAGGAACTCATGTAACGGCGGATCTAAGTAACGAACGGTCATTGGTCTGCCTTCCAGAGCCTTGTACATCGCCTTGAAGTCGCCCTTCTGGAACGGAATCAGTTCATTTAATGCTTCTTCTCTTGCTTCAACCGTATCGGAAAGAATCATCTTTCTGATCTTCGGGATTCTGTCTTCTTCGAAGAACATATGCTCGGTACGGCAGAGGCCGATACCTTCTGCGCCTAACTTCACTGCGTTTAATGTATCCGCAGGAGTATCCGCGTTTGTTCTTACATGGAGTGTTCTGAACTCATCAGCCCATCCCATGATTCTGCCGAAGTCACCGCTTACGGTAGCTTCTACAGTAGCGATATCGCCAAGGTAGATCTTACCTGTGGAACCGTCTAAGGAGATGTAATCGCCTTCTTTGATGGTATGTCCGCCAAGTTCAAAGTACTTAGCTGCTTCATCAATCTTGATCTCGCCGCAGCCGGATACACAAGCGGTACCCATACCACGTGCAACAACTGCTGCGTGAGAGGTCATGCCGCCGCGAACGGTTAAGATACCTTCTGCTGCGTGCATTCCTTCGATATCCTCAGGGGAGGTCTCAAGACGAACGAGAACAACTCTCTCGCCTGCCTCATGATGAGCCTTTGCATCCTCAGCTGTGAAGTAAACCTTACCAGCTGCAGCACCAGGAGATGCCGGAAGAGCGGAACCGATTACTTCGCCTGCCTTTAATGCAGCGGTATCGAATGTCGGATGCAGTAACTGATCGAGGGATTTTGCTTCGATTCTTAAAACTGCTTCCTGTGGTGTGATCTTTCCTTCGTCTACTAAATCGCAGGCAATCTTGATGGCTGCCGGAGCAGTTCTCTTGCCGTTACGTGTCTGTAAGAAGTATAATTTGCCTTCCTGGATCGTGAATTCCATATCCTGCATATCGCGGTAATGGTCTTCCAGCTTATGAGCGATTGCCATGAATTCTTTGTAGCATTCCGGTAAATCCTGCTCCAGCTTTGTGATCGGCTGTGGTGTACGGATACCAGCAACAACGTCCTCGCCCTGAGCATTGATTAAATACTCGCCGTAGATGCCGTTCTCACCAGTAGATGGGTTACGTGTAAATGCAACGCCTGTACCGGAGGTATTGCCCATGTTTCCGAATACCATGGCCTGTACGTTGACAGCGGTGCCCCAGTCGCCAGGAATATCGTTCATACGTCTGTAAACGATCGCACGAGGGTTGTCCCAGGAACGGAAAACAGCCTTAACAGCTTCCATTAACTGAACCTTCGGATCCTGCGGGAACTCTTCGCCCATTTTCTCTTTGTAGATGGATTTGTATTTTGCGATAACTTCCTTTAAATCATCGGCAGTTAAGTCTGTATCGTACTTAGCGCCCTTAGCTTCCTTTACTTCATCAAGGATGCCTTCGAAGAAAGTCTTGCTCATCTCCATAACAACGTCGGAGAACATCTGGATAAATCTTCTGTAAGAATCGTATGCAAATCTTGGGTTGCCTGTCTTCTTGGCAAAGCCTTCCACTGCAACGTCGTTAAGTCCCAGGTTTAAGATTGTATCCATCATACCAGGCATGGATGCTCTTGCGCCGGAACGTACAGATACTAATAACGGATCTTCGGTATCACCGAATTTTTTACCCTGAATTTCCTCTAATGTCTTCAGAGCGTCAAAAATCTGTCCCTGAATCTCATCAGTAATCTTCTTGCCGCTGGTATAATAGTCTGTACAAGCTTCTGTCGTTACAGTAAAGCCCTGTGGAATCGGAAGACCTAAATTAGTCATCTCCGCTAAGTTAGCTCCCTTACCGCCTAACAGGTTCTTCATGTCGGCACTGCCTTCTTTGAACAAATAAACCCATTTTGTTGCCATAAGTATTTCCTCCTCAAATAAAGTTATCGGTTCGCTTTCGCGCCGGAATAAAAAAAACGCGCAAAAGACCTGTCAATATTATATCATAATTCAATTTCTAGTAAAGAGGTTTTCTTGATTTACCGGCAAAAATTCGCTCTTTTTTCAGTACAATTTTATGAAAGTACTTTCAAATTCTGTCATTTTCTGATATGCGATTTTTGTTCGTATATACGATTTTCCATTATCTGACATGTCCCTGCTATTATCAGATATCCCATTTCTTCCTCTTATATAATCTCACACTTTGTCCGTGACACGAAAACGCACCTTTTCAGGACGGAAGTGTCCGGAGGCGCGGTGAAAGACCTGGCGGAAAAGCAGTTCCTTTATAATATACAGCGTTTTTGCAAGGTATTCCTTTTTCGGCGTTTCCCGGAAAAAGTCGTCCTCCATTCCGTCGCAGCTGGAATTATCCAGAGTTCCCTCGTATAAGAAATACGGCTCCAGCAGTTCGGAAAACAGCTTTGGCGTATAACGGTAATAAGGCTGGGG
>OBVC01000842.1_pt1 | contig 10503 bp, 18 predicted proteins | sample 1494991 | NCBI WGS metagenome assembly OBVC01 (sample SAMEA2579955, study PRJEB22360) | human gut metagenome
ATTGATATGACAGATGATACAGTGATTGTGGAGTTCGGCAATAATAAGAACTGCCGTATTCCTATGCAGAAGGGCGCTATTGTAGAAGTGGAAAAGCCAGAGATTTAATATAAAGAGAGTACTGGAGTAAAGATGCCGAAAAAGGCTTCATTTACTAAGGTGCTCTCTTTCTATATAAAATAAGGTTTAACAGAAGGAGGAAGCATGATAAAGAATATTGTATTTGATATGGGAAATGTCCTGGTGGACTACATAGCGGACGGAGTGTGCAGGCATTTCATAGAGGACCAGGAGACCAGGAAAAAGGTCAGCACTTCCATATTCGTATCACCTGAGTGGATTCTGCTGGACTTGGGAGTAATGCCGGAGGATATGGCCTTAAAAAAGATGCAGGCCCGTCTGGACACAGAGGAGGAGCGCAGTCTGGCAGCCCTGTGTTTCAACCGCTGGCATGAGTTCAACATGTATAAGAAGGAAGGAATGGAGGATGTGGTAAGATGGCTTAAGTCCATGGGCTACGGCATCTATCTGTGCTCCAATGCATCTGTGCGCCTTTTGAGCTGCTATAAGGACGTGCTGCCAGCAGTGGAATGTTTTGACGGCATCCTGTTCTCGGCCGATGTCCTGTGTCTGAAACCCCAGAAGGAAATATACGGCCATCTTTTTGAGCGGTTCCATCTGAAGCCTGAAGAATGCTTTTTTGTGGATGACCTTGAGCTTAACATTGAGGGAGCGCGCCGCTGCGGTATGGACGGATATTGTTTTGACGATGGAAATGTGGAGAAATTGAGGAAGGTCCTGGCAGGGCTGAACCGGAGATAGGTATTGCAGACAGATACCGGAGATAAAGAAAATCAGACATATGGAATACATAGAAAAAGCTCCGTACCAGGTGGTACGGAGCAATTTTCTTTAGGATTTTCGGATTTTCAAAAAGGGTTGAAGGATAGTTGTTAAACATTCGTGCATTTCTTATGTACTTAGTATAGCATGCAATCCTCCGGAATGTTTGAATGTTCTTTGAATAGATTATTAAGAAAATCTTAAAATTGATAATTCCCACCCCCCGGACAAAGCCGTGGAAACAAATAAGGCTGCAAGGGAAAAATCAGGAGGCTGGAAAAAACAGGCTTTGGGGGATGAAAGAAAAATGAAATGGAATCGTAAACTGAAAATGGGTACGAAAAATGGAAGTAATGGGGCTCGAACCCATAGTAAAACCTTTATTTTACAGGGGATTGCGGGCCGCGTGTGATACTTCGTGTGATACATTCTATTTTGAGAGACCGGACACCTTGATAAAGTGCCTGTTGATTTTCTTTGTCTGGCGAACTGTTTCCAAGTCAATGACATCCCTATAAACCGTTTTCATGACATTATCAGTGGCCCATCCGCCGCGTTGGAGAATATATTGGTCAGGGACCCCGATAGCGTGCATGATACTGGCAGCATAATGGCGCAGATCGTGAAATCTGAATTTTGGCAATCCTGTTGATTTGATGGCTCGTTCAAACCGGTGGGTTATCTGGTCTGGAGTAGCCTTCACAATGCGGCCTTCTATACCCCTCATCCTCTCTATCACAAAACCCGGAAATTCTACCTGACGGTAGCTGCCGAAGGTCTTGGGCGGTTTGATATGCCACATCTTGTCAGGCCCCATAACCATACTCTTGTTTACATCAATCACGTTTCCATGTATGTCGTCACTATCCAATGCGCATATTTCTCCTCTGCGCAATGGACCAAAAGCAGCTAGGAAAATGGCTATCTCAAGTTCCTTCCCCTCAACATGTTGTAGCAGGGTCTTTATGTCCTGGTCCGATGGCGTGTACAACGTAGGCCGTTTCTTGGCAGGCAGGGTGGTCTTAATATGAAAATCAGGATGGAACATCTCTAATGTGCCTGATACAAGCCCGTGTGCATTTCTTACGCTCTTGGGGCCTACCTTAGAAGAGATATCACTTATCCATACTTGAAGGGCTGTATTGGTTAGATTATTCAGTTTAATGCGTCCCAATTCATACGGCTTGATGTAATTACGCTGTACAGCCTCATAGCCCCTTATAGTACTGGGAGACAGCACCCCTCTCTTGGCATCTATATAGCGCGTGACGGCTTCATACAGGGTGATGTTCTCCGCAGTCATGCCTGCTTTGCCTGCGGCCCATTGGGCGGCCAGAAACTTGGCCTCCTTCTTCGTAGGGGCTGTGAAAGATTTGTAATGCTTCTTGCCGTCAACGTCTGTATAGTCATATACCTGGATGCGGATATTGCCTGACGGTAATTTGTTTTTAGTTTTTTTCTGCTGTGCCATGGTATCATTCCTCCTTAAAATTGGGTAAAATTAATACGCCCCTTGCCAGGACGCTCCAGGAATGATATAATTTACTTGCTTAGGGTAATTATATCTTCCAGGCGTACCTGGCAAGAGAATCTATGTGAAAAGCTTCTGTGTTACCAGCACAGGGGCTTTTTGCTATTATTAAGCAGACTGTTCTTGACTCAATATTGCTAATGTTTCATTATATTCTTTAGCCACTGGTATACGGGTAAAAATTACAGTATTATTATATTTTTCTTTAACAACAACTTCTATTTCATCAAGTGAAACCCTAAAAAATTCCTTGCGCAGGTTTACCCGATTTACACTCTGTTTTTCAAAGGTTTGGTGGAGAGCTGTCTCCAATGATGGTGCATCATCAGAGAAAATCATTGCGTGTACATCAAATTCAAAGGGAACAGAAGCGCTACCCAACTCCTTAATCCTATCCATAGGCTCCAGCCGCCTTGTCATTCCGATTTTATATACATTTTCTCCAAAAGAGCCAATATTTGAAATTATATATACATAACCTGCACGGGCATTCGCTTCTCTTTCAAGGACAGTGGCTTTATCTGCTTCTAATTGCCTTAGTCTATCTTCCAGTTCTTTAATTTTATCTACGTAAAGCTGTTTTTCAATATCATTTTGTGTTTTTTGCATATAGCTTATTAACTTATTAATTTCATTCGAGCATTGGGCCTGGTCTTTTTCAAGCTTCGCTTTCTGACGCTCAATATCTCTCCGGACTTTTTCTTCCTCAATCATTTGTTCCTTTATGGCCCTTTGCTGTTCGCGTTCCAGCTCCTTTTTTTGTTCATAAGTGTATACAAGATTAAGCTCTTCCAGTTTATATTCCAACAGCTTTTGGGTCATTTGTATGCCGTCAATTGCAAATATTTTGTTTAAGGAATCAAATGATTTTGTGATTTTACTTCGTACAGAATCAATATTTTTAACAGATAGATTCAGCAAAGCGTTATCACATTCGGAGTTGAAACATCTTAGTATTTGCTTCGCGTTATCATTAATTTCTTTCTTTTTACCATCTTTAGATATCAGCAAAATATTAGAGGATTTTATTGCTTCCTGTTCATCGTTTTTTAAAAGAGCTAATTTGTTTTTACAGTCCTCAGATGTTAATCCGTCGTAATCCGAAAAAATATATTGTTTGCAAACAGCCTCTTTTTCAAGCGAAGCTATTTCAGCGTCTAGGGCATCGCATTCATCTTTCTTTTCCTGTATCGTGACATTTAAGTCTGAAATAGTATTAGAAAGAGATAGTTCAGCACTTTTCTTTTTTTCTTCAAGATTAACGATATCGTTATTTAAATTAGCAATATTGTACTCTAAATTATCAATTGTACCATACTTTTTGTTTGTTTTTCTATTTTCAATAATTTGCAAAATGAGCAAAATTATTCCCACAATAGCTGGAACAATGAACATCCAGAAAGCACATAATAAACAAATAAACCATGTCTGAAGATACCATTTCTTTTTCATTAGTATATATCCCCCTTAAAAAGTTTTTATTAAAAAGCCATAGGCTGATTATCAATCATAAGTCGTTCCCGTAAAGCCATTTGTTTTCTGCAAGGCCAAAGCCACGGTCTCCATGCCATCTGCTTATTAATCTCATAAAATCAGAACGTTCATTCAATTCAGAGTAGCCAGCCTCATCCTCTTCAGTATAACACCCCCTGGCCGGTTGGACAATACCTTCCATGAGTGGAATAAGGTTTGGTTCAGGAAAGAAAATATGTTCCAGCTGCAACTCCGGCTCCGTGGGTTTCCTGGTTGCGCCGTAGGAGATACTGCGGAACCACTCTTTGTAGGACATCAAGGCTCTGTTAGATGCCTGATAGGACAGACCAAAAGTATCATGTATCTGGATTGCGTCATGACATTTATATTTGTGAATAAGAATACGTGGTGCTAAAAAATGGCTGGCAAATTCATCAGCTTTGTCCTCATTGTCTGTTTTCAAGAACACATGCCCAAATTCATGTGCTATTGTAAATTGTATCCGTCGCGAATGGGCTTTAGCCTCATAAAACAATGTTCCATCCAAAAGGCAGGCATCTTCGCTAAGGGTTCGACAGGCTATTCTCTTCTTATCACTTAAGTCCGTATATTTCACAGTTCTGAAACCACATTTCCGAACTAATTCGAAGCAGTCTACTGGAAATGAGTCAATGCCAAAAAACGTATATGCGTATAAAATACTGTCATATAGGCTTTGATAATCCATTTGATATTACTCCTCGTTGTCATCATCCGATAATATTATACGAGCGAGTCTCATTTTTTCTTCCTGGGAAAGATTTTTTCTACTTCTGGTGTATACAGTAATTAATCTATCGTAGGGGTGGTCGGTCTGGCTAAATCCTTTTTCCGTATTTACTCCGTACATCTCATCCAAAGATACACCAAAAATTTTACAGATATCATATAGAGTTTCAATATCTGGTGAACTGGCGCCACGTTCCCATGTGGAAACAGTGGTGGTCTTAACCCCGAGCCTTTCTGCAAGCTGACTTTGGGTAAGTCCGATTTTTTTACGGTAATATACTATGTTATTTGAAATGTTTTCTTTAATATCTCCCATTTTTGTATTCCTCCGTACAATAGTAGATTATCACACAAAGTACGGAAAATCAATATAAAAATACGGAAAATCCGAATATGAAGTTAAAAAAAATAAATAAAAGTACTAATATTCCGTAAAAATCAGCTTGACAATACGAATATTCCGTAGTAGTATTTGAGCATACACGAAATAACCGTATAAGGAGGTGAAAAGATGCTAGGTTTAAAAATTAAGGCATATATGGATGCCAGAGGAATCAAGCAAACATTTCTTGCTGATAAGACCAATATGGGATTAACCACTATCAATGCAATTCTTAATGGTAATCGAAAAATCGAAGCAAACGAATATTACGATATTTGCAAAGCTCTTGATAAACCATTGGATTTTTTCTTTCAGGAAGAAAAACAAACACACGTTCGATAAGAAAAATATACCACTATTACGTATGTGTGTCAACTGGGAAAAGGAGGCGAGACGGAATGAAAAAGAGTGCTTACCAGCAAATGGGGGATGAGGTGAAAATCCTAATCAACGAGGCAAAGGTGCGGAACAATCTGAACGATGAGGGATTGGCTAAAAAGATAGGAATTCCACTGCCAACCCTGCGTAACAGAAAATGCAATCCGGGACGGTTCCGGATGGATGACATTTGGTTGATAGAGCAGCTGGCTGGAAGGCCGTTGAGAGGAGGGACAAGCCAATGAGAGCTAAAACATTTGCGGAGCACCGTATCCATCAGTATCTGGAAACGGTTTATCCAGGCCTGGATGGCCACATGGAAACAGTTAACGCACATGAGGCCATAGTGACGGACATTAATGGTGACAAAATCCGTGTAGTGTACGACAGAGGGACGGTGTATGAAATTGAGATGTGATGACGAAAGGGACGAGCATCCCCTAATGACGGCAGCGAGATGGATTATCATAGCAACTTTTTGGATGTTCGGAATGGTGGTTGCAGCAACTGTGGTCATGGCGCTGGCCATGGGCGTGAGGCTGTGAGAGGAGGTGAGGGAAAATGATTAAAGGTGCAAAGAGCATTGCGGAGTACACAATCCGCAAGTGGCTGCAGTCAGAGGGTTTTGAGATGCGCTATTTTAAATTGACCGTACATAACAACGAGGCCATGATTGTGGATAGTGCCGGCGACACGCTGCGGCTGGTATATGACAACGATACCAAGTCTGTCTATGTCAAAGAGTAAGGAGGTGGCAGACGATGATAGAGGATGTGTGCCGGACATGTCGGTACAGGAATAGATGCCCGGAGCGGAGCCGAATGATGCCGTGCCGGTCATACAAAAAATGGACCCCCGACGGGTGGAGCCGTCCGAAGGTCCAATAGCAAGATAATCTAATCACCCTTAGTATAAGGGATTCAGGAGGAAAAATCAATGATAAAAACTGAAAAGAATGTACCCATCGTAGGGATTGAAGCACACGGGGAGAAAGCTGAGACAACGATACGGGGTAAATATAGAGATGTCGTTTCTCTTACAGTTGTTCTTCTTTTAGGCGTTTCAAAAGCGATATCCGGTGATGATATAGGAGACCAGGCTTCGACCCTTCAGGCGTTATACCTTACTGCGCTGAATGAACTGAAAGAAAAGGCAAAATAGTGGGGGGGGGGGGCACGATTAGACCATGGGACGTGTCATGCTTACCCCGCTCACCCCGAGGAGCAGCAGTTCGCGGCGGACAACCATGGCTGCTTGCAATGGGCCATCCGGAAACAGTGCCTGGATAGAGAACTGACGGACATAGCAGCGCTTGGATATGTTCATGCGGTCAAGAAGTGGTTCGCGAGGCCTGACCTGCACCAATGGTCGTTCCGGACCATCGTGAACCAGACTATCCGAAGCCATATCTCCAACGAACGCAGTAGGCAGGCGACAAAAATACAGACGATAAGTCTGGATGCGGAAATTCCTGGCACGGACGGTCTGACCTATGGGGACATAATAACGACCGATAATATAAGGTATCAGCGTAGAGAGGAGAAACAGGTGGAAATAAAATTTGATGTCAAAGTCCCGGAAGCGGCAAAGATTAGGGCATCATCAAGCGTAGAAATAGAGGCCCTGCTGGAATTCCTGTCATCCACACACAGGACGATGTGCCTATCCTATCCGGATGTCAAAAAGGCGGCGTCAAAGGCTAGTATTATGCGGAGCTGGAAAAAGAGGAACGCAAGAACAGATTTTAACGTCTATCGATTGGGTGAAACCATTTACATAGAGAAGTTAGCTAAAAACCGTAAAAACAAGGAGGATTAAGACTATGACAATGACAGTAGTATTTGAAGATTATGAGGACATGATGAAATTTGCAAGGAGATTGATGGGGCAGGCTCCTTCCGGCGGTCATACATCCCATACGGCGGAGAGCATACCGGGGGTTACCCCGGAAACCTGTGCTTCGGCACCTGTGCAGCAGGACCCCGTCACCCCACCGGCACAACAGCCGGTCTACACAGCGCCCGCGCAGCCGGTCTACACGGCACCCGTACAGCAGGCACCTGTCACCCCACCCGCGCAGCCGGTCCCAACAACGGCACCCAGTTACACGCTGGATGACCTGACAAGGGCAGCTATCCCGCTCATGGACTCAGGCAAGCAGCCGGAATTGCTCCAGCTTATCCGGAGCTTCGGGGTGGAGGCGCTGCCGTCCCTGCAGCCGGAACAGTATGGTGCGTTCGCAACCGCGCTCCGGGGAATGGGGGCGCAGATATGATGGGGGGACACGCAGAGAGGGCCCACGCACTCCTGAGTGCTTCCGGTGCCTATCAGTGGATGGCTTGCACCCCCAGTGCCAGGCTCCAAGAGCAATTCCCGGACAACCCCTCAGGGACGGCTGCGGCGGAAGGGACATTGGCCCACGAGCTGGCGGAACTTAAAGTAAGGAATTACTTCTACACGGTTGATTTTGGAAAACGGAAGCTGACCAGCGCCATCAACAAGCTGAAGAAAGAAGAACTATGGGATGACGAGATGATGGGCTACACGGATGATTACCTGGACTATATCAAGTCTGTGGCCATGAAGTATCCTTCCAGCCCTTATGTGGCAATTGAAAAACAGGTGGACCTCAGTACATACGTACCGGAGGGATTTGGGACGGCGGACTGCATTCTGATAGGGGGAAACATCCTGCACGTCATTGACTTCAAGTATGGGAAGAGCCCAGACGGCCGCGTGAAGGCGGAGTGGAATCCCCAAATGCTGTTGTACGCTTTAGGCGCCTATGAAGCATACCGTCTGCTGTACAAGGTCGGGACCGTGAAGCTGTCCATTGTACAGCCAAGACTTACAGATGGCATATCCGAGTGGGAATGTACCCTGGATGAGATGCTGCAGTTCGGAGAGTATGTCAAGGAACGGGCGGCGCTGGCCATAAAGGGCGAAGGCGAGTTTGCCCCAGCGCCAAAGACTTGTAAGTACTGCAGGGCCAGAGGAAGGTGCGAGGCCCGCGCGGAGAAGAACGTGGAACTGGCCTTCCTGGTGGAGGCGGATCCGAAACTCCTCACAAATGAGGAGCTGGGCCGGTATCTGCTTAAGGGCAGGGACGTGGCCAAGTGGCTCAGTGACGCCCAGGATGTTGCCTTGTCGGAGTGTCTGGCCGGTAAGGAGGTACCGGGCTGGAAGGCCGTGGAGGGACGCGGCTCCAGGGACTGGACCGACATGGATGCGGCATTTAGTGCCCTTACGTCAAACGGTATATCAGAAACCATCCTATGGGAGCGTAAACCGCTCTCGCTGACCCAGGTGGAGAAGGTGGTAGGTAAGAAGGATTTTCAGGAGCTTGTAGGCGAATTGGTCATCAAGAAGCCAGGGAAGCCGGCATTAGTAGAAGAAACAGATAATCGACCAGCAATCACAAATAAAGTAAGCGCCGCGGAGGCGTTTGGGGAGGAAAATTGATTATGGATGAGGCTAAGATAAGCCCGCCACGTAGCCGTACACTGGGCGAGCTCAGAAGATTTGAATTAAAAACGGATGACCCTCAGGACATCGAAGAACTTGACCGGGTCATCGAAGAAAGGAAACTTTCCAGAAGGGATTTGGGGGTCATACTTTTATATCTTGGCGTTCGACCTGGATTTGGTCCGGAATGTTTTGGTATATGGAAGCATAATAGCCCAGGACATCCTTAAGGTGTTCGGTTGGGATATTCTTATATATCGCTACCACTACCCTGGGTGAGACTGTCCATACATACAGGACACAATGTCTGCGGCCCGTACCAGAAACCTCAAATTCGTAGTTCCCGAATTTCCTGTGGATGCAGTCCTCACCATCAAACCCCTGGATATCATACGGTTCGCCAAGAGTTTGTAGAAGCTTATCAATTTGTCTCATAAAAACGCCTCCTTTTCTTTTGATTATACATCTGGAGAATGGAGGTCACAACTTAAATTAATGAAAGGAAGAATAACATGAATGAATTAACGAACGTAACAACTGGAGAAGTAAGGCTGTCCTATGTGCACCTGTTTAAACCCTACGCTTATCAGCCAGGACAGGAGGAGAAGTACCAGGTGACTGTGCTGGTGCCGAAGACAGACACGGACACCATGGGGAGGATTAACGCGGCCATTGAGGCCGCGAAGCAGCGGGGCATCAGCGAAAAGTGGAACGGACAGTGCCCGCCAATTGTCCCAGTGCCGGTCTATGACGGGGATGGCGTGAGGCCATCCGATGGCATGGCCTTTGGGCCTGAGTGCAAGGGCCATTGGGTGTTCACGGCCAGCGCCAAGGCAGATTATCCGCCTGAGATAGTTGATAAGATGGGGAACCCCATCATCAACCAGTCGGAGGTGTACAGCGGCATGTATGGTCGCGTGAACGTATCCTTCTATCCCTACGCATTCGGTGGGAAGAAGGGCATCGGGTGCGGGCTGGGACCTGTCCAGAAACTCAGGGACGGGGAGTCACTGGGAGGCAGCGCACCAAGTGCCGCACAGGCATTTGGTACGCCTGCTCCACAGGCAGCCACGCCGGCAACTCCAGGAGCAGCAGGTTATGCTCCGCAGCCACAGTACGGGCAGCCAGCGGGATATGCCTCCCCACAGCCGTCAGCCGTCAACCCAATCACGGGGATGCCATATTAATGAGCACAAGAGGGGCCCTGCGGCCCCTCAACCTGACAGGAGGTAAGACGGATGGCGAAACATCATCTCAGCATAGACATAGAGACACGCAGCAGCGTGGATATCAGCAAGGCCGGGGCTTACAAATACGCTCAGTCCCCGGATTTTAAAATCCTCCTGTTTGCGTACCAGTGGGACGACGGGCCGGTGGAGGTCATAGACCTTACGGCAGATGAATCATTCCCACCAGAGATATGGGAAGATGCCTTGAGGGACCCCAATGTAATTAAGCATGCTTATAACGCGGCGTTCGAATGGTACTGCCTGAACCGCGCCGGTTACGAGACACCGATCCAGCAGTGGCGCTGCACCATGGCCCACGGCCTGTACTGCGGATACACCGCCGGCCTGGATGCAACGGGAAGGGCCATTGGGCTGCCGCAGGACAAGCAGAAGCTTGCGGCTGGCAAGACACTCATACGGCAATAGCGCCCCCT
>OBVC01000854.1_pt1 | contig 10401 bp, 7 predicted proteins | sample 1494991 | NCBI WGS metagenome assembly OBVC01 (sample SAMEA2579955, study PRJEB22360) | human gut metagenome
AGATCAGGCGCGCGCCATTTTAAACACTACCATGGCGGATAAGGCCAGAGATGACAGAGAGACCGTGCTGTCCCTCATGGCGCAGGGAAAGTCCAGGGAAGAAGCCGTAGAGCAGTTTACGGAAGAATCTAACTTTGAACAGTGGTATGAGGATACAAAAGAACAACTGGAGACCATCATCGGAGAGTAGTTATGAAAAAAGGCAGGAATGAATCCATCAGAACCCATCTGCTCTGGCCGTTATTGGTGCTGCTGATTATACAGGCACTGATTATGGCCGGAATGGTTCTGTTCGGCGGTGTTTCTAAAAAACTGAAGAATAATGAAATCCATATTTTGAGTGAGAATACGGATAACACCAGGCTCTATCTGGAGAAGGAGACGATCCACCAGTGGATCAATGTCGTCAATGACTCCGGATCCATGGCGTCTGAGATTCAGTCGGTTTTAGACGAACAGCATAAAGATGCGTCCTGTATTTCAAGCGATTATGATTTAAACCGGGAGATTGCCGACGGGCTTATGAACAGAGCCGTCGATCTCATGCGCCGCAGCTACGGCACGGGAATATTCGTCGTGCTGGATGGTCCGGCCGCGCAGAACAGTGCGGAAAATACGAAGGCCGGGTTTTACATACGCGATTCCAATCCCGGCAGGAGCTATAATCAGGATAATTCGTCCCTGCTTCTGGAGCGGGGGCTTCCTTCCCTTGCCAATAAATACGGGATTCCTCTGGATTCCTTCTGGGACCTGGGCTTTGATATGACGGCCGATGACGGCAGCACCGATTTCTATAAAAAACCGTTTTATTCCTCCGTGGAGAATCAGGCCGGGGCAGAGGACCGGTTGAATTTTGCCTATTTAAGCAAGCCGTTCCGCCTGAGTCCCAAAGACATTCCTGTCATTACGTATTCCGCCCCCATCATCCTGGCGGACGGAAGCATCGTGGGCGTGTTCGGCCTGGAGATGGGAATCGGAAGGATCGAGCAGGTGCTCAGCTCCGACAGGACGGAGAGCAGCTTCGAGGTCTGCTACGCCCTGGGAGTCCGTCAGGCGGGAGAGAATACCATCACTCCCGTAGCATCGTCAGGCTATCTTTATAATCAGTATTTTAAGGGAGACGAGTACCTGGAATATACGGATAACGAGGAGGAAGGCATCGGCGAGCTGCGATCCTCCGACCGGGCCGGGTGGTATGCCAGCGTAAAGCAGCTGGAGGTGTATAACTATAATACGCCGTTTGAACAGGAGGAATGGGTCCTGGTCGGGATGGCCAGGAAGAACGACCTGCTGTCCTTTTATAATTCCATTCGAAGCATGCTGCTGAGCTCCATTCTGATTCCAATTATTTTAAGTGTATTCGGTGTCTTTATCATCGGCAAGATCGTCACGGACCCGATTCGCGGCCTGGTCAATGAGGTGCGTAAACGGTCGGGAGAACACGGCCTTACGCTGACGCGGGTTCACATCGGGGAGATCGATGAACTGACAGAGACCATCGAACAGCTGAGTGCGGATGTGGAGCGGTCCGCATCGAAGATTTCCAGCATTTTAGAGCACGCCAACGTGCTGATCGGCGTGTTTGAGTATGAAGAAAATAATGAGAGCGTATTCTGCAGCCGTTCCATTTTTGAGATGATGGGATGGGAAGAGCCGGGGGAGCCGTACTGCTATATGGGCAGCGAGGAGTTCCGGCAGCGGATGGAGGCTGGTATCAGGAATACAAAGAGAGACGGCGAAAATTACCTGTTTCATGTGGAGGCGCGGCCGACGGCAGATGAAGCAGAGAGGGGCGCGTCTGACCGGGCAAATGCGGCCGGTAAGGGACGCTGGGTCCGCCTCATCCTGGATACACAGGAGGCGGGAACGGTCCTCGGCGTGCTCTCGGATGTGACGGGCGACGTGGAGGAGAAGGCGAAGCTGGAGCGGGAGAGAAATTACGACCTGCTCACCAGCCTCTATAACAGAAGGGCATTCCGGGAACAGCTGGTGGTGGCCATGGCGGATGGGACCATTCAGACCGCGGCTGTGGCCATGTGGGATCTCGATAATTTAAAGTATATCAACGATACGTACGGCCATGACGAGGGCGACCGCTATATCGTTCTGTTTGCCAACTGCTTAAAGCGGCTGGAAGAGGAAGGCGCCATCGTATCGCGCTATTCCGGCGATGAGTTCGTCACGCTGATTTACGGGGACGGCGGAAAAGAGGAGATCAGGCGGAGAGTCCAGTCCTTCATGCAGTTTTTGCAGTCCACCAGCCTGGAGATGAAGGGCGGCTATCAGATTCCTGTCCGCGTTTCCGGAGGCATGGCGTGGTATCCGGATGACGCTGTGGATTTTGACACACTGTTAAATTACGCTGACTTTGCCATGTACATGGTGAAGCACAGCGTGAAGGGCATTATCATGGAATTCGACTCCAACGATTACTCCAACAATTCCTATATGCTGGCCGGGCGGGAAGAATTAAACCGGATGCTGGAGACGCGGGAAGTGGATTTTGCATTCCAGCCGATCACGAGGCGGGACGGAAGCGTCTTTGGCTATGAGCTGCTGATGCGGCCCAATTTTACGAATTTAAAAGGGATCAAAGAGGTGCTGAATCTGGCGCGGGCTCAGGCGAAGCTTACACAGATGGAGACGCTGACCTGGTATGCCGGTCTGAAGGCTGTGGAAAAACAGGATCAGGCGGGCGCGCTGGGACAGACGGAACGGCTTTTCATCAACTCCATTGCCAGCGCCTGTATGTCGAAGGAGGAGGAAGCCGATCTCTGGAACCGGTACAGCCGCTATCTGTCCCGTGTCGTGACGGAGCTTACGGAAGGGGAACCCGTGAATCAGGAGTATATGAGCCGTAAAATCGCAGTGACCAAAAAGTGGAACGGCCTTATCGCTATCGACGACTTCGGCGCTGGCTACAACAGTGAAACCGTGCTTCTCGACATGGAGCCCGACATCATCAAGGTGGACATGAGTCTCGTGCAGCGGATCCATGAAGATCCCAACCGTCAGCTGATTCTGAATAATATCCTGGACTTTGCGGGGCAGAATCATATCACGGTTCTGGCAGAGGGCGTGGAGACGAAGGAGGAACTGGAATTCCTGATTCAATGCGGCGTCGAGCTGTTCCAGGGATACTATATCGGACGGCCTCAGATGGAAATCCGTCCAATCGATCCGTACATTGTCAGGAAAATGCAGGATTTTGCCCAAAAATCGGACTTTTCACAGAAATAGTACTGGAATTTACCGAATGAGTATGCTATAATGCTAAATTGAAGTGTAACGCCCTGTCGGTATGGCGGTTCACATATATATTCAAGGAGGAACCCATAGAATGAGTTTACAAGTAGAGAAATTAGAAAAGAACATGGCAAAATTAACCGTAGAGGTACCAGCTGAACAGTTTGAAAAAGCGCTCACCACGGCTTTTAATAAGAATAAGAGCAGATTCAACATACCTGGCTTCAGAAAAGGAAAAGCTCCTCAGGCCATGGTAGAGAAGATGTACGGCGTAGAGGTATTATATGAGGATGCCATCAACGAAGCTCTCGACGCAACATACGGCGATGCCGTAACAGAGAGCGAACTGGACGTTGTATCCAGACCTGAAATCGACGTTGTACAGGTTGAAAAAGGGAAAGAATTAATCTACACAGCTACCGTAGCTGTTAAGCCGGAAGTGACTCTCGGCGAGTACAAAGGAATCGAAGTAGAGAAGGCTTCCGCTGAAGTGAGCGACGAGGACATCGAAGCAGAGCTTAAGAAGGTTCAGGAGCAGAACTCCAGACTGATCACCGTAGAGGACAGAGCAGTAGAAGACGGAGACCAGACGGTTGTTGATTTCGAAGGATTTGTAGACGGAACTCCGTTTGAAGGCGGAAAGGGCGAGGATTATCCTTTAACCATCGGTTCCCATTCCTTCATCGATACATTCGAAGAGCAGTTAATCGGTAAGAACATCGGCGAAGAGTGCGAAGTAAACGTAACCTTCCCGGAGGAATACCATGCAAAAGAACTTGCCGGTAAGCCAGCAGTATTTAAGGTAACCGTTAAGGAGATCAAGAGAAAAGAGCTTCCGGAGTTAAACGATGAGTTTGCCGGAGAAGTTTCCGAATTCGAGACTCTCGAAGAGTACAAGAACGATGTAAAGGCCAAGCTTTCCTTAACAAAGCAGAAAGAAGCCGCTACAGAGAATGAGAATCATGTTGTTGACAAGGTAGTGGAGAATGCCACAATGGACATTCCTGAGCCGATGATCGACAGCCAGGTAAACAACATGGTCAACGATTATGCAAGAAGAATGCAGAGCCAGGGCCTTTCCCTTGAGCAGTACATGCAGTTCACCGGCATGACGATCGATACTTTAAAAGAGCAGATGAAGCCACAGGCTGTTAAGAGAATTCAGACAAGACTCGTATTAGAAGCGATTGTAAAAGCTGAAAACATCACAGTTTCCGATGAAGCTGTTGAGAAAGAGATCGCAGACATGGCTGAATCCTACAAGATGGAAGTTGCCCAGATCAAGGAATACATGGGAGAGAACGGCATCGAGCAGATGAAGGAAGACCTGGCAGTTCAGGAAGCAGTTGATTTCCTGGTTGCTGAGGCAAAGTTAGTTTAATTAATGTGGATTTTCTGTCATTAGTGGTTTATCCCCACTTTTGGAGGTCAAAGCGGTCTGAGTAATCTGGCAGAGTAGTTATAAATAGCTTTGTCATGCTGAGGGTGAATTACAAACCTCAGCATGCGGATTGTAATAATTACGTTTAGAAGACCGGGGAGATTCCTGACTATGTTTGGAATCTGCTCGGCTTTCGTAATATAAGAACGGCAGACCAGAATTCGCAACGAGGAGGAAACAATATGAGTTTAGTACCTTATGTCATTGAATCGACGAGTAAGGGCGAGCGTTCTTACGATATTTATTCAAGACTCTTAAAAGAAAGAATCATTTTCCTGGGTGAAGAAGTGACGGATGTATCCGCGAGCATCGTTGTAGCCCAGCTTCTGTTTCTGGAGGCGGAGGATCCTAACAAGGACATCAACCTCTACATCAACAGCCCGGGCGGCTCCGTAACCGCGGGTATGGCGATCTACGATACGATGAACTATATCAAGTGTGACGTTTCCACCGTATGTATGGGCATGGCGGCCAGTATGGGCGCATTCTTACTGTCCGGCGGTGCAAAAGGAAAGAGATTCGCTCTTCCGAACGCGGAGGTCATGATTCATCAGCCTTCCGGCGGCGCACAGGGACAGGCGACCGAGATCCGGATTGTTGCGGAAAACATTTTAAAGATCAAGAAGCGTTTGAACGAGATCCTGGCTGCAAACACAGGCCAGCCGTATGAAGTGATCGAACGCGATACAGAGCGCGATAACTACATGAACGCCGAAGAAGCAAAGGCTTACGGTCTGATTGATGAAATTATCTACAGCCACGAGCATTAAGTTAGTGATTAATTGAGAAAGAATGAGGTGTGTATATGCCGGTCAGAACAGACGACAAAATCCGATGCTCTTTTTGCGGGAAAACGCAGGACCAGGTAAAGAAGCTGATTGCCGGTTCCAATAATGTCTATATCTGTGACGAGTGTATTGATCTCTGCGCGGAGATATTAGAAGAAGAGTTCGACAGTCATGAAGAAGAAGGACCTGATTTCAGCGACATCAACTTAATGAAGCCGAAGGAGATCAAGTCATTTCTGGATGACTACGTCATCGGGCAGGACAGTGCCAAAAAGGTATTGTCCGTAGCGGTCTATAATCACTATAAGAGAATCACATCCAGACGAAACATGGATGTGGATGTACAGAAGAGTAATATCCTGATGCTGGGACCGACCGGTTCCGGTAAGACGTATCTGGCACAGACGCTCGCAAAGGTGCTTAACGTACCGTTTGCCATTGCGGACGCCACGGCGCTTACCGAGGCGGGATATGTGGGCGGATGTGGAGAACATTCTGCTCAAGCTGATTCAGTCCGCGGATTACGATATCAGCAGGGCTGAGTACGGCATTATCTATATCGATGAGATTGATAAGATTACGAAAAAATCCGAAAACGTGTCCATCACGAGAGACGTGTCCGGTGAAGGGGTGCAGCAGGCACTCTTAAAGATTCTGGAGGGAACGGTCGCCAGCGTGCCGCCTCAGGGCGGAAGAAAGCATCCTCATCAGGAGCTTCTTCAGATCGATACCACCAACATTCTGTTCATCTGCGGCGGTGCCTTCGACGGGCTCGAGAAGATCATCGAGAGCCGTTTAAGCGCGGGCTCCATCGGTTTCAATGCCGAGATCGTGGATAAGAACAGAACCGATATCGACGACCTGTTGAAGAAAGTACTTCCGCAGGATCTCGTAAAATTCGGTCTGATTCCGGAATTCATCGGCCGTGTGCCGGTTACCGTGTCATTAGAGCTTCTCGACAAGGCGGCGCTGGTAAAGATTCTGACAGAACCGAGAAACGCCTTGATCAAGCAGTATCAGAAGCTGTTTGAGCTGGACGATGTAAAGCTGGAGCTGACCGAGGAAGCAGTCGAAAGGATTGCGGAGCTGGCAGTGGAGAGAAAGACGGGAGCCAGAGGTCTGCGTTCCATTATGGAAAGCGTCATGATGGATATCATGTATGAGATTCCATCCGACAGCAACATCGGTATCTGTACGATCACCAAGGCTGTTGTGAATAAAGAGGGAGAACCGGAGATCATCTACAGAGATACGACGGTACCCAGAAAATCCCTGGCCCAGAAACTGAGAAAAGATAAGACAGGCGAGATTGCATAGGATCCAGAGAAAGTTCGGAAAGGTGTTACAGCAGGAAGAACTGCTGCAGCACCTTTCCTTATTTCCGCGTGCAGTAAGCTAGTACAGCGTTGCATAAGTTCCGGTGAATTCTGCACTCGCTATTCACGCCAGGACCACGCCCACGAAGCTAGACGTAGGATCCACTACGCCGTCGCTTCGCGGACGCGCCCCTGACGCAAATATCAAGCACATAATTCACCGAAACTTACGCAATGCTGTACTAGATGGATCCAACTGTCCTGTCGGGATGCAAAGGAGAGAAATATGGAAGATAAGACAATAACGATGCCGGTCATTGCTTTGCGTGGCATGACTGTCCTTCCTAAAATGATGATACATTTCGACATCAGCCGCAGCAAGTCCATCGCGGCTGTGGAGAAGGCGATGATCGGAGACCAGAGAGTCTGTCTCGTCACTCAGAAGAACAGTGAGGAGGCCGATCCGGGAGTCGACGAGCTTCACCAGGTGGGCTGTGTGGCACTGATCAAGCAGCTGGTGAAGATTCCGAATAACGTGGTTCGCGTCATGGTCGAGGGACAGGAGCGCGTGGAGCTTTTGGGACTGGACAGCGAGGAACCCATGCTTGTCGGTGAGATCGGAACCTTAACAGAGTCGGAGGATTCCCTGGACTACGTCACGAGACAGGCCATGGTGCGAATTCTGAAAGAAAAGCTGGAGGAATACGGCAAGGAGAATCCCCGGATGCTGAAGGAGGTCTTCCCGAACCTGATGATGGTTACGGATCTAGGCGAGCTTTTGGATCAGATTGCGATCCAGCTTCCATGGGACTACAAGAACCGCCAGAAGGTTCTGGAGTGTGTACTTCTGGAAGAGCGTTATGAGACCGTCATGAGAAATCTTCTGACCGAGATCGAGATTACCCGTGTAAAACGGGAGATCCAGGGACGTGTCAAGGAGAATGTGGATAAGAATCAGAAGGACTATATCCTGCGGGAGCAGCTGAAGGTGATCCGTGAGGAGCTGGGGGAGGACAACCCGCTGTCCGATGCCGACGAGTATGAGAAGCAGCTTAAGGCTTTAAAGGCGGACAAGGAGACGAAGGACAAGATTCACAGAGAGATCGAACGGTTCAAGGCCATGCCGGGCGGAAGCCAGGAGGCCAACGTACTCCGCATGTATCTGGAGACAGTGCTGGATCTTCCGTGGAAAAAGGTGTCGAAGGACAATAACAACATATCGCATGCCGAGGAGATTTTAAACTCGGATCACTATGGGCTGGAAAAGGTAAAGGAGAGAATCCTGGAATACCTGGCCGTCCGTGTTCTGACGAAGAAAGGAACGAGCCCGATTATCTGCCTTGTGGGACCTCCGGGAACCGGTAAAACGTCCATCGCGCGCTCCGTGGCCAGGGCGCTGAACAAGCAGTACGTCCGCATCAGTCTTGGAGGAATCCACGACGAGGCGGAGGTCCGTGGCCACAGAAAGACATACGTCGGCGCCATGCCGGGCCGCATCGTGGAAGCCATGCGGCAGGCCGGAGTCAGCAATCCGCTGATGCTTCTGGATGAGATCGACAAGGTGAGCAGCGACTATAAGGGAGATACTTCCTCCGCGCTGCTGGAGGTGCTGGACAGCGAACAGAATGTGAAGTTCCGCGACCACTATGTGGAACTCCCCATCGATTTGTCCGATGTGCTTTTTATCGCCACGGCGAATACGACGCAGACCATACCGGGACCGCTGCTTGACCGTATGGAAGTGATTGAAGTAAACAGCTATACGGAGAATGAAAAGTTCCATATTGCGAAAAACTATCTGGTAAGAAAGCAGCTGGAGCGGAACGGTCTGACGGAAGAACAGGTTTCCATTACCGACAAGGCTCTTGAGAAGATTATCCATAATTATACCAGGGAAGCCGGAGTGAGAAATCTGGAGCGCCGGATCGGGGATATCTGCCGGAAGGCCGCCAGAGAGTTCCTGGAAGATAAGAAGAAGGCCATCAGGATTACGGAAAATGGGCTGGAAAAGTATCTGGGCAAGGAGAAGATCACCTTCGAGGACGTCAATGAGGAAGATCAGGTGGGAATCGTCAGAGGACTGGCGTGGACCAGCGTAGGCGGAGACACTCTGCAGATCGAGGTCAACGTCATGCCCGGCAAGGGAACGATGCAGATGACAGGTCAGATGGGCGATGTGATGAAGGAATCGGCCCAGACGGCATTAAGCTATATCCGTTCCATCTGCCCGGAGTACGGCGTGGCGGACGATTACTTTGAAAAACACGATATCCACCTCCATATTCCGGAGGGAGCAGTTCCGAAGGATGGTCCGTCGGCAGGCATTACCATGGCGACCGCCATGCTGTCGGCTGTCACGGGAAGAAAGGTGGATGCGAAGCTGGCCATGACGGGAGAGATCACACTGCGCGGAAGGGCGCTTCCGATCGGCGGCTTAAAGGAGAAGATCCTGGCTGCCAGGATGGCACATATGAAGAGAGTTCTCGTGCCGGATAAGAACAGGCCCGACATTGCGGAGCTGTCGAAGGAGATCACGAAGGGGCTGACCATCATTTTTGTGAAGGATATGGCAGACGTGCTGAAGGAAGCCCTTGTAAGCGAATAGAAAGGAAGCCATATGATAATCAAAACAGTAGAGCTGGAGACCGTGTGCGGAATTACCAGTAAGCTGCCGGACAATACGAAGCCGGAGTTTGCATTTGCAGGGAAGTCCAATGTGGGGAAGTCGTCGCTGATTAACGCGCTGATGAACCGCAAGGCGTACGCGCGCACGTCTTCTCAGCCGGGCAAGACCCAGACCATCAATTTCTACAATATCAACGATGCCCTTTATTACGTGGATTTACCGGGCTACGGCTACGCAAAGGTAGCTCAGGAGGTAAAGGCCAAATGGGGGAAGATGATTGAAAACTATCTCCACCAGTCTCCCATGCTGAAGCGTGTGTTCCTGCTCATCGACATCCGCCATGATCCATCCGTCAACGACAAGACCATGTACGACTGGATCGTGTACAACGGATATCAGCCGGTTATCATTGCGACGAAGCTGGACAAGATCAACCGGAGCCAGGTGCAGAAGCATATGAAGATGGTTCGTCAGGGACTGGGAATCGGCCAGGATGTGACGGTTATCCCATTTTCCGCTGAAACGAAACAGGGAAGAGACGAAATATGGGCTCTGATCGAGGAAATGATGGGAGAGTCTTGACAAGGAGACAAAATCTTTTTATAATGAACCTATTTATGAGATAGTGCAGAGGAGAAAAAGTTATGAAAAAAACAGGAAAGAGTTTGGCAGCAGCCAGCCTTGCGGTGGTTTTAGCCGTATCGGCGCTGACTGCGTGTGGGAGCAGGAATGCGGCAGAGAGTACGCCGGCCGCCGGAGCAGAGGCGAATGGAGGCGGAGAGAAGGTATTGAAGGTTGCGATGGAGTGCAGCTACGCGCCGTATAACTGGACCCAGCCTACGGATGCCAACGGCGCTGTCGCGATTTCGGGAGGCTCCGATTTTGCGTACGGCTATGACGTTATGATGGCGAAAAAGATCGCTGATACGCTCGGCTATAAGTTGGAGATCGTTAAGCTGGACTGGGATTCCCTGGTACCGGCTG
>OBVC01000855.1_pt1 | contig 10394 bp, 6 predicted proteins | sample 1494991 | NCBI WGS metagenome assembly OBVC01 (sample SAMEA2579955, study PRJEB22360) | human gut metagenome
ATTCGAACCACCGAAGTCGAAAGACAGCAGATTTACAGTCTGCCCCATTTGGCCGCTCTGGAAACCACCCTGTGGTGGGCGTTGACGGATTCGAACCGCCGACCCTCTGCTTGTAAGGCAGATGCTCTAAACCAGCTGAGCTAAACGCCCTTGTCCTGAAAGGCAGCGCAAAGGTAAAAGGTTATTTCCAAACTAACAAATATCAGTGTCGTCTTTTTTATTCTTTTAACATTTAAAAATCCCTTGATTCACGGTTTGATTCTCTTGATGTCCCTTGATGTTTCATGCTCTTTGGCGGCGACACAGTCGGATTTCTTGTGCTCACACAGAAACATTACCCACCATTTAACACCCGTCATCCATCACCTGCCACTTAACGGAAAAGATGTTGCAATAAATAATGGTCTTCCACGTTATATTGGCAATGAAACGTTTGTTGCAATATATATATTTGTTTGCCACGCTTACAACGCTTGTGGCAGCTTGTGCCGAAGACGACACATTCACACAATCGGCGGCCTATCGCTTGGCCTTTTCCACCGATACCGTGCGGCTTGACACCACTTTCTCCAATGTGCCCACGGCTACACGCACTTTTTGGGTGTTCAATCGGACAGGAGCCAATGTCCGTTGTGCCGGAGTGCGTCTTGAGCATGGCAACCAAACGGGCTTCCGTGTGAATGTAGATGGAACCTATCTTAGTCCGTCGGCCGGCTATCAGGTGCAAAATGTGGAGGTGCGCAAGGGGGACAGCGTGCGCGTGTTTGTGGAACTTACCTCGGCCTACAATCACGGCAACGGTCCCTTGCCGGTGGAAGATAACCTGATATTTACCCTTGAAAGCGGAGTCCAGCAGCAAGTGCGGCTCAACGCTTATAGTTGGGATGCCACTTTGCTGCGCGGACTGGAGGTTAAACACGACACGACTATCGCCCCCGATAGGCCTGTGGTGTTCTATGGTGACATCAAAGTGGCAGAGGAAGCCACGCTCACCATTGCTCCCGGCACCACACTTTATTTCCACGATCGGGCAGGTATCGACGTGAGCGGTCGGCTGCTGAGCAAGGGTGAGGCCGGGCGCGAGGTGATATTGCGGGGCGACCGCATTGATCGTATGTTCGACTATCTGCCTTACGACCTCACACCGGGACACTGGCAGGGAGTGCGTCTGCGCACATCAAGCTATGACAACGAAATAACATTCACCGACATCCATGGCGGCTACTATGGCGTTCTCTGCGACTCGGCCGATGTGTCCCGCACCACACTTACGCTCGAAAATAGTACGCTGCATAACGTGCAGGGTTCCGGATTGAGAGTGACCCATGCGGCAGTCATAGCCCGCAACTGCCAGTTTACCAACACGTTGGGCAACTGTGTGGGGATTAGCGGCGGGCGCGTGGACATCAATCAATGTACATTGGCGCAGTTTTATCCCCTCGACTCCAAACGCGGTGCCGCCATCAGATTTGCCAACCACCGTTCGCTGGGACTCAACCTCACAGTGACCAACTCGCTCATCACGGGCTATGCCGACGATGTAATGGTTGGTGACAAAACCGACAGCATTGACTTCAACTATGCCTTCGACCATTGCATTATCCGTACTCCGAAGCTTGAAACCAAAGATAGTGTGTGTTTCACCCACGTTGTTTTTGAAGATCCCAAAGACACTGTGAAAACGGGCGAGAAGCATTTTGTGAAAATCAATGCCGGGAAACTGCGCTACGACTTCCGCTTGCGCAAAATATCACCGGCTATCGGAGTGGCGGACAAAGCCACAGCACTGCCAACCGACCGACTGGGCAGACGGCGCGACGACAATCCCGACATCGGGTGCTATGAGTGGAGTGAATGAATAACTTTGAACTTTGAGGGATATTAAGGAGATTTGCAAGCGAAGATGGGCTATAGAGTCCCTCTATAAGCAGCTCAAACAAAACTTTCCCCAACATTTCTTCTATGGTGACAGTGTACCATACAGACATGGGTGGTACTCATTGCGAATCCGCTCTGTACGGTTATTTCCGGAATAATAAAAGGCACGTGTCTTTCTCGCAGCTGGTAACCATGTTAAGACTTACACTGATGTATTATATCGGTTTCATCTCATTTATGGAAAATCCACAGAATGATGAACTCATGATAATGGTAAAAAGAGCAAATGCACTACTAAAAGAACTTGACTTATTTGATTAAGAGGGGGCTTGGTTTTTAAAAAATGATACGGAATTGACTATTTGAAGGCAATCCCACAAGGAAATTTATGCTGTTTAAGTTTTATCGGGCAGCAATAAATATCAACAAAAAGACATCTGCCAAAATTTTCCAACTAGAACGGAAAGTCGGTTTCAGACGACAGAAATAGCTCTCCGATTTTTTCGTTCAGGCTCTTCGTGTTTGTGAAAGAGCCACACTTGGGCGCAGAAATGGGCACAGTTGCATCGCAACTGTGCCCATTTTGCAAGCCCGTCCGGGCCCTTTTAAGCCCGTTTTCGGGTCCGGATGCATGTCAATAAAATTCAAACTGTTGATAGTCAGCATCTTGAAGTTACCGTCAAAAATTGCTCATTTGCAGCGAAGGGGCCTTCCGTTGTAAAAATCGCAAGCAGAGAAGCCGAAAACGAATAAATTGTTTGACAATCATTCAGCCCGGATGTCTCCCTGCTAAATATCGACGGAGCCCTATTTATCCCTTTATCCATGATGAGTGGAAAGGGGAGGGCAATGACCATTTAGTGTTTAGAAACGAAATGAAACTTCCACATCAATCAAGGAATAATTATGTTTGAGTAATGAACGGTCATTGATGAAAGCGTACTCACCGCTTATTTCAAAGTTCTTATGGAACTCATAGTCAAGTCCGATTTCATATTGCGTTCTTTGCTTGCCGGCATCACCGGAAGGCTGATACATATCATAGCGTGCCTTGGCATGTAATTTCTTTTTAATGATAGGGGCTATCACGAGTGCATAAACGCCTTGGGCTTTGTCACCGTCTGCCGATAGGTTACAGTTGCTTGCAGAGGCATCGTTGGTGTTGCTCAAACTTTTGGCAAATGCCAATCCCGTGGAATGTACATACTCGGAGCGGAATGTCCAATCGTCTATGAGATATTCTGCCGAGAAGGCATAACGGCGCTGCTGAAGTCTGCGTATTCCACTTTTTGTTTCTTCCACGCCACTCTGCATGTTTTTTTCCGTCCAACTCCCTTTTCGTGCATACGAACCGGTCCAGCCGAATGTACCGATTCGCAACCCCTGAACGGGCATAATCCATACACCGCCAATAATATTTTTTTGCTGATCAACGTCTTTTACATTGATGCCCTGCCCGTTGAATACACCCACTTGATAGTGTATCAGATTGCGCCCCTTGTTATTCTTGAGGAAATCTCCTTGAAATTGTAAACCGATGTCACGACCGTTCGAACTGTGTGCACCGGCCCTGTCACTGAAACCCGCAAGTTTCAGAACAGCTTGTCCGCAGCTCATGAAACCTTGGTCGATGGGGTGCATCGGATTTTCAAATGTAAACGGATTTTTGTATTGGCCAAGTTTGACACGGAAGAAATCATATTTCTGCCACTCGGCAAACAGATCGACGAGTCTCGGACTACTTCCCAATGTAGAGGTGTTGCCGTTGAATTGTATTTGGGCTTTCCAATAGAAGTCGTTTACAATCCGTCCATCAAGTGAAATACGGGCCAAACGCAGATTGAACGAGTTGGATTTGGCATTTTCTTGTGAACTGTATTGGTATTGTGTGATACCATATCCGGATAATTTGACATTACTCAGCCAGGCAGGCATTTGGGCCAACGTATCGGCTGTATGAAAAATGACAGCAAACAATGTCATTATGATTCCTTTTTTCATAGAATGAGAGCTTTTAGTTATTTGATTATTATTTGTTTTTGCAAATGTAGACAAAATTTCCAAAAACTACAAATAAAACAAGAAATAAGACAGCAAAGAAAAGACTATTTTCCGCAATCTTATTCCTTGTTTTTATGATACCTGTGTATGAGCTTTATCTTCTAACAAGCAAAACTACATTCTCCACATGGGGCGTGTGGGGGAACATGTCGACCGGTTGAACCTCCTCCACACGATAATCCACATCTAAGAGGTTCAAATCGCGTGCTTGTGTAGCCGGGTTGCAACTCACATAGACAATACGCCTTGGGGCTGCATGGAGAATTGTGTTCACCACATCCGCATGCATACCTGCGCGTGGAGGGTCGGTGATGATGACATCCGGACGGCCATGTTGGCGGATGAACTCGTCATTGAGGATATCTTTCATATCGCCCGCATAAAATAGCGTGTTGTCGATACCGTTGATTTCAGAGTTGACCTTTGCATCTTCAATGGCTTCCGGCACATATTCTATCCCGATTACTTGTTTTGCCTCCCGGGCAACAAAGTTAGCGATGGTTCCTGTGCCCGTGTACAAATCGTAAACCAATTCATCGCCTGCAAGTTGGGAAAATTCGCGAGCGACGGAATATAAATGATATGCCTGCTCGGTATTGGTCTGATAAAAACTCTTTGGACCGACCTTGAACCGAAGCCCTTCCATCACCTCAAAAATATGGTCATTGCCCTTATATACACTAATGGGCAAATCGCCGAATGTGTCATTACACTTCTGGTTGTCAACGTAGAGCAGAGAAGTGATTTCCGGAAACTTGTCACCTATGTGCTGCAACAGAGCCAACGCCTTTGCCTCATCCCCTTCCTCATCGTAATGGAACTGCACGAGCACCATCCATTCTCCGGTGTTTGAATTACGAATCATCACATCCCGCAACAGTCCATGTTGCTGACGAATGTCATAAAACGATATCTCTGTGGCAAAGGCGAAATCGCGTATCGCATTGCGAATCCGATTGTTCAGATCGTCCATTAAGCCGCATTTCTCAATGGGATATATTTTGTCGAACGCTCCCGTGATGTGAAATCCGATAGCATTCATGTTGGTAAACTCTGTGCCGGAAGCTACCTCCTCCTTAGTCAGCCATCGCTTGTTCGAGCATCCGAATTCTATCTTGTTGCGATATTCCTGCGTCTTCACACTACCCATGATGGGGCGGAACTCCGGAAGTTCCACCTTGCCGATGCGTGACAGCTGGTCATAGACTTGCTGTTGTTTTGCTTTGATTTGTTCTTGATAGGGCAGGTTTTGCCATTTGCATCCGCCACATATTCCGAAATGACTGCAAAATGGAGTCTCACGTACATTACTATATTTAATGAATCTGGCGACTTCCGCCTCACAATAGTGGTGTTTCTTCCTGCGTATTTGTAAATCGACAACATCCCCGGGCACACAAAAAGGCACAAAAATCACCATATCATTATGATGAACGACACATTTTCCTTCAGCTGCCACCGACTCTATGGTTACATTTTCCAAGAGGGGCAAGGGTTTGTTTCTTTTTCCCATAACATCTTTGTATTTTTGATGCAAAGTTACGATTTTTCTTCCATCTTCCCCCATTTTGCATTCTACATTTTCGGACTGTTTGCGCAAACAGTCCGAAATGTAAACTCGAGATAGCAGAAAGAATACTAAAAGTTTGTGTAATTTGAAAAATAAAGGTATATTTGCAACACAAAAAGAAACATACTATAAAGCATTGAATACCTATCAATTATGAATGAGAAAAGAGTTTATACCTTCGGCAATGGTAAAGCTGAAGGAAAGGCAGATATGCGAAATCTGCTTGGAGGTAAAGGAGCCAATCTGGCAGAAATGAATCTAATCGGTGTGCCTGTACCTCCCGGTTTTACCATTACGACCGATGTATGTAACGAATACTTCGAAAAAGGAAAAGAAAAAGTAGTAGCATTACTGAAGGCAGAAGTCGAACAATCAGTAAAGCACATTGAGACTTTAATGAACTCAAAGTTTGGCGATGTCCAAAATCCATTGCTTGTAAGCGTACGCTCGGGTGCCCGTGCGTCCATGCCGGGTATGATGGACACCATTCTCAACCTTGGTTTGAACGATGAAGTGGTGGAAGGCCTTGCCAAGAAGACCGGTAACGAGCGCTTTGCATACGACAGCTATCGCCGCTTTGTACAGATGTATGGCGATGTGGTGCTCGGCATGAAACCGGTGAACAAAACCGACATTGACCCGTTTGAGGCCATTATCCAACAGGTGAAAGCCGAGCGTGGCATCAAACTTGACAATGAAATGAATGTCGATGAGTTGAAAAAACTTGTCTTGCTTTTCAAGGAAGCTATCAAGAAACAGACGGGCAAGGATTTCCCAACCGACCCTATGGAACAGTTGTGGGGTGCCGTATGTGCCGTGTTTGACTCATGGATGAATGAGCGCGCCATTCTCTATCGCAAGATGGAAGGCATCCCTGCAGAGTGGGGAACAGCCGTTACCGTGATGGCTATGGTGTTCGGCAACATGGGCAACACTTCGGCAACCGGTGTTTGTTTCAGTCGCGATGCTGCCACCGGTGAAAATATCTTCAATGGTGAATATCTGGTTAATGCCCAGGGAGAGGATGTTGTGGCCGGTATTCGCACGCCCCAGCAGATAACAAAGGAGGGATCCCGGCGTTGGGCTGCCCAGCAGGAGATTCCCGAAGAAGAGCGTGTCAGCAAATATCCCTCTATGGAAGAAGCCATGCCCGAGATCTTTGCACAACTGAATGGATTGCAAGACAAGCTCGAGCATCATTACCACGATATGCAGGACATGGAGTTTACCGTGCAGGAGGGCAAACTGTGGTTCCTCCAAACGCGCAACGGCAAGCGCACGGGCACCGCTATGGTAAAGATAGCCATGGACTTGTTGGCTGAAGGTGAGATTGATGAGAAAACGGCTTTGATGCGCTGTGAGCCTAACAAACTTGACGAACTTTTGCATCCGGTGTTTGACAAAGAGGCAAAGAAGGTTGCTAAGGTACTGACACGTGGATTACCTGCGTCACCGGGAGCTGCATGTGGACAAATAGTATTCTTTGCCGATGATGCAGAGGAATGGCATGCCAAAGGCCATCAGGTGGTGATGGTTCGCATCGAAACTTCTCCTGAAGACTTGGCCGGCATGTCTGCTGCGGAAGGCATTCTGACTGCTCGGGGTGGCATGACATCCCATGCAGCGGTAGTTGCCCGTGGAATGGGTAAGTGCTGTGTGTCGGGAGCCGGTGCCATCAATGTTAACTATAAGAACCGGACTGTTGAAATCGACGGTGTTTTGTTGAAAGAGGGTGACTATCTGTCTATCAATGGTTCTACAGGTGAAGTGTATTTAGGTGAGGTGGAAACCAAGCCCGCTGAAATGACCGGTGATTTTGCCGCCTTGATGGAGTTGTGTCACAAGCACACAAAACTCGTGGTGAGAACCAATGCCGACACGCCGCATGATGCAGAAGTTGCCCGGAAATTCGGTGCAGTTGGCATCGGCCTTTGCCGCACCGAGCACATGTTCTTCGATGCGGATAAAATCAAGGCTATGCGCGAGATGATTCTTGCTGACAGCAAGGAAGGTCGTGAAAAAGCACTTGAAAAACTGTTGCCCTATCAGACGAAAGACTTCTATGGCATTTTGAAAGCCATGAACGGTTATCCCGTCAACATCCGTCTGCTCGATCCACCATTGCATGAGTTTGTTCCTCATGACCTTGAAGGCCAGCAGATTATGGCCGATGAGATGGGTGTATCGGTTCAAGAAATACAGCAGCGTGTCAACTCGCTGAGTGAGCACAACCCCATGCTGGGACACCGCGGTTGTCGCTTGGGCAATACCTATCCGGAGATCACGGCCATGCAGACAAAGGCTATTCTGGGTGCAGCCGTTCAGTTGAAGAAAGAAGGTATGGATCCCCATCCGGAGATTATGGTTCCACTTATCGGTATCGTCAACGAGTTTGACGCTCAGGAGGAAGTCATCCGCAAGACGGCAAAAGAACTCTTTGCCACTGAGGGGGTGGAGGTACCTTTCCGTGTGGGCACCATGATTGAGATTCCCCGTGCTGCCCTCACCGCCGACATCATCGCCAAGAAAGCCGAATATTTCAGTTTTGGCACGAACGACTTGACACAAATGACATTCGGCTACAGCCGTGACGATATTTCCAGCTTCTTGCCCGTATATTTGGAAAAGAAGATATTGAGTGTCGACCCGTTCCAAGTACTTGATCAGAATGGCGTGGGCCAACTGGTCAAGATGGCTGTGGAGAAGGGTAGGGCCACCCGTCCTGAGCTTGTTTGTGGCATCTGCGGCGAACATGGCGGTGAGCCTTCATCTGTTAAGTTCTGTCACCGTGTGGGCCTCAACTACGTGAGTTGCTCTCCGTTCAGAGTGCCGATTGCAAGATTGGCGGCCGCCCAAGCAGCAGTGGAAGAGTAAACAACCAACCTCATGATAGTAGGCGGACATGTCTCTAAAAGAGCGTGTCCGCTTATATTTGTGAAATAAGATGTTGTTTTCATGCCACACAAAAAGTAAGTGGAATGCAATTTATACCCGATACTCACGTTTATATAAAAGTAGAAATTCAAAGATTGATAAAATGAAGAAAATGTTAATGTTGTTTGTACTCCTGTTTTCGTTGGCCGTGAATGCCAAAGGAGACACCGGCGTTGCAAACGTAGATTTCGGAACAAGTTATGACATGGCAATCACCAAGTTGAAACAAACTTTTGGAGAACCGGCGATGAGCGACTCCGCCAAGGTTGTTTTTATGAACAGACTTTATGACGGTGTCCGCTATGACAAGGTGGAATTTTATTTCGAACAGGAGAAAGGGGACTGTGTTTTCAATCAGGCCCGCTTCTATATCTTTTGTACCAACAAAAGCGTAGCCAGACAACGATTGAAATTCCTTTCAAAAGTGATGGGCAAGAAGTATGAAATCTCCTACGATGAAGAGGACGGGGGCGATGTGTTCTATAAAGGAGGCACTTCTCCTTTGGGCTATGGCAAGTTGTTTACCATCTTCACTTCGCCCATGGACGGCCGATGGACTGCCCAGTTGCGCTTCGGGCCGTTCAAGAATGTCAAACGTTAAAACTGCCACAGGCCGATATGCGTAGGTTTACCTTACTATCGTTATTGACATTTTTCATTGCCATCTCGGCATCGGCATACAGCATTACAGATGCGTGGATTTCGATGCCGGACTCTTTTGTACCTTCTCTCAGTGCCACGCTCCGGAGGGAGCTCGTTGACTTGAAGCAACAAGGCCGGCGCCCGGAAGTGGCCAACCTGCTGCAAGGAGAGACCACGCTTGACACGCTGACGGCCGACTATATGCGCGTTTCGTTGTCGCCGGCTGCCATTTTTGAGATGTGCCGCTTGCCCATGCTGAATGGCGACACCATTGTATGCGTAGTCAAGACCTATTCCGCACCAGCCAAAGAAAGCGAGGTGGCGTTTTATAACCGACAGTGGCTGAAAATCGAATTGAAACACGCGTTTGCCGGAAAATGCTTTGATGGCATGGTCAAGTCGCTCGTAGCCAAGCCCGACACCATGGCGCAATCCCGCTTTGAAGATTTGTCTGCCATGCTCGAACCTGTTATGGGGTGGGCCGAACTCTCGGCAAATGGCCCCTCAATAGTGTTTCATCGTTCCGCTCCATTGGTAGAAAGTGCAGACAAAAAACTGCTTGAGGCCATTCTCTTGCAAAGAAGACTTAAATGGAACGGCGAAACCTTTAAATAATGTTATATTGGATATAAATTCTAATTGAAAAGTTTGCAGATACCAAAAAAATCAATAACTTTGCACCATGTTTTTCATGGTATTAGATTATTAAGGTTATAAAGATTGGTTGTCGTGAGACAATCAATTTTTTTGTTATATACCCCATCTCTTTTTTTTCTATCCAAAAGTTTGGTTCAATGGGATTTTAGTTACCTATGTCCTGAAGCTACATAATGTCAATGATTTTCCCTGTTGATTTGCATTTGCGTCAAGTTTGTATTATCTTTGCAATGGCAAAGGAAGCATCTTTATGCTTCCTTTTTTTAGCTCCCCATCCGTCTAAAGAGGATTTTTGGTCAAAACAAGCTTGTAAAAGGGGCACATTGAACCGATCACCCGGGCTCTTTGAGCTTTTAAGTGTGGCCCTTTTGATGTGTAACTAATCAACGAAAATGAAGAGAAATCGAAGTTGATGTAAACTAATTGATAATGAGGAAGAAACAGAACGATTTGCATAGAAGTGCTCTTTTCAAAAAGGGTAGGAATATGCAGATTTAGGCAAAAGTTCAGTTACCAAAGCATTACCTGATTTTGGGATAGGTAACTATGGAGTAATGTCCGGTAACCGAATTATTTTCGCTCGTGTGGCTGTTGCTGTGGTCGGCAGTTTTCTGCATAAGTGAGGAACGCTTTAATTCGGGTAACTTTGCCC
>OBVC01000856.1_pt1 | contig 10381 bp, 7 predicted proteins | sample 1494991 | NCBI WGS metagenome assembly OBVC01 (sample SAMEA2579955, study PRJEB22360) | human gut metagenome
GAACCTGTTCCGGGATAAGCCCTGCCTCCCTTGCCATGTTAAACAGCGCTGTCTCCATGGGGTCCCCGTCCTGGCCAGAGGCGTTGTTATTAAGAACCGCCCCCATAAGCAGAAGCCTGACATCGCTCCTTCTTCTTTCATTTTCCAGCCATGACGGCTGCTGCTGCGTGTGGTTGACGTACACCTGCTCCACATCCATGCGGTTCTGTGTCAGGGTTCCCGTCTTATCGGAACAGATAACAGAGACGCATCCCAGGCTCTCCACCGCCTTCAAATCTTTTATGATCGCCTGTTCCCTGGCCATTTTCTGGGTGCCCATGGCCTGGACAATGGTGACGATGGAGCTTAGCGCCTCGGGTATGGCCGCCACGGCCAGGGCCACGGCAAACATCAGGGCATCCAGCACCGGTTCCCGGCGGTACAGGCTGAGCAAAAACACCAGGCCGCAGATGGCTATGATGGCAATGGCCAGATGCCCGGAGAACCGGTCCAGGCTAACCTGAAGCGGGGTCTTTTGTTCCTTTGTTCCGTTCATGAGCACGGCTATCTTACCGATTTCCGTATTCATTCCCGTGGCTGTGACCACTGCCACGGCACGGCCTGAGGTCACCAGGGAACCGGAAAATACCATGTTGGTCCGGTCGGCCAATGCCACGGTTCCCTCCCGCGCCTTCACCGCCCCGGTGTGTTTTTCCACCCCCAGGGATTCCCCTGTAAGGGAGCTTTCATTGACAGTCAGCCCGTACACCTCCAGCAGCCGTCCGTCCGCGGCCACCATATCGCCGGTCTCCAGCAGCAGGATATCCCCCGGCACCACCAGGGCGGACGGTATGGTCATGCTGCGCCCGTCCCGCAGGACCCTGGCTTCAGGCGAGGAAAGCTGCTTTAAGCTGTCCAGGGATTTTTCCGCCTTCTGGTGCTGGACCGTTCCCAGCACCGCATTTAGCAGCAGGACCGCAAATATGACCATGGCGCTCTCCGGATCCCCTGTGAGCATGGACACTGCGGCCGCCCCGATCAGGATGATGACCAAAAGGTCCTTAAACTGCGCAAGAAACACCTGCCACCACTGGAGCCGTCCTGCCTCCTCCAATACATTTTCCCCATATTCCTTAAGACGCTGCTCCGCCTGCCCGCTGTCAATTCCCTGCCTTCCGGAGTCCAGCCCGGCTAACACCTCTGCCTCCGGCTGTTCAAACCAATCTGCCATCTGTCTCTCCCCTCTTACCGAATTCATGGTTCTTATGAGTCTGCGCTATTGTGCATCTGCTTCCCCGGTATCCGCCGGACACCGCGTGAACAGATATAAAAATGCTCCCGGAAGCGCATGCATACGCTGTTTCCGGGAGCACTCCATAAGAGTACCCACTCTAAATCTATGAATTAGTAAGAATCATTATGACCGGCCGTACACAGCCGGGGCGAGAAAGCTTTACCGCCTGTCCTTAAAATCAATCCCTTCTTCCGAAAATCATACCGAATGCCACCTTATAGCCTTCCTCCAGGGAATCTGTCTCCACATATTCCTCCCTGGTATGGGCCCCTGCGCCGCGGAAGCTTCCCACGCACACGCTTGGAATCCCCAAGGACAGCGGGATGTTGCAGTCCGTGGAGCCGGCATGGTGTTTAGGCGGCTGTCCTGTCATTTCTTCAACCACCCGGTGGGCCCAGTCTGTCAGGGCCTGTTTTTGTGCCGGGTCCACCTGGCCTTCGCAGGGCCTGACTCCTATAACCTGGAAAGACACATCCATCCCCTCTGCCTTTGCACGGTCAAGCACCTCCATGAACTGCCGTTCCATATATTCCAGGTTCTCCCTTTTGTCGGAACGGAACTCGTACAGCATCCCGGCTTCCTGGGCAATGGTATTAACCGATGTCCCTCCCGATATCATACCTACATTATAGGTTGTCTTTCCGCCCTCCGGCACCTGGATTTTATAAAGCTTCCCCACCAGGGACGCCAGTCCCGCTATGGCATTATCATTGCCAAAGTCATTGTAGGAATGACCGCCCCGGGTGCGGACCTTTACCCGGAAGCGCTTGGAACCCACCGCCCTGTCCACGATGCTGGAAAGAGAACTGTCAAAGGTACAAAAGCTCTTTATCCTGCCGCCGTAGTCCTCGCAGATCTTACGCACTCCCTTCAGGTTTCCCAGACCTTCTTCCCCTGCATTGCACACCAGCAGAAGTCCGGGGGCATCCTCTCCGCGGATTTCCCTCCACCGGGGAGAATCCACATGCCTGGCTATATATTTCCCTGCCATCAAAAGACAGACCAGACATGCCGTGTCGTCTCCCACGCCGGGACAATAGATGCGTCCGTCCTCTACCCTTAAGGGAAGTTCGGTCTCATCGGAAAACACCACATCCATATGGGCCATGAACACATCCAACGGCCCGTCCTGCCTTACATCCGCCGGATACACCACATTAAGGGCCTGGTCAATATATACGCCCCTGGCTCCCTGGGACTTAAGCCAGTTCAGACAGAACTCAGCCCGCCTCTCCTCATGATTGGAGGGCGCCGGTATCCTGGCCAGCTCCAGGAGAAGGCTGTAAGCCTCCTGCCTGTGGTTCTCTATATACCGTATCATTTCCTCTGACAGTATCATCTGCTTCCTCTTCCTTTCTTTCCCCTTTTCCCGCTGCCTTTCCCCTGGAGGCTTTCTTCTGCGCGGGAACCTCCTTTCCCATGAGAACCACGATGGTCCTTGCCATAATCATTATGGACTTCTGGTTCTCCAGAACCGGTTCACTGCCCCCGGGATACATGCCGTTCACCTGGTCCTGGTCCGTATTAAAGGCCGTATGCCACTTATAGTCCTTCGGCAGGTTGGGAAGGGCAAACTCATGTGGTTCCCAGTGCATGTTAAATGCAACGTAGAAGTAGTCGTCCTCCCTTCCGTCCGGCTTTTTACCGTATTTTCCGCAGTATAATATACCCAGCTGGCGGAGGAAACGGTCAAACATGGGACACCAAGTCTTAAGGCCGTGGTAGGACACGTCCGGCAGCCCCACGGAGCGGTAATCCATCAGGGCCGGCTCCTTCTCCATATGGAACACGGAGTGCTCCTTTCTGAATTGAATTACATGCTTAACAAATTCATGAAGGCTGCTGTTGGAATTTAACAGGCCCCAGTTAAGCCATGATATATCGTTGTCCTGGCAGTAGGAGTTATTGTTTCCCTTCTTGGTCCGGCCAAATTCGTCCCCCATCATAAGCAGAGGGGTTCCCTGGCTTAAAAACAGCATAAGCAGGGCATTGCGTATCTGTTTCCTGCGCATCTGCATGATTCGTTTCTTTCTGCTGGGGCCTTCCACTCCGCAGTTCCAGGACTGGTTGTAGTCTGTTCCGTCCCGGTTCTCCTCCCCGTTGGCCTCATTGTGCTTTGTGTCATAGGACACCATGTCCATCAGGGTAAAGCCATTGGTATTGGCCATGTAGTTGACAACGCCCACCTGGCCGGGATTATGACGGATGTGGTATACCAGACGGTTAAGCTGGTCCTCATCCCCCTTCAGAAAGCTTCGCATATCCATCATGAACCCGTCATTATATTCAGCCAGATGTTTTACCTGCCCCGGCTCCACACCGTCCCACCCGGGCGCCAACAGCTTCAGCCTGCTGAGGTACGGGTCCTCGCCCAAAAGCTTCACAGGCGCATAGCCCACCAGCCGGACGCCGTCCACATGGTATTCCTGAGCCCAGAAGCGGACCACATCCAGCACATAGGAGGGCGCTTCCTTTCCGTCAAAGAATAATTCCAGGACCAGTTCCAGTCCTGCCCTATGGAGGGCCTTCACCATATCCTTAAACTCCCGTTCAGGCTCCCTCACAGGTCCGCTGCTGTAGGCACACTTAGGCGCAAAATAATACCCTCCGGTATATCCCCAGTAATTCAGCTTTCCGTCCGGTTTTTCAGCTGCAAAGGGGCTTCCGTCCACACGCTCCGGTATGATTAACTCCTCAAACTCCACCGGGGGCATCATCTCCACCGTGGTGATCCCCAGGTCTTTGAGATAGGGAATCTTCTCCGCCACGCCCTTAAAGGTTCCCCGGCTGTCCCCTTCCAGACCGGAGGAGGCATGTTTGGTAAATCCCCTGGTATGAATATGGTAAATCACACACTGGTCATAAGGGATGCAGGGAAGGATGTCATCCTCCCAGTCGTATGCCTTTCCCTCTGTATCCACCGGTGTGCGCACCTGCCTGTCCAGACGCGCCAGGCTTCCCCAGCGCTGCATACCCGTAAATTTCCTTCCGTAAGGGTCCGGCACCTGCTGTCCGTCCACCTCGTACACATACTCCAGACCGGAAAAGTCTCCCAGCACAGTCATGCTCCACACATCCCCTGTTCTGGCATTTACCGGAAATTCGATTCTTCCCCTGGGGCTTTTGGCCCCTTTCCTATATAAAATAACAGCGCAGGTCTCCCCCCTGGAGGGGAAAGAAAAATGCACCCCTCCGGAGACAGCAGTCATTCCCATCGCATAAATCCTTCCATCATTCCTGTCTATCCGGAATCCCTTCATCATAGCTGTTACCGCCTTTCCCAAGACCACTGTTTCTGAATTATCAACAACTGTTTTTAAGTGGATTTTCTATTCTAAACTGTCATAAGCACGATAAGAAAAGTATATAGTTAATTCGATATTTTGTCAATAAATCAACACTCCCTGCCAGAAATCGTCATCTTTTTATGCACAAAAAGAACTGGTTATCAGAAAAATACAACCCGTCTGATAACCAGCTCCCATACTGTGTCTGCTGTTATTTCTGTGCCTCTATCTGCTCCACCAGCTCGTTAAGATACATCCAGCGCTCCATCTTCTCCTCCAGCTGTGCTTCCCTGGCGGACTTTTCCTCCATCAGCTCATTGAGCCTGGTATAGTTGGTGGCGGATTTTCCAATCTCCTGCTCCAAATCTCCGATGGACTGTTCCAGAGCCGCGATATCCGCCTCAATGGTTTCCCATTCCCGCTGTTCCTTAAAGGAAAGCTTGCGCTTCTTTTCGCCGCCTGCGGCCTGCTTCCAGTTATTCCGGTTTATGGGGAGGCCGGACCCGTTTTCATCACTGTCTCCGGCTCTTACGCCCTTCTGGTCCCCTGTCTCCTGGGGATGTCTGGCGGACCAGGCAATCTGATAATCCGTAAATCCGCCCTCATACTGGGTCACCTTTCCCTGTCCCTCAAAGGCAAAGATGCGGTTCACAACGCGGTCCAGGAAATACCGGTCATGGGATACAGCTATAACAATGCCCGGAAATGTATCCAGATAGTCCTCCAGTATGGTCAGTGTCTGGATGTCCAGGTCATTGGTGGGCTCATCCAACAGTATCACATTGGGCGCCTCCATAAGGATACGCAGCAGGTAAAGCCTACGCCTCTCCCCGCCTGATAAGCGGCCTATGGCGGTATACTGCATACCGGAGGGGAATAAAAACCGCTCTAACATCTGGCTGGCGCTGATACTGCCGTCCTTTGTCTTTACGTACTCAGCCGCATTTTTAATATAGTCGATAACCTTAAGGCTTTCATCCATGGCCTCATTTTCCTGGGAAAAATACCCCATCTTCACGGTCTGTCCTATCTGGATGGTGCCGGAATCCGGTTCCACGTATCCTTATCTGGATGGTCCGGAAACCCGTTCCCCCCCAGCCTGCCAGCATCTTCATCAGGGTGGACTTTCCGCTTCCGTTGGGGCCGATGATGCCCACACGGTCATTTTTCAGGAAAATGTAGGTGAAATCCTTCATCAGCACCTTGTCCCCGTAAGCCTTGCACAGATCCTTCACCTCCACCGTGGTCCTGCCTAACCGGCTGGCTATGGATTCCAGCTCCACGTTGCGGTCATATTCCGGCCCCTTCTGGTCCCGCAGCTCCTCATACCGCTGTATATGGGCCTTCTGCTTGGTGGAACGGGCCCTGGCTCCCCGCTGCATCCAGGCAATCTCGTTGCGCAGAATGGTCTGCCGTTTGCGCTCCGATGCCTCGGCCATCTCCATGCGCTCCGCCTTCAGGGCCAGGAAGCCCTCATAATTAGCCTGGTAGCTGTAGAGCTTTCCCTTGTCCAGCTCCACAATGCGGCCCACCACGCTGTCCAGGAAGTACCGGTCATGGGTAATCATAAGCAGGGCGCCCCGGAAGGCTTTCAGATATTCCTCCAGCCAGTCAGCCATACCGCTGTCCAGATGGTTGGTAGGCTCGTCCAGTATCAGAAGATCCGCTGTACTCATAAGCACACTGGCTAAGGCCACCCTCTTTCTCTGTCCGCCGGAAAGGGTGGATGTCAGGGCATCGTGTTCCGTGATACCCAGCTTGTTAAGCATGCTCTTGGCCGTGGCCTGCATCTCGTCCGCAGAACTGTAGTGGGTTTCCCCGGCATTTTCCCGCATAACGCTTTCAAGCACCGTATCCCCCTCCGCGAATTCCGGGATCTGGGAAAGATAGCGTATGTAGAGGCTGCGGCCCCTTACCACGCTGCCGCTGTCCGCATCTTCCAACCCCGCGACAATCTTAAGGAGAGTGGACTTGCCCGTGCCGTTGACGCCAATCAGCCCAATCTTCTCCCCCTCGTTGATGGAGAAGGACGTGTCGTCAAACAGCAGCCTCTCCGTGTATGATTTTGTCAAATGTTCAATGGTAACCAGATTCATCGTCTTTTCCTCTTATTCAATCACCAGCTCCACCGGGCAATGGTCTGAACCCATAACCGTATTGTGGATGGACGCGCTTACCAGTCTGTCCTTAAGGCTTTCTGATACACAAAAATAGTCAATACGCCACCCTGCATTCTTGGCCCTGGCGCTAAAACGGTAGGACCACCAGGAGTAAGTCCCCTCCAGGTCCGGATAGAAATAGCGGAACGTGTCCACAAAACCTGCTGCCAGAAGGTCTGTGAACTTGCCCCTCTCCTCATCGGTAAAGCCGGCATTTTTCCTGTTTGTCTTGGGATTCTTAAGGTCAATCTCCTTGTGGGCCACATTCAGATCCCCGCAGAATACCACAGGCTTGTTTTCCTCCAGTTTCTTAAGGTATGCCAGAAAATCATCCTCCCATTTCATCCTGTAATCCAGCCTGGCCAGGCCGTCCTGTGAATTGGGTGTATAGCAGGTCACCACATAATATTCAGGAAACTCTGCCGTAATCACGCGCCCCTCGGTATCATGTTCCTCCATGCCGATGCCATAGGACACGGACACGGGTTCCTCCTTTGTGAACATGGCTGTGCCGGAATATCCCTTTTTCCTGGCATAGTTCCAGTACTGGTGATAGCCGGGCAGGTCCAGCTCAATCTGCCCCTCCTGAAGCTTGCTTTCCTGTATACAAAATACATCTGCCTCAGCTTCCCTGAAAAAATCCAGGAAGCCCTTACCCACACAGGCCCTGAGGCCGTTTACATTCCACGAAATCAACTTAGTCATTCTTTATGGCTCCTCTCCGGAACATGGTCCGGAAATGGGTTTCCGGTATGTTCCTGCGTGATTTTCAAACAGCTGCCTACTCCGGATATACCAGCCTGGATTCCGGGAACCGGTCCACATGGTACAGTACTTCCAGGTACTTCCCGGCCAGGTATCTGGCCATGCCCAAATTCATATCCAGATAATTGCCGCAGTCCTTTGGCGACGCCCCGGGCACCTCCCCCTGAAAATCCCTGATAAACTCATACATTTCCACCATCAGGGGCAGGATATCCGCGGACTGGTAATCCCCTGCCAGAAGCAGATAGAAACCGGTCCTGCACCCCATGGGTCCGAAGTAAATGCATTTTTTGCCAAAGGTGCCGTGATTCCTTAAAAAGGTTGCCCCCAGATGCTCAATGGTATGCATCTCCGCGGTGTTCATCACCGGCTCCTCATTGGGCGAAGTCATCCGCAGGTCAAAGGTGGTCACCATTCCCCCTTCCACCTGGTCCTTCCTGGATACATAGACTCCAGGCTTCAGCTTATTGTGGTCAATGGTAAAACTTGTAATCTTTTCCATATCTGTCCTCCTCTTAATCCGCTCATACTAATAAAATGACTGAAAAGGGGCAGGATTTATCCATCCTGCCGCCCTGTCACTGCCACTATATTAATCATCTGCCTCTTCACTCTCAGTCAGTGTGAAGGTAAATCTCTTACGTGCCATCTCGTCGCTTTCAAGGTACTCGTCGTAGGTGGTAATCTTATCAACCAGCTTGCCGTTAATGATTTCCATGATACGGTTTGCAGTAGTCTGCACAATCTGGTGGTCACGGGAGGAGAAAATCATCACACCCGGGAACTTAATCATACCGCGGTTCAGAGCGTCGATGGACTCCATGTCCAGGTGGTCCGTAGGCTCATCTAACATCAGCACATTGGCGCCGGATATCATCATCTTAGACAGCATGCAGCGCACCTTCTCGCCTCCGGAAAGGACCTTCACCTTCTTTACTCCGTCCTCGCCGGCAAACAGCATACGTCCCAGGAAACCGCGGACATAGGTTACGTCCTTCTCAGGAGAATACTGGGTCAGCCACTCTACGATGGTGTCATCGTTGTCAAACTCAGCGCTGTTATCCTTGGGGAAATAAGCCTGTGAGGTGGTAAGACCCCACTTATAGCTACCCTCATCCGGCTCCATCTCACCGGACAGAATCTTAAAGAGCACGGTCTTGGCCCGCTCATTTGGTCCTACCAGGGCAACCTTGTCCTCGCGGCCCAGAATGAAGGAGATATCGTCCAGTATCTTTTCGCCGTCAATGGTCTTGCTTAAGTGCTCCACGGTCAGGACCTCGTTGCCAATCTCGCGGAAAGGACGGAAATCAATGTACGGATACTTACGGCTGGAAGGACGGATGTCGTCCAGCTCAATCTTCTCAAGGGCGCGCTTACGGGAAGTGGCCTGCTTGGACTTGGACGCATTGGCGGAGAAGCGCTGGATAAATTCCTGGAGCTCCTTAATCTTCTCTTCCTTCTTGCGGTTGGCTTCCTTCATCTGCTTCACAATCAGCTGGCTGGACTCCACCCAGAAGTCGTAGTTTCCTGCGAACAGCTGGATTTTCCCGTAGTCAATATCAGCAATCTGGGTGCAGACCTTATTCAGGAAATAACGGTCATGGGATACCACGATAACTGTGTTCTCAAAGTTAATCAAAAACTCCTCCAGCCACGCAATGGCATCCAGGTCCAGGTGGTTGGTAGGCTCATCCAGAAGCAGGATGTCGGGGTTGCCGAACAGGGCCTGGGCCAGAAGTACCTTTACCTTCTGGGCTCCCAGAAGGGATCCCATCTGCGCATAGTGCAGGTCCGGCTCAATACCAAGTCCGTTTAAAAGGCTTTCAGCATCTGACTCTGCCTCCCATCCGTTCATGTTGGCGAATTCACCCTCTAACTCAGCGGCCTTGATGCCGTCCTCGTCCGTGAAGTCCTCCTTCATGTAGATGGCTTCCTTTTCCTTCATTATCTCATACAGTCTCTTATTGCCCATGATGACCGTATCCAGGACCGTGTACTGGTCATACTTAAAGTGGTCCTGCTGCAGGAAGGACAGCCTCTGTCCGGGAGTGATGATGACATCACCGCTGGTAGGCTCCAACTGGCCTGACAGGATCTTAAGGAATGTGGACTTTCCGGCACCGTTTGCGCCGATGAGTCCGTAGCAGTTGCCCTCGGTGAATTTGATATTCACATCCTCAAACAATGCCTTCTTGCCCACGCGAAGAGATATGTTGCTTGTACTAATCATGTTCGTTACCTTTCTCTTAATCTGTTCTTCTTATTCTGTTCCGCCGATATTTCTGGTATCTGCTGATATTTCTAGTAAAAGAGGGGTCATGTACGGCCCCTCTCACGCTGTTTACTCAATATCAGATTGTACAGGGAAAACACTTATTTTGCAAGGGTTTTTCGCAAAATTGTGGCGGCAGCCCGTCTATTTCGTTCCTTTAATCTCCACCGGATAGTTTACTCCCTGGGAATTCACATAGGTCACAGTCACCTTATCCCCGCTGTCTCCTGCCAGGACCCCTTCCTCTATGGGGCAGTTATCCTTTAAGAAGCTTAACTCCTGGCCGTCGTCAGTCTTAATGGTAAAGCTGCTCATCGCGTTAGCCGTAGTGGTTCCATCCTCCGTAAGAATACTCCACTCCTCCTGCTCCGGAAGGGCCACCACCAGGGTCACGTCCTCCAGGCTGCCCAGGGGCTCTCCTATATATGCAATGGCTATCTGCACATCCTCCTCAATCTCCACCTCCACGTCCCGGATGTCGGACTGGCTGATATCATAGTCCTTGCCGTCGTCCGCCTGAAGGGTGAACACCGAACCGTCCGCTGTCACCTTTGTAACGGTGCCCTGAAGCATATGGTATACTTCCTTTGCCTCAGCCGCCTGTTCCGTTGTCTCAGGGGCCTTT
>OBVC01000857.1_pt1 | contig 10346 bp, 10 predicted proteins | sample 1494991 | NCBI WGS metagenome assembly OBVC01 (sample SAMEA2579955, study PRJEB22360) | human gut metagenome
CCGGTGATAATTAATCCACTTTTTCTGACGCTATTTTTTGCATCTTCCAGCCACTGTCCGGCATAGGTATTCATTGCAGATACGCTGTCTTCCCTTTCAGAATTTAAGAGAAGTTTATTGATGCATATTTTTGAAGGAAAATCATAGTCAGAATTGCGCATGGCGGTGGCCAGATTCTGACCGGATAATACATTTTTTCTTATTGCCTGAATTCTCTCCTTTAACCATTTATTATGCTCTGCACTTTTTTCAATTCTGAGCAGCGCCTGTGAAAGCGGAATATTTATCTGCAGCATTGACGATATGCTGAACAGATAATTCACACCATGAAAAGTCTGATAGAGCGACCATGGTGGCAGTTTGTCAAGAAGCCTGCGTCCCGGGCCGGTATAGCGACTGAGTGAGAAGCGGATGATGATGACAAGCGTGATGATGGCACCACTGATCCACAGACCATAGCCGATGACAAGCTCTGACATGGCTGCAAGGACTTTCATCTGGAATGACCATTTCTCCTCCGGTGCAAAAGCGCTGACAATGGGGATGAGGCGGGTATGTGCGTTGTACATATTCTCCACACAGAGTGAAAGCAGCAGAAGGGGATAAAGACAGAGTGTGATGAGACTGCTCACCATTTCCCGCCGTGCTTTCATGGTTTTTGCGACCTGGAACAGGGCTTCGGCGATGTTCCCGCGTTCTTCACCGTTCCTGATCAGTGCCGCTTCTTCCGGGGGAACCCATGTGGGCAGGGCCCCCGACAGCATACCGCTGGCTTTCAGGGAGGCAATACATTCTCTGGCCAGAAAGTACATGCCGGATGTTCCTTTTCGGGTGCCAAAGTCAGTTTCGACATTACAGATAAACTCCAGGGCGCGCAGTGACGGCGTTCCGTCACGTATCATTCCGCCGAGGGACTCATAGAACTCGGCACGCTTAAGACCGAAGGTTTTTCTGGCTGTCCAGCTGTTCAGGGCAGACAGATCCAGTTCAGTACTGTTGAGTTTTTCCAGAAATTTCATATCAGCGCAGCAGCGTATAGCTGTCCTCATCAATGGGAGAGATGTAATGGGCCGCCAGAGGGTCAACCAGTCCGCTGTTGATTTTTCCCAGCAGATGCTGATTACGCGTCATTCCGCCCAGTTCCCTGTGCCAGTAGGTTTTGGCTTCGATACGGCCTTTTTCCCGGTATAACTGAAAAAATCTGGCGTCAGGAGAGATGACTTCTGCAATCACTGTACGCCCTGTGACACCACGCCAGCAGTGTGGACAGCCTTCATGGTTTCTCAGATATACCGCATCAGCATTACAGAAGGTTTCCACCAGATGTCGCTCATCCTTTGTACGACTGGATGCTACGTCATTCCATGGATGACGACAGTGGGGACATATCAGCTGAACCAGACGCTGACTGAGCAGTCCGATGAACAACTGCGGGTCTGCAATCATCCTGGCCTGAACACCCTCCATCTCAAGGCGTTCGAGGATGTTAATCGGGTCGTTCGCATGGATGGTGGTCAGCATCAGATGCCCGGTCATGGCGGCTTTTATTGCCGTAATGGCGGAATCGTGATCGCGGATTTCACCGTTCAGGATGCTGTCAGGATCAAGACGCAGTGCTGACTTGATGGAGTCCCCCCAGCCCCGGGTGGTATCCATAACGGCTGTCTGAATTGCTCCGGGGATACGGCCTTCCGGCGGGGATTCAATCGTGAACAACCTGCGCCGTGGCAGAAGAATACCGCCGGTGTTGTTGAAGCCGTATTGTTCAAGGTATGCCGCAGAGGCGGTTCTCAGCGTGGTGGATTTTCCCGAGCCGGTGGGGCCAGAGAGGGTGATAATGCCTTCAGGGCGTTGCAGGATACGGCGCAGGGTGCACTCCTGATCCGGGTGATAACCCAGCATACTGAAGGTCGGGATTTGCTGGCTGTCATCCTTGATCAGACGGAGAACAGCATAGAGGCCTCCCACGCAGGGGTAGTGGGAGTAGCGTGCGCCAAACAGGCCAGCCAGTTTCAGGTACTGTTCAGAGAGACGTGCGTCCTGTGGAACCCCGGGATCAAATTGTGTGCCCTTGATGACATCCGTCATGCCGGAATAGGTAGCCCCCAGTAATTCCAGACCTTCTTCTTTCCGGAGGATATCGAGCACTTCCAGTTCGCCATGAACCCGGGCTTCCACATAGGTGAAGTCTGTGTTGTCCCGCCCTGGCGTCATATGAAGGTCGGAGGCACCAAGGGAGGCAGAATGGCGGATATAGCCGAGCATTTTCTGCTGTATCGGGTTAATAGCGTTTTCATCGCCTGTCGTTGTGGCGTCCTGTCTGAGGCGGGCTATCACATCCAGCGTGGTGAACTCAAAGTCTCCCACACGCCCCTGATAGCGTGCGCGAAGGCGGGTCAGATATTCCTGGACGGCACGCAGATGTTTTTTTCCCTCAACAACCCTGATCCGCAGTTGTCCGGCGTTATCGGTGTCGATGGCCACATAATCCAGAATGTCATCCGGCGGCAGGTCTGCTGGATCCAGCATAAAGCCTCCTTACGGGCAGCGGTGCCCGGAAAATATGTCTTTCATCCTTTTATTTTTGACAGCCGCCAGTTACGGCGGCCGGTCTCATGGTCGCAGGGTTTTTCTGGTGCCAGACTGTTCCAGCACCACACTGTCCGGCGTGATTTTTTCCACGTGATAAGTGGTTCCGGGGATGTTCTGGCCCGCCTTCACATCGGAGATGCTTCCCCCCGGAAGTTCTATCCGGGCAGTCAGCTGAGGATGAACACCGAATATTGCTGTCAGGCGGGGGGATGGTAATGCCTGTACATTTGTTGTAACTGCGGAAATGCTTTCCTGCTGACGTCCGGCCTCTGCGGGAACGCCCTGCTCAAGTGTTCGCAGTTCATGGCGGATCTTCTCTCTCGCCAGCATGGCTTCATACAGGGCTGTCTCTTCCTGTATCTGTTCAATCCTTATTTGCTGTGTGTTCTGTTGCTCTGCATTTCCGGTTGTGGCCATTGCCGTGGCCGGTAACAGCAGGACTGAAAACAGAAGGGTTTTGGCTTTATCGGGCATAATATTTACCTGTAAATTGATAGTGGAAACGACCGTTCTCCAGTTGCCGTGTGACAGAGATAAAACGGACAGAAGGCTCTTTCAGGCGTTCAGCCAGATGGTGTGCAGGGAGTGTGGTCTGCATCTGAAGGTCATACTCTTTCCATGGGGGCTGAATGATCTGTCCGTTCTCATCAGTGAGGCTGTTATTAACTTCCTGCCAGTCCAGTTTCAGTTGCATTGACTGAGCCAGCGAGGTCAGTCGTTCCTGCAGGACAGCGGTTTCCGGTAGTGCATCAACTGTGACGGCGTTTTCAGACAGCCGGAAGGTGCCCGGCAGGCCAATGCCGCCGGTCTTTCCTTCCGGCATCACAATAAACGGTCGGCTGTCTGTCATATCACTGATGCGCCGGATGAAGTCAGTCACTGTCGCGCCCGCAGTATTGGTGTACGATGCGCGAAGATTGCCGCTGCCACCGTCAGTCGAGCATTCTGCCAGCGAATAACGCCATCCGGCAGCAGACAGTGGCAGTGAAGTCCATATATCAGCACATCCCCGGATGAACGCGTCTGTTTCAGGGAGTCCGGGCCAGGGGGGAGTGATTCGTTCCTCTGTGGCCTGTCGGGCAACCGCTGCCTGCGCGGCTTTTTCTGTCTGCCAGCGTTCATAATACTGCCAGCCGTACCATGCAGTGCCGAGAAGGGCGATGATCAGAGAGACAGTGATGAACTGCGGTCCCCGGGATACCGGATTCAGGCGTGCGGCAGCCGGATGTTTACCAGAGCCAGTCAGGGAGGCCAGCGGCAGGTGCTGATTCTGATCGCCTGCTGAAAATGCCGCCGGTGCATAGTGTATCCAGCCCTGAGTTGGTTCGGTGTTGATGGAAAGAAAGGTATCCCGGGCTTCCCGAACCTCTTCCCCGCTTCCCACCAGGTCACTGACGAGAACACCGTCGACAACGGAAACAAAGCTATAGCGCGGTGTTTCTCCGGGTAACGTCAGTTCCGTGATGGCATAGCCGCCATGTTCAAGCAGTGGACAGGGCGGCGGAGAAGCACTGACGGGGTTTTCCGGGCAGTATGCGGCGACTGACAGTGGCTACCATGGTGTGGGTATCGGCATCTTCATTACTGAGATACTGACAGGCCAGGAAAAGGTCGGCTTTCTGTGCCCGGGCAAAGTCGCGGGCATGCCGGTACTGTGAGGGCAGTGTTTTCCATTCCAGACCGGCCAGAAACACATTGCGCCCTGCCGTCAGCGGAAACACCTGCCGCCCTGTCGGTGAAATATCCGTCACGATCGTCCTCCTTGTGCAAATCAGATGATATTGGGCGTGATCAGCACCACGAGAATGGTGTCGTCGTTTTCACTGTTGATCCCACCGCCAAGACCGAAGAATCCCGGCGTACCTACACCCTGTTTTCCGCTGCGACGTCCTGACTGCTGGAAGCCACTGATAATGACCGTCTGCCCGGATTTCAGATCCACGGTCTGATTGATGGTTTTCAGATCCACATTCGGCAGCTGGGCTTTACTTCCACCGCTCTCATAATTCTCAATAACCGGTTTGTCGGAGAGACTCATGGAATAGAGCAACTGCAGTGTCTGTGAGTCCGGGAGAATGAACGGCAGAAGGGTCATGTTAAAACCGGTGGTGATGGTGGCCGCATTCAGAGAGGTGGATGAGCCGACATTGGCTGTGGTATCCGTCGTCACACTCTCGATGTAACTTTGCTGATTGGCGATCTGCATTGGCACCGGCGTCAGGTTTTTGGTGACGGCAGAGTTCTGGGTCACCACACTGACATCCCCCTGGGAAGACAATGCTTTCAGGAAGGCTTTTGAACCGGTGAGTTTACCGTCCACAATGGAAACACCACCTGTGATGGCATCACTGGCTGCACTGGTGAATGTGCTGCCGAGACTCAGTCCCAGCGTTCTGTCGCTGAAGACTGCGTTCCAGTCGATACCGGCCTGCTCATTGCGGGTTTTCCGGATACTCAGAATTTCCACATTCAGCACCACCTGACGTTTCATCTCTTCATTGCGTTTTTCAATGAATGCCCGGACCGTTTCCAGAACCTGTGGATTATCTGTGACGGTGATAAAGCCCGTGGACATGAACATGCGTCCGATACCCGGGGTCAGCATTGATGTGACCGCATTTTTCACATCCTGATACAGCGCAGACTTCATATCCACGGTGGTGGTCTGGGTATTGCTGGCATCACCGGAAATGGCATCTGATGCACTGCCTCCTGATGAGCCGTTTGAGGACATGGTGCCGCTGACCACAGTGGCGTTATAGGCCACCTGACTGTCCATATAGGTGATGGGGAAGGTCTGTGTCTCGAGATAATAGAAGATGATATGCGAGCCGTCATAGCGCCAGGATATACCGAGACGGGAGGAGACCGCATTCAGCAGGGTCGTCAGGCCGGAGGCATTCAGTTCAGACAGTGCTGCGGTATTTCCCGGCAGACGGGATGGTGGCGTGTCAGATGCGCCAATGGCGGCAAGGGGAACCATGCCGCTCGCATCCGGTGGGGGTAATGCGCCCTGGATTTGTTGTGTGCTGCCGGTTGTGGATGTATTCAGGTATGTCAGTACATCAGGTGTGATCCGTACCGGAATATGGCAGCTTTCCGTGATCCGCTGAACCACCTGCTGAAGGGTGATGCTCTGACGGGTATGAATGACAATGGGACAACCGGGAACGGTTTTGCCGGTGTTTTTATCCATGACCGGACGGGGATTGATCCATTGTCGTGAGGATTCCTTAACAACCGGCGTCCGGGTTCGCAGATCAGACATCATTTCCCGTGCCCGTTGTTGTTCCGCAACGGCTTCCTTTCTTGTGCTCTCAAGCTGTCTGTAACTGGCACAGCCCTGTAACAGAGCGGCGGCAATCATAATGGCAAGAATTTTTTTATTCATGGGAGATCCGTGATTTATTCAGATTCGTGACTAATTCATCCAGAGGATGACGTGATCGGGGATCACTGACGGAAGTGTGACGGAAAGCGCTCTGCCGGCTGTGTCCAGCAGTCGGCCGTTTTCCACCCTGCCGAGCAGAGCAGAGTCATTACTCTGTTCCCTGAGCGCGGCCATCAGGCCCGGGGTTTCTGTAGCCCAGACAAAAACACGTTGCTGGCTGATGATATGACTGACGGTATCCGTCCCGGGAATCCCGAGCTGAGCGGATGTCAGCCGCCCTCCGGCTGTCCGTCGTTCCGGATGCTGATGCAGGTAATCATTGATGGCGTTCATATAACGAATGAACGTTGCTGCCTGTTGTGTGTTTTCTGCGGCCTGATGACGGTGTTCGCTGCGGGAGAGCTGACTGGTGAACCAGAAATTGCCTGTGGTCGTGATGACCATGATGAACACGATGAACCAGCCCATAAGGTTATTCCTGTGGACGATCTGTCACCCGCAGCAGACATTGTGCTGTGCTTGTCCGGGCATACAGCGGTTTTTCCACCGGGGTGTAGAGTGCGAAGAGCTGTTCCAGCGCCTGGCGGAAACTGCCGGTGAAAACCAGAGGGGCATCGATACTGTAGTTAACGGGCGTTTCCCAGCGCAGCGTCCAGGTGCCGTGGGAGCATTTTTCGGACGACGTCCAGCGGGCCAGTCCGTCCTTCAGCGTGGTCCCTTTTTCCATTTTCCACTGCCGTGGCGGTGTGACCTTCTGTGGTGGTGCTACCGGTTTCGTGACCACCGGGGCTGGCGTGGTTGTGCGGGGCGCAGATGTACCGGATGTCCCTGTTGTGCTCTGAACCCGGGAAGCGCTGACGGCAGGTGGTACCTGTGCCTGGTCTGCAGCCGTTCCGGTTGTGCTCCTGAACGGATTACGTGGTGTGTCCGCTGTTTTCTGTGAACCCTGCGGTGCCGTGAGGTCAACAGGCGGTGCTGCAGTGGTCGTGACAGTCAGTATTTTCCTGTTCCAGTCCATATGTCCGTACAGTTGCTGCCCGGTCAGCAGAGTATTCAGTGCCCGGTGCCACTGGTCATTAACGGACCAGACGGGGAGGCGTTTGTTCAGTGCCGGTATGGCAGCGTTCTGTTGCCGGAACTGCCAGCCGGGTGGTAGCAACTGGCGTATCCAGTCACTGACGGAGCGCTGATGTGCCTCACGTAAATAAACGACGGATGACTGACCGGGTTTACCGGTCATAACCAGTGCGGGCAGCTGTGTGGCCTGAAGGAGCGGACGGGGAGGCAGTGCGGTACTCTGGCTGCTGACTGCGGTTGTGGGCGTCGCTGTTGTTGTCGGGCGGGGCGGCGTCACAGGGCGGGTCACCGGTGGCGGAAGCAGACGTTTTTGCGTATGGGCGATAATGGCAGCGCTTTCGCGAATTTGTCCGTCGACGAACACCAGAGCCGGAGGTGTGGTGTCAGGAACAGGCGTGGCATTAAATGCCGTACAGCCGCTGAGTAATGACGGCAGAAGGAGTGTAAGTGATTTTTTTTGCATAGAATAAAATCCGGTATATTACGGGTTACGGTATAAGACAGGTGGCGGGTAACTGGCCTTCAGATGAATATCATTTCATCGGGTTATTGATAATGAACGTTCATGTTCGTGGGGGGATTATAAGAGTGAATTGCATTTCAGAACTGGAGCATTATTTTATTTCTTGCCTGTTATTGAAACATTTCCGGTTATGATCTCCGAATGGCAGGTATCAATAAAATCACTTTTCCCCGATTGTGTGTCAAAGTCAACGTGGGTGAACCTGTGTACATCCTGCCATATGGCGAAACAGACAGGACAGGTAACAGGTAGTTTGCCTTCAGCTATTTTTTCGCAGCTTTCAACCAGTTGCTGCGCCTTGTTGTATCTGACGTTATAGCCATTTGTGCAAAGCGTTTCATACCCATGAGCTCCTGTAACTATATGTGTGGCGATTCTTTCGTGGACTCTCCCATTAATTAATAATTGTTCACGTGTTGTGATTGTTCTCATGCCTGTTTCTCCATTGGTCATAACAGAAAATAATCTGCATTCCTGAAAAATATCGCGGTTGTGAAATATTTAATTTTTACCCCCCTTTTATGGGAGATGAGAAGCAGGCTGTCAGGCTATAACTGAACGCGGTTTCTGGATTTTGGTGCTAATGTCACATCTTTCCATTCACAGCTGCTTCCGGGGATACGCTCTTTGCGTCGTATTATACGGGAGTTCTGACACACAATAATTAAGCCATTGTCTGCCGTCTGAAATGGCATTATAGCGATGTTTATATCTTCTGTTGCAGGAATATAACTGACTTTCTTTTCACATGTATTGGTGTATATGACAACTCTGAATTTTTCTGCGGACATTTTCAATCCTCTTTTAAACCAGAATATCCCGTGAGGGCATTCTTTGTGAAAAAGATGCCAGAAAAATTCCGGCACGGGGATTAAACCTGTTGTGGTTCTGAGTTATCCGGAGCGGTTACCGGTTCGCTGACATCCGGGACCTTTTCCGGGGCTGGCATGACCAGTGGACGTGTCAGGGCTGTAAGTCCTTCACCGGATAACCCCACCTCCTTCAGCAGGGAGTCGATGAGCGGAGCCTGTGTACGGTAAGCCAGAGCGGCGGTTACCGCCTGTTCAGCGAGATTTCCGCCACTTATGTCGGTTGTTGCTGTTTTACCGCGGGTAACACCGCCATTCAGACCATCCACCTGAATGATTTTAATACCGTCAATGGATTTCATTGGTTCTGTGGACTTCTCTATGACGGCAGGTAATGCATCCAGCAGGGCAAGACGGAAGCGGAGGCTGGTCTGCTCATCCGAAAGCACGTTAATGGCATCGTTCAGTGCGCGCTGTGCTTCTGCTTCTGCCAGACCTTTCTGACGGGTGGCCTCCGCCAGTTCAATAATTGCTGCTGCCTGGAGTTCGGCTGCTTCTTTTTCAGCCTGTGCGCGAACCGTCAGTTCAACCGCTTTCGTTTCAGCTTCCTGAGCAGCAGCAATCAGGGCAACCTGTTTGGTACGGTCGGCCTCCGCAGTCTGGCGGGTGGTTTCCACATCCTGCTGGGCCTGTACGGCCTCAGCCAGTGCTTTACTTGCCCGGGCTTCTGCCTGTGACTGCTCTTCCGATTTTGCCGCCACGGCAATGGCTCTGGCCTGGCTGGCGATTTCGGTTGCCTGCTGTTGCTCAATTTCCCGTATGGCCACTTCCCGTTCGGCTTCGACCTGGCGGGTACGCACTATCTGCTGTCGTTCGATTTCGGCTTCCTCTATCTTACGTTCAGCCAGAATTCGCGCGGATTCTGCTTCACGACGTCGTTCAGCTTCAATAGCAGCAATACTGGCACTCTGCTCTGCCGTACGGGTTTTTACCCGTTGTTGTTGCTCCAGAGTCATGAAGGCTTCCTGCTGTTCAATCTCCAGACGTCGGGAGAGTGCATCCCGGTTTTTTTCCCTGATGGCCACTTCAACATCCTGCTCAACTTCGTTGCGTTCGCGGCGACGACGTTCTGTTTCCTGGGTCAGAAGGGTCAGGCCTTCAGCATCAAAGGCATTGTCAGGATTAAAATGTACCCGTGCAGTCTGGTTGAAACTTGTCAGCGACACACTTTCAAGCTCCAGACCGTTTTTGGATAAGTCTTCCGCAACGGTGTTCTGCACACCCTGAACAAAGTTCTCGCGGGCATCCTGTAAATCCTGCATGCTCATTCTGGCCGCCGTGGCCCGTAGGGCATCAACAAATTTATCCTCGACCAGACTACGCAGATCTTCAGGTGTGAGCGTGCGTTGTCCCAGCGTCTGGGCTGCAGTGGATATTCCTTCGGCTGATGGTTTTACCCGAAGAAAAAAGGCAACGGCAACATCAACACGCATGCGGTCGCGGGTTATGAGACTTTCAGCCGCTGCACGACTGACTTCCAGCTTCAGGGTGTTCATGTTGACGGGAATTGTTTCGTGAAAAATAGGCATAACAATTGCACCGCCACTCATTACCACTTTTTGGCCTCCCAGACCTGTGCGGACAAAGGCCTGCTCTGCCGATGCCCGGCGGTACAGGCGGGCAAATATCAGCCCGATAACGAACAGGGTGAGGACCAGCGCTATAACGGTAAACAACCATCCCGGAAGATTAAACATAGTGAGAACCTCTGTATATGTCGGGATTAAAGAACATCCGGCCAGGGATTCAGTTCGCCCAGCCAGCAGGAACCGGAAAGACGGCAGACAATAATCACTTTGTCTCCTCGTCTGAATTCTTTCCCGGCCTCCGGCTCCAGCAACAGGTAATGAACCTGCCCGAAGCGGTCTGTGAAGCGACCTTCACAGGGGGAACC
>OBVC01000870.1_pt1 | contig 10176 bp, 8 predicted proteins | sample 1494991 | NCBI WGS metagenome assembly OBVC01 (sample SAMEA2579955, study PRJEB22360) | human gut metagenome
CCTCAAGCGGCTTTTTTCCTGCAAAGATGCGGTGCCCTGTATAGGTAAATCCGGTTATCCGGCTTCCATTTCCACAGGCAATGCGGTAAGCCGGATAACGCATATCCCCCGTTCCATACACCGGATACTCCTGCCGCACATGCTCCCTGGAAAATGTATTATCGCCCTCAAAAGGACACGGCGCCATATCTCTCACCGCATATTCCAGCATATGGCCATAGTCTTCCCTGTCGCGAATCCTTTTTCCATAATACAGCTGCCCGACAGAGCGGTCAGGCAGAAGTTTCATAATATAACTGATTTCCCGGTTATAAAGGTGGAACTCTTCCGTTCTCTCGTGAAAAACAATAGCCATATCCTGTAATCCCCCTCTTCCGTCACTCTATCACAGACAGGACAGCGCATGTTCCAAATCCGCCTTCAATACGTCTGCGCCTTCCAGTCCGCAGTGAATCCGCAGCACATTCTGATCCGCTCCCAGAAACTGGCACGCCTCCTCATCCTGCCTCGCGTGCGGCATACAGACAAGACTCTCAAAACCGCCCCAGGAAACGCCGATCTTAAACAGCTTAAGCCGCTTTGCCACTTCCTTGGCCTGCTCTGCGCTGCCTTCTATCTCAAAACTCAACAGCCCCGTATTTCCGCTCTGCTGCCGCTTCATCAGCTCATACTGCGGATGGGATAAAAGTCCCGGATAATAGACCTTTCTCACCTTCGGATGGTTCTCTAAGAACGCCGCTATATCCATGGCCGTCGCCTGATGGCGTTCCACACGCACCTCCATCGTCCGCAGACCGCGTATGATCAGCCACGCCTCCATCGGACCGATGATTCCGCCAAAAAGCTCCCTCTGCTGCCTCAGGCGCGCCATGAGCTCCTCGTCCTTCACAGCGAGAACACCTCCGATAATATCGCTGTGTCCGCCCATATACTTGGAGGTGGTGTGCATCACAATATCAGCCCCCAGCTCCAGCGGCTTCTGGTAAATCGGCGTACAGAAGCTGTTGTCAATATAGACGTAAGCGTGGTGTTTCCTCGCTGTCCCGGACACCGCCTGAATGTCCTGAAGGGACAGTACGACAGAAGAAGGGCTCTCCAGGATAATCAGATCCGTCTGATCCGTGACGGCATTTTCAAATTCCTCCGGCTCATCCCCTTTTACATAGGTGACACTCATATCCAGGTGTTCCCTGCAGTATTCATTGAGAAATGTCTTTAATGGTCCATACGCGTTCCGGATACAGACCACATGGCTCTTTGTTTTACAGACAGTGAGAACTGCCGTCGTAGCCGCCATGCCCGAGGCAAACGCCAGCGCGCCGGTCCCGTGCTCCAGAGCCGCCACCTTGTCCTCCAGAATCCGCACCGTCGGATTCTGCACCCGCCCATAGCAGTATGTATGTTTGTCCGTCTTGTCACTGTCATAGTAATCATCAATGGTCTCAAACACATTGAGTGAATTCATAAAAATCGGAGGAACAACGGCATTATAATAATGCTCATATTCCTCCCCATAATGGGCTGTCACCAGCTTATCACTTTTTAAATACTCCGATTGATCAGTCATCTCATATCCCCTTTCCCATTACCTATATGCTATGTGATAGGTTCGCACAGGGGAGCACGAATTTCCTTCTTTACCGCCCCCTGAAGCCTTATCCGATTTCCATTACCGCTGTTGTCTGATATCTCTGTAAACTGCCTCTAAAAGCTTGTCATTGATGGACTGGGCCTTCCTTACATTCTTTTCACAGATGGCCTCATAAAGCTCCTCATGGAGCGGGATACTCTCCAGAAACGGGTCTTCCATATTAAGAGGGAACTCCCAGAACTTCTCCATCACATTGTTTAAGGACAGAATCAGCTGATACATCACCTGGTTATGGCAAAGCCGGTAGATGGTATAGTGGAATTTCTTGTCCTCCGCCGTCTGCTGCAGGCCCCTCCGGTATTTGCTCATCAGAATATCCTTAATTTCTCCCAGCTCCTTTAACTCCTCGTCGGTGATGGTGTGGATCAGCATCCGCAGAATCTCCCGTTCCAGAATCTTGCGCACTTCCAGCGCTTCCAGAAGACGTTCCTTTTCCTGTGTGAAATCAATGACCTGTACACCGTCGGCATCCACCAAACCACCCACATAGGCGCCTTTCCCATTCTGAATCTCCAGAATCCCCCTGGCTTCCAGTGTCTTCATAGCTTCCCTCAGAGAAGTCCTGCTGACCCCCATCATGGCCAGCAGGTTCTCCTGCGAGGGAAGTTTGTCCCCCGGATTCAAATCATGTTCTCTGATATAATCCAGAATAAACCGTATGATCTCGGACTGGAGGGAAGTCCTCTTTATCTTATTAACCATCGTGCTCTCTCTCTTAAAATAATATTTTTTTAACCATATCATAATAAACAGAGACTGTCAATCAACGCCCTTCGCCTGGTTCAAAAGATGGCAGGAAACGTAATGTCCCGTCTCGATTTCCCTAAGCTGCGGTGTCACGCTGCGGCATTGTTCCGTGGCGTATTTACACCGTTTCTCGAATCTGCATCCCTCCTTGCAGTTGATCGGACTTCCCACCTCGCCTTCCAGCGGAATCAGTGTCTTCGAGCGCTCAAATTCCGGATCCGGCACGGGAATTGCCGACAGCAGTGCCTTCGTATACGGGTGCTGCGGATTCCGGTACAGCTCCGCGCTGGATGCCAGCTCCACGATATGTCCCATGTACATGACGCCCACCCGGTCGGATATGTGTTTTACCATGGATAAATCATGGGCGATAAAGAGGTACGTCAGCCCCAGCTCCTTCTGGAGGCGCACCAGCAAATTGACCACCTGAGCCTGGATCGACACATCGAGAGCCGATATAGGTTCATCACAGACGATGAACTTCGGATCCACGGCCAGCGCCCTGGCAATGCCGATTCTCTGACGCTGTCCGCCGGAGAATTCGTGAGGGAAGCGGTTCGCATGTTCCTTGTTGAGCCCCACCAGGCTTAACAGCTCATGCACCCGCTCCATCCGCTCCTTACCCGGATATAAATCATGGTTCTTCATTCCCTCCGCCACGATGTCACCCACCGTCATTCGCGGGTCTAGGGAGGCGTAAGGATCCTGGAAGATGATCTGGGCGTTCTTTTTAAACCATTTTATCTCATCCTTCGTCTTTAACTGGCTCACATCTCTTCCGTCGAACTCGATAGTCCCCGAGGTGGCCGGATACAGCTTTACGACGGTTCGTCCGCAGGTCGTCTTGCCGCATCCCGACTCCCCCACCAGCCCCAGGGTCTCCCCGGCGCAGATGTCGAAGGACACGTCATCCACCGCCTTTAAAATCCCCTTTTTCCGCACCGGAAAATACTTCTTCAAATGTTCCACATGGACCATGGGTTTCTGATTATCTTTATCCATCCCTGTCATGATTCAAAAACCCTCCTTATATCATCGTAATCAAATGCCTCTCTGGCCATCGGATGATGGAGCCAGCAGGCTGCCTTGTGGGTATCTGACACCTCCGTATATTCCGGCGGCGCCTGACGGCAGATTTCCATGCAGTACTTGCACCTTGTGGCAAATCCGCAGCCCTTCGGCGGCGAGATGAGATCCGGCGGCGTCCCCGGAATTACCTCCAGCTGCGCCTTGTTCTCCACATTCAGCCTGGGTACCGCGTTTAACAGGGCATTGGTGTACGGGTGCTGCGGCGCATTGAAAATGTCGAAGACATTACCATATTCCACAATGCATCCCGCATACATAACCGCGATCGTATCCGCCATACCGGCCACAACTCCCAGATCGTGGGTAATCATGATAACCGATGTATTGTTTGCTTTCTGTATCTCCTTCAGCAGTCCGATGATCTGCGCCTGAATCGTAACATCCAGCGCCGTAGTCGGTTCATCCGCAATCATCAGCTTCGGATTGCAGGCCAGCGCGATGGCGATTACCACTCTCTGACGCATTCCGCCTGAAAATTCATAAGGATACTGATGCACTCTCTCATCCGGATTGGGAATATCCACCTTTTTAAGCAGCTCCACGGCCCTCTGCATGGCTTCCCGTTTTCCCACCTTCTGATGTTCCACGATGCTCTCCATGATCTGCCGCCCGATCTTCATGGTCGGATCCAGAGATGTCATGGGATCCTGGAAGATCATGGCCGCAGCCTTGCCTCTGTAATCCTGCCACTGTTTTTCCGTAAACCTTAAAATATCCGTGCCTTCAAATAAAATGCTGCTCTCTTTCTTTACCTCTCCCGGGGGTGAGGCGATCAGCCCCATAACCGCCTTGGAAGTCACCGTTTTACCGCTTCCGGACTCCCCGACGATTGCCATGGTCTTTCCGGCGTCCAGCGTAAAATCCACGCCCCGGACCGCCTGTACCTCCCCGGCATATGTATGAAATGAAACCTTTAAATTCTTAACCTCAAGTAATGGTTGACTCATAGGTGATGCCTGCCTTTCCTCTATTATTCACAAACAGTGCTACTGGCGCAGTTTCGGATCAAATGCATCCCTGAGTCCATCGCCCAGCAGGTTAAATGCCAGCATGGTCACAGAGATTGCCAGCGCCGGGAAAATCAGCTCATGAGGATAGTAGGACATCTGCTGCTGGCCCAACGCAGCCATAGCGCCCCAGCTTGTCAGCGGCGGCTGGATTCCCATACCTACGAAGCTTAAAAACGCTTCCGCAAAGATAAAGGATGGTATGGAAAAGGTTGTATTGATAATAATCAGGCTCAATGTATTGGGAAGCAGGTGCGTTACGATGATCTGAAGAGGAGGCGTTCCCAGCGCCCGGGCTGCCAGAACGTATTCGCTCTCCTTCAGCTCCAGCACCTGGCCTCTCACGATTCGCGCCAGATTCGTCCAGCTTGTGATACACAGCGCGATCAATAGGGAGGTCATGCCCTTTCCCAGCACCACGGACATGATAATAACCACCACCATGTACGGCACTCCCACCAGGATTTCCACAATTCTCATCATGATATCATCCACAAGTCCGCCGCAGTACCCGCTGATGCCGCCATATAAAACTCCGATCACGAGTGACACGATCGCGCCCACGATACCAATCGTTAAGGAGATTCTTCCCCCCATCCAGATTCTCGCGAAGATATCCCGCCCCAGATCGTCCAGTCCGAACCAGTGCTGCAAGGAGGGCGTCTGATTCGTAAATTCAATATTCTGCTCGTCAAACGGGTGGGGATAAATATACGGCCCTATGGCGCACATCACCAGAATTAACAGGAGCACCACCAGGCTCACCATCGCTACTTTATTCTGTTTTAATCTCCGGACCGCGTCCTGCCAGTAGGAGATACTGGGGCGCACCACGGACTCTGATTTCTGTTCATCCACCCCGACACGCCGGAATAGATCCTTTGTTACTGTCATTTCATTTCCCTGTTCCATGGCTCTCCTCCTTACTTTCCTTCAATGATGCCCTTACGGACTCTCGGGTCAACGATTGCATATAAAATATCCATCACGACAATCGAAAGAATGAAGATGAAGGAAAAGAATATGGTCGTAGCCAGAACCATCGGGTAATCACGGCCATTGACGCTGTCCACGTAGTAACGGCCCAGACCCGGTATGGAGAAAATTCTCTCGATCACGAAGGACCCCGTCACGATTCCCGCTACCTGCGGCGCCACGATCGAGATAATCGGAGTGATGCTGTTGCGGAGCACGTGGCGTGTAATGATTTTCCAGTTGGACAGCCCCTTGGCCTTGGCCAGCAGGATATAGTCAGAGCTCAGCACATCCAGCACCGAGGACCGCATAAACCGCGAATACGTAGCCAGGCCGCCGATCGATGCCGCCAGCGTCGGCAGCGCCGTATAACGGAAAATGTCGGGGATCTTCATTCCCGGAGACACCCAGCCGACAATCGGAAAATAATCTCCGCCGCCGTATTTCTGGAGCAGGGCGGCAAAAACGAAGCTTGGGATGGATACCCCAACGATTGCGATAAATATCGTAATGAAATCGATCCACGTCCCCCGGTGGAAGGCCGCCAGAATTCCCAGAAGCAGACCGAGAACCAGTCCTAACACCACAGCCTGAATCCCCAGCCTTGCAGAAGCCGGAAAACGGTCCTTAATAATCTGATTCGCAGTAAGGCCCGGAGTCTTATAAGACTCTCCCAATTCTCCGTGAAGAAGATTCTTCAAATAAATAACATACCGTTCCCCCATCGGCTTATCCAGCCCCCAGCGGGCCTTTAGGTTCTCCACCACAGCCTCGGGAAGCACCTTGGTGTCCGCCTGCATCGGATCGCCCGGTATGACGCTGACCAGGAAGAAGGTTATTGTCAGAATTACCCAGAGTGTAACAATCATATAACCTATCTTCTTCAAAATATACTTTACCATCTTGAACCTCCCATCCTGTTTCTGACTCATGCGTTTCGTCGTAATCCATCTGCCGTAATCCATTGATTCATGCCGTGCAGTAATAGTCAGGCGCACAATGCGGGGCAGTAAATACCTGCCCCGCATTGTCAAAGTCCATGTTCCTGTCTCTTAATCCTATTCTACATATGCACTTTTCAGTTCGATTGCCGGGCCGCCGGCTCCATTAATATAGAAGCCCTTCACGCTGCTCTTTGCCACATTCTTGTCGTATGTAAAGGTAATCGGCGCCAGACCACAGTGTTCCACTGTGATAATCTTCTCTGCCTCTGCAAATTTCTCGCCGCGCACCTTCATATCGGATTCCGTCTTGCACGCCTCCACCAGCTCATCGTACTTCGCATCGGAGAAGAATGCCGGGTTGTTGCCGTCGCCGGTCATATAGCACTGCATAAATGTCATCGGATCATTATAGTCAGCGCCCCATCCGGTCTGGCATACCTGATACAGCCCCTTAGATACCTGGTTGTTAAAGGATGAGTTGTCGGATGCCGTATCGATTTTAACAATCACGCCAAGCTTTGTCTGCCACTGGTTCTGGTAATACTCTGCCTGAACCTTCGTATCATTATCAGAGTTCTTCTGAAGGAATGTCACTGTAATCTGCTCTCCCTCTTTTCCGAGCTCCTTTAAGCCCTCCTCCAGCAGTGCCTTCGGATCCTGAGCCAGAAAATCCTTCATTGGCTCCGGATAGATATCGCGGAACAGTTCTTCGCCGATACTTAAACCGTAAGGAATCATGCCGTAAGCGGCCTGGTCCTTCTTCATAACATTTTTAACGAGAGATTCTCTGTCCAGCGCGATGGAAAATGCCATACGGATCTTCTCATTTGTAAAGATTCCGTTGGGATCTTCATTGTTAAAGCAGATATAGCTGTATCTCGGCTGCGGTCCCTCTAAGAGCTGGACCTCACCGCCGTCGATTTTAGCCTTTAACGTATCTGCATACTCGCTGCGGACCTTTCTTAAGATATCAAGCTGACCCTGATTAAACATCTGCTCTCTCGTATTCTCGTCCTGCGCCAGCACCATGTTGACGGTTTCCAGCTTTACATTTGCCGCATCCCAGTAATTCGGGTTCTTCTTCAGCACGATCTTGGAACCGCGGACCCACTCTGATGCGTAGAATGGACCTGAACTGCTGAGTTCATCTGCCGTCGCACCGTAGGAAGAGTTCTTCTCGCCCTGTGTCTTGGATTCTGGAACCGGAGTCACATTGGCAAATGTCATCAGCTGTAAGAAATATGGAAGCGGTTCTGTCAGGGTGATTTCCAGCGTCTTGTCATCAACCGCCTTCGCCGCTACATCTTCCTTGCTTCCCTTGCCCGTATTGAAATCCTCTCCGCCTTTGATGCAGTAGAAGATTCCCGCGTTGTGACAGTTGACTTCCGGATCAAAAATTCTGCGAATAGAGTTTACATAATCCTGAGCCGTTACGGCCGTACCGTCGGAATACTGATTGTCTCTCAGCTTAAAAGTCCATACCAGTCCGTCATCGGAGGTCTCCCAGCTCTCTGCGCCCCCAGGCGTCACTTTTCCGTCCATCAGACGGATCAGCGTCTCCTGAATCTCCAGCACGATTGCATTCTTCTGCTCGTCATCGGAACGGCCCGGATCCAGCGTATCCGGATCACTGAACATTGGAATAGTCACCACCTGTTCCACAGCACCCGCAGGCGCTTCTTCTGCCTTTGTTTCGCCTCCGGCCTTCGTCTCACTGCCCGCTGCAGTCGTCTGTGCACCGGTCGTATCCGGTGTAGATGTCTTGGAGCTGCCGCACGCGGTTAAGGATGCCGCCATCACTGTTGCCAGACATAAAGCTAACCATCTTTTTTTCATAAAATCCTCTCCTTCTCTAAAACATTTTAAGCAATTAACAGCTTTTGTAATTTCACTGCTTTACAACCAATCATCTAAAGCTCTTTATATCTCTCACTACGTATAAATTCATCCAGGGCAACGCTTTCCCCCTCATGAATTCTGGAATATTCAGCCGCTAACGCAATGATATGGCTCTGTATCGACACATCGACGCCGGTTCTTAACTGTCCCTTCGTCTCGCCTTCCTCTACCGCCGCCAGGAAATCGTGGATCAGGCGGTTATCGCCCCCCGCGTGGCCGGATAAATCGCCTGCCGTCGCATTGATATCATAAACCTCCGTCTCTTTTCCAAAATTCGTAACCTTCACAATTCCCGTATGTAAATCACCGATGATATCCCCCATAGTGCCCATGACCTTGATATCACGGCCTCCTCCGCTGGTAAATGCACTCATGGTAAAGTTGACCGTCACACCGCCCTCAAATTCCATATTGACCACCTGATGGTCCACCACGTTGTTATCGCAGTGATAGACACAGCGGCCATAAGGTCCGGTCTTAATCTGGTCATAGATGGCCTCCTCGGTCAGTGTCTGGGAGAGTACGCAGCACGGCCACGCATCGTCACCGGTCAGATTCTTCTCAACAACATTGCGGATTCCAGTGCCTTTATCCGTGATATAGATCTTTTCCGCATCATACGGACAGTTCTCTTTCGCCGCACATCCGTCGAGGCAGCGCATGGCACAGCCGTCCGGAGCCATGGATTCCTTAAATAAATAGGTGGAACCATAGGATGAAACCCGTTCGCACTTCTTTCCCAGGAGCCATACGAAGATATCCATGTCATGGCAGCATTTTGCAAGAATCATCGGGCTCGTCTCCACAGAGTCGCGCCAGTTGCCTCTCACAAAGCTGTGAGCCTGGTGCCAGTATTTGACGTTCTCAAGTCCCTGGACGCTGACCACGTCTCCGATCTGTCCGGACTCAATCACCTCTTTTATCTTCGAATAAAATGGAGTATAACGGAGCACATGGCCCACAGCTACCATACGTCCATATTCGTGGGCCGTTTTCTGCAGAAGGAGACACTCCTCCAGGCTGGGAGAAATGGGCTTTTCGCAGAGAATGTGATATCCCTTCTTAATCGCCTCCACCGCCTGGGCCACATGCTGTTTGTCCTGGGTCGCTATCACCAGGATATCGGCGAGCTTCGGCTGTTTCAACAAGTCTTCCACCGTTTCAAAACAATTTTCAGGCGCTACCCCATACTCTTCCCGGGCCGCCTCCCTCTTTCCGGCAACCGGGTCCGCCACCGCCACTACCTTCATCTCCTCCGGCGCTACAAGCTGATAATGGGCATAGATATCATTTCCCCGGTTGCCCAGTCCTGCAATTGCCGCTGTTACTGGTCTCTCCATATTGATGTCCTCCTTAATATGAGCTCCTGACGGATCTTTACAAATCCCACAGGTGCGATACATGCCATCTCCGCTCCTTCTGCCTCTATACCGGGTACGTAAAAAGGAAAGTAAGAGGATGGCTGATTGACATAATTCATAAGGCTTCATTTTCCGTCCATCCAAAGCCATGCGGGAATCATAAATAACATTGGACCTGTAAGCTATATGCTATATGCTATATGATAGGTCAAAACCTAAAAAATAAAAAAACGACCTCCTCGTTCTCATCTGCTTACATTAAAAATAGCACATTACTCAATATTTGTCAATATATCCATTCTTTTTTAGAACATTTGACGAACCCCCTCCCTTATGGAGCAAGCACACAGCGGACTTTTTCACAGCCTGGCCGGAAAAGGGAGAGCGAGCGGCAGGGAGGGAAAGGTGAATGATGCAGAGGTCGGTGGGACTTAGGGCGAACAGCCGTCGGAGCAGGGGCAAAATCGCGTTTTCAGGACGCGATTTTGCGGGCACTGAGAGCG
>OBVC01000896.1_pt1 | contig 9947 bp, 9 predicted proteins | sample 1494991 | NCBI WGS metagenome assembly OBVC01 (sample SAMEA2579955, study PRJEB22360) | human gut metagenome
TCCGGGAAATCCGGGATGCTTATTACATACTCTTCCAGCTTTTTCATAGTATTTATGGTTCCTTTCTGATTCGATCCACGATTGCTTCTATTTTATCACATGTGTTTTTTTCTGGCAACCTTGAGAAAAAGCAAAACGTCGGTTGAATGCCTACCTTTTTTGTAGTATAATCAGAGCAGTTCCGGATTCCGCATGTGAGCGGAATCTTTGTTTGTTTCATCTGCGGATGCCCTCTGAGCGTATTTCTGCAGAATAATATCGCAAAATTGTTCCGTATCGGCACAATTATAACATTTTTTAGGAAGTCCAGTGATCTGAGCATCTCACATCTTGTCAGATCACTGTTGAAATTGGTGAAATAATCATGAAAATATCTACAAAAGGTCGTTATGCACTGCGCATGGTCATCGACCTGGCTGAACATGCCGACGATGGCTTTATCTCCTTAAAGGACATCGCCGCCCGCCAGGGTCTCTCAAAAAAATATTTAGAGCAGATCGTTCCACTCTTAAACAAGACCGGAATGCTCTCCACCACCCGCGGCTACCAGGGCGGATACAAACTCGCAAAATCCCCGTCGGAATGCACCGTCGGTGCGATCTTACAGACCACTGAAGGCAGCCTCGCCCCGGTCTCCTGCCTCGAGCACACTCCAAACCCCTGCGAACGTTGCTCCGCCTGCGACACGCTCCCGGTCTGGGAAGGCTTAAACCGCGTCATCATGGATTATCTCGACGGAATCACAATCCAGACGATCCTCGACCAGAAGCATGAGCTCGAGGAAAAGCACAGACTGGCAGCTGAGGAGATCTTAAATCGTGTGAAGGGACCGTGTCAGAGCTAACCTCTCAATTTTTCTGCAAGCTCTTTTAACAGTTCCTCTGTGATGCTCTCTTTATAATGCATCCCTTCATAAGTAGGATGAAGGACCGGGTATTTCGGATGCTTTGTTTTCAGAATGTAATGCTGTTCCAGCAGCCATTCTACGATGTATACAACAGATTCGCGGTCAAGCATTCCAAGTTTTCCGTATTCCGGTATTTTGTCGAGTTCCGCATCCGTGATTCGCTTGCTCTGTGCCCCTCGAAGCACATCCACCAGTATCGTGACCCCATAATAATGTTTTTCACTGATATGGGACAGGCACTGCAGAATTGTAAAAATACAGTCATTTAAATTGACATTCTGAAACATGACAACATCCGTTTCTGCCTTCTGAATCGCAGGTATCGGATGTTCTTCTTTTTTATCCTCTGTCACTATCTTTGAATTTTCAGTTTTTTTATCAAGTCCTGATGCAAATTTTTTCGGCGGAGCCGGTTCTGCTGTCAGATGAAACATTTCATAGTATTTCTTCGCTGTCAGGAATTTTCCGCACCCAGTTCCATCCTTCTTATAATTTGTACAACCGAGGACATATGTATTTTCCTTTCCCGGTTTCACAATCAAATATCCATCCCTGCACTGCTCACATTTTAAAATTGAAAGCTTTCCAGCCGCATATTCATTCGTCATGAATCCGCAGAGTTCCGGCTCATTCGTGCAGATATAAAGTTTTAGTCCATACGCCTTTTTATAGCGCAGCTGCATCGGATAACCACACATCGGACATATTTTCCGGGCGATACTGTTCTGCGGCGGTTCCTCATTCCAATTTCCTTTCAAAACCACATTTTTATAGTCCCTCTTGATTTCCAGAAGAAACTCTGACGGATTCTGTTCCGGCGCAATGAAATAAACACGGTTCTTTGTCCTTGTCATCGCAACATAAAACAGTCTTCTCTCTTCCGCATAGTCGATCGACCGGTCTCCCTTGATCACAAACGCAAGGACCGGATCATCTTCTATCTTCGACGGAAAACCATAGGTCTCATTTCGTCCATTCACAACGATCACATTATCATATCCAAGACCTTTTGAAGCATGTGCCGTCATAAATGTGATATTTAATTCCGGATACTTGACACTTTTCAGTTTATTTCCGCGTCCTATGTACTCAAACAGTCCAGATTTCTCCAGTTTATCCCCGTCAAAACCAAATCTTCCCAATAAAAGGATCGATGAATCTTCCGTTTTTCCTTCTTTCCTATTGAATTCGATGATCTGTTCCAGTGCAACCTCCACTGCATGGGCGATCGCATAGTTTACTCCTGCCCGGTTATCCTCGTTTGGTTTCTTTAAAGTTCCATCATATGTATAGATAATAACCGGATCCTCGATCCTTTTCGGTGATTTCAGTTCCTTTGTGATCTGCATTTTATTTTTCTGAATAAAGTTTCCTGCAATATCGATCACTTCCTGAGAATTTCGGTATGTATTTACAATCTTTAGGAGCTCCGCATACCCCATTTTCTCCGCAAACTTTGTAAAGAGTGTAATATCAGACCCGCTGAATGCATATATGGACTGCCAGTCATCTCCTACTGCAATGATTTTTGCATTTGTAACCTCTGACAATGCTGTCACCAGATCAAATCTCTGTCGGGAAATATCCTGGTACTCATCGACAATGATATATTTAAAGTCAAGCTGCTGCCTCATCTCCTTGACTTCCCTTAAAATTCTCGCCGATTCATTGATCATATCCTGAAAATCAACTGCATTATGTTCTTTTAAATACCGTTCATATTCCAGATAGCAGTCATTGCAGATATCAAGGAAAAGCCTTGTCCGCACATTCTGTGTGGAATGGTACATGCGGGTAAATTCATCCGCCTGATATCCATTCGTTTTAAAGTTTGTGATGAACCGGCAGATCAGATTGAGCAGTTTCCTGATATAACGGTTTTCTTCCGTTGTGACCAGCTTTTCCATCACCTCTTTGTTGGAACGCGTCCGCAGTTCAAAACCATTTTTCTCCAGTTCTTCCTTCAGATGCTCTAACAGTGGTCTCCTGTCGTTATACTTCGAAAACGTATAGATCAGGTCTGTGCCATGCTGTCTGTGCAGCTGCACTTTATCATTGATTGCTTTCTTGTAAGCAACAAGCTGGTCATCGCTGAACCGGTCATTTTTTCCATCCTGGGTGATTCCGAAATGTTCGATATACGCAATTTTTTCACCCTGGCGGATCAAGAAGTCCGGTGTATACGGCTTTTTAGCAAAGAGAATATTATACTGGTATAATGGCTCATATTCATAGTCGATCTGGTTCAGGTAAAGAAAGTTTGCAATCTCAACCTCCTGATGTGAACGCAGCAGCTCATTCTGGATCGTGACGGTCTTTTTAGTGCGGCTGTCCAGTATCTGGCATTTAAACTCATCCAGATCACTTCTGATCGTAGAAAAGTTCGATTTTGCGATCTTATTGAAAAAGGTATTCAGATCGTTTCCTTCATACGGTGCGTCAAAATATGACGCGAAAAAGAGGATCAGGTTGTTTACAAGACCTTCATTTTTTAAGACTGCTGTCCGGAAATAATCCTGAAGGACATAATATAATTTCGAGGAATCCACAATATTCAATGGTTCTGGATTCTGTTTCCTGAGAATCGCGTTTCCTGTTGAATGGAATGTTGCGATCGGACATGCAATGTTCAGATCCCTGTTTACTTTATCGCGCAGTTCTTCCACTGCTTTATTTGTGAAGGATACCACAAGGATCTGTGATGGGTCGATCTGTTTTTTCTCCACCAGGTATTTCACCTTCGCCGCAACCGTTGTTGTCTTTCCCGCTCCAGCACCGGCGATCACCAGGCAGTAATCCTCCTCTGTGAGGATCACACGGCGCTGATCCTCATCCAGATCGATCGCCGGATCTACATCCGCTAAAATATGATCCAGATAATCTTTTTCCTGTATCATCGCCTGCTGGATATAATTCTCATTATGCTGATCGACCAGTTCACCGAATTTTTCATACTGCTCAAGAATCTCCTCCGCCGCAGCTGTTCCCATTCCATTTTTTCTGCAGAATGTATCTAACAGTCCACTCCTCTGAAGCACGTCGAAGTATTCTATAATCTTCTTTTCTTCCAGAAGATGATCCTGGAAATCCTTTTTTGCGATATAGCGCGTCTCCTCCAACATCGCTTTCATATATCTGCCAAGATCCCACAGTTTCTGGCATTCCGGACTCTCAAAGCCTGTATCTGGTGCCTTTTTTCCTGCAGTCTCTCTCTTAAACCATTTTAAAAACAATCCCATATGGACAACCTTTCTCTCGATCGTAATAAAATGATTATAGTATAAAACCACATGAAACACAATGGACGAAAAAAGCTGTGAATATGCTCTTCACACATTCACAGCCCTGTCAGCTTCTATTTAATTATTCCTGTAATGTCTTAAATGCCTCGTCCAGATCCTCGATGATGTCGTCGATGTTTTCTGTACCGATGGAGAGACGGATCGTGTTCTGCTTGATGCCCTGATCCGCCAACTCCTCGTCGTTTAACTGGGAGTGAGTTGTGGACGCCGGATGGATCACGAGAGACTTCACGTCAGCAACATTTGCAAGTAAGGAGAAGAGTTCGAGGTTATCGATGAACTTCTTCGCTGCCTCTGCGCCGCCTTTGATCTCGAAGGTGAAGATGGAGCCGCCGCCGTTCGGGAAGTATTTCCTGTAGAGTCTCTGCTGTTCCGGATCATCAGATACAGACGGATGGTTTACCTTCTCTACGAGCGGATGGTTGTTTAAGTACTCAACAACCTTCAGGGCGTTCTGTACATGGCGCTCTACACGGAGAGACAGTGTCTCGAGTCCCTGTAAGAAGATGAATGCGTGGAACGGGGAGATCGTTGCGCCTGTGTCGCGAAGTAAGATCGCACGGATCTTTGTAACGAATGCTGCTCTTCCTGCTGCCTTTACGAAGCTTACGCCGTGGTAGCTCGGGTTCGGCTCAACTAAGGACGGGAACTTTCCGCTTGCTTCCCAGTCGAAGTTGCCGCTGTCGATGATGACACCGCCGATGGTGGTTCCGTGGCCGCCGATGAATTTTGTCGCGGAATGGAATACGATATCTGCGCCGTACTCGATCGGTCTTACAAGGTACGGAGTCGCGAACGTATTGTCGACAACCAGCGGGATCTTATGTGCGTGGGCGATGGAAGCCAGCTTCTCGATATCAACAACATCGGAGTTCGGGTTTCCAAGTGTCTCAATATGGATCGCTTTTGTGTTCTCCTGGATCGCGTTCTCAACTTCCTCGTAGTTGAACGGGTCAACGAAGGTTGCTGTCACGCCGTACTCCGGAAGTGTGTGCGCTAAAAGGTTGTATGTTCCGCCGTAGATGTTCTTGGCCGCAACGATGTGGTCACCTGCATGCGCAAGGTTCTGGAATACATAGGTTGCTGCTGCCGCGCCGGAGGCAACTGCCAGTGCCGCAACGCCGCCCTCCAATGCTGCAATTCTCTTCTCGAAAACATCCTCAGTCGGGTTTGTCAGTCTTCCGTAGATGTTGCCTGCGTCTGTGAGTCCGAAACGTGCTGCCGCATGCTCACAGTTTCTGAATACATAGGAAGAGGTCTGGTAGATCGGAACTGCTCTCGCGTCTGTCACCGGATCCGGCTGCTCCTGTCCTACATGAAGCTGTAATGTCTCAAATTTGAAGTTTCTCTCTGCTCTTGTTTTCTTTGCCATAGTGATTTTCCTCCTCTTATTCCGGATCGGGACATCGCATTTCATTCCCGAAAAATTTCTTATTTTCATTTACCAACCATCCTATCTGGTTGCAAGGAAATAGTACCATATGTTGGAAAATCTGTCTAATTGGATGTACTCAGGGTCTGCTATAGGTTTTTCCTATTGCTTTATGCTGCGTCAAGGCACCGCAGGAATCATGATCTTTTGCACCCTTTCCGGCATTTCTCATACACTGAACATATAGAACGATCGCAAAGAAAGGTCTTTTGGTATTATGAGAAAATTTCTGGCACCGGTTCTTCTTGTGTTTACGGCGGCGGCTCTGCTTGCCGGATGTAAGAAGAACACGGAATCATCTTTAACTCCCGTGACTTTAAATGAGGTTGCCCACTCCATCTTCTACGCCCCCCAGTATGCCGCCATCGAGCTGGGGTATTTTGAGGAGGAGGGAATCGATCTGACACTGGTAAACGGTGCAGGGGCTGACAAGGTCATGACAGCCCTGGTATCCGGGGATGCGGACATCGGATTTATGGGATCTGAAGCGAGCATCTATACTTATATCCAGGGAGATGCTGACTACGCCGTAAACTTCGCCCAACTCACCCAGCGGGCTGGGAACTTCCTCGTTGGACGGACACCGGAAGCTGATTTCAAGTGGGAAAACCTCATTGGGAAGAAAGTTTTAGGCGGCCGTGCCGGTGGCATGCCCCAGATGGTCTTTGAGTATATCTTAAAGAAAAACGGCATCGATCCCACAAAGGATCTCTCCATCGACCAGAGCATCAGCTTCGGTCTCACCGCGGCGGCGTTCACCAGCAATGATTCCGACTACACCGTTGTATATTATTAAATACTGCCCTCGTAATATTTTACATTTCAGCCTTAGTACAAAGGCGGCTCTTGCTTATGCAGGATGCCGCCTTTCTCGCTACTTTTCTACATACCACACTTCCATCGCACCATTAGTTTTTCTATGCCAACAAGCACCCTGAAGATCTCCGTCCTCCTGGAGATAATACCAGTCTCCAGAGCCGTCAGCCGGATCCACCTGCTTCGTATCAGGATTCCACCGATGCCAGCCGGTCCGGATGTATCCGTTTGCTCCAAAGAGATAATGATGGTGGTTGATCAGACGCCAGTCCGATGCTACCCAGGATCCGTCCTCGTTCTGCCACCACCAGCCGTGAGCATCATGTTGCCAGCCCGGAGTGATGGTCTTCTGCTCCGTCGCTGGCCATGTCTTCATGAACTGCTCCGGGGTCTTGTAATGTTTCTTTATCCCACTGGTACTGCTACCCCAGTCCGGGAGTTGGAAGTGAGGTTTATCTGTGATGGATTTCCAATTTCCACCCCATTCGAGACCAAGTGTTACTCCGATCTTCCCGACTTTCGTGAAAAATCCATCTTTATCATAATACGCACCATGCCCATCAGTCCGGTAAATATCAAAGGCTGTGCCCCACTGATGATAGCTGCTATAGCTGCTACCCTTTGCATTCGTGACGATCTTACCCGGCTTCGATCTCCCCTGTGCGTACAAGGCATCCTGCTCTGCAGTCGTCCGGAGTGTTTCTCCAATTTTAATCTGTAATCCCTCATCAGCACATTTACGGATCAGCTCCGCGGCCAGCGCCTGGAGTCGCGGATGGCATAATGTAATATCTCTCATAATTTTCTCTCCTCACCTATCAGAAGAAAGCCCGGAAGGATATCCCCTCCGAGCTGTTGCGACGTCGCAACGGCCTTAACCCCGGCCGCGAGGGAGATAGACGGATCACCTCCTTCTAAGCTTTCAGATCTGTTTCATTTCTGCTATCGATTTTATCTTTCAGAACCGCAATGTACTTCATCAGCCATTCAGGTACCCGCGCACCCATGCGACCGGCATTTTCAGTGATAGACAAGGCCTCATTTAATAAGTACCATACTGTTGTCAAAAGGGACAACATCGCAGATGGCAGATGATACCCAAGATTCCCGGATGTCTTTGCTAAGATGTAATCAATTACTATTGCCACAGTGATCACAAATAAATATGCGATCTTCTTTGCAATGCCTTTTGCCCCTTTCTTACTGGACCAACCGTATGATGTATCTCCTGGATGATCGATGGCCTCCACCATACTTGCGATCATCCCACTGATATAGTCAATGACCATTAAAAAGACAAGCAGCCCCAGCAAATAAAATGTGATTCCCAATTTTTCAGACAAAAAAGCGATTACTCCAGTTGCAAGCAGCTGGATTGTTGTACATGTACCTTTGCTCATTTTCATTTCTCCTTTTGATTTCCTTACTATATTGTATGTTTGTCCGTCAGATCAGTCTGTAATGCGGCCGTTCCTCTCCGAACTTCCAATACCGGATCCAGTCATCCAAAACGATTCCGGCTAGTGCCACCGGCAGCCATAACAGCATGTACTGCGGGCAGATCTGCCCCAGGATGTTACTAGGCATACCGCTGTAGTCCCAAACATCCCAGCCAAGCCAGAGATTGACGATGCAACCGGTCAGGAACTCTAAAATCGTAATCCCGACCGCACCGATCAGGATCTGCTGCCAGAGCGGCATAGACCAGGGAAGAACTTCGTTGATCAATCCCAGATAAATGAAACAAATCCCTCCCAGAATGAACATCGTCCAATGGCTCCATCCGCGCCACGCCAGTTCGATCAGTATGTACAGCAGACCTCCAACGTCAAACAGAAACAGATACTTATTCAGTAGTCTGTGCATTCTTATCACCTGCACCTTCTTTTGTTGCAATATATGCCTTGAGGACATCTGACTGGTACTGTTCCGGGACATCTGCACCGTAATAAATTGCCTGGACCTCTTCCGTGCTCTCACATCCCGCAATCCACATGTTGATGGCATTGCAGTAGGTCGTGTGATACGATACGAACTGCATGGCCGCGGTGATGATCGTCTGCATGTCGGCCGCGCTGTAATAGCGGCACGGCTGACCATCGGAATGATATTCCATCTGCTCCGCGCCGGCCGCAAGCTGGACCTGTTTGCCGAAGAGGTTGAGCTGATCATGTTCCGTCAGGGAAAAGTGCTCTACTGATCCGTCCGTGAATGTCACATCCACTCCGGAATAGATGATCCGTTCACATGCCTGGCTGATTTCCTGCTTCTTCGCAGACTGTAACTCTGCCAGTGTCGGCACATACGGTTCCGGCGGAAGGACTTCCCCACTGTCCGGATCCGGCTTCTGATACACGCCGCCATTGTCTGACAGATATACGGTCTGACCTTCGTCACGATATACCGTGGTCCATCCGGACAATGTAGCGCATTCAATCCCACCGGCCGTGAAGATTGTGATATCATCCCACTTCGACGGTACCGCGGTGCTGAATACGATTCTAAGGACATGCTCCTGAATCTTCTGGATGCTCCGGATCTCATAGAGCTTATTCGATCCTTTAATTCTGATTTTTTCCATGGTTTTCTACCTCCATAATTTATTTTTTTGTATATAAAAAGCTCCCTTGCAGGAGCTGAGTTTTCGAATTTATATGGTTTTTCTTGTTTCCCTCAATTGTATAGTGATTTGCCAATTATAGGGAGTTTCCGCAATAAAAAATACGGAGACATCATTAAAATTGGCTCTGTAGTAAACTCTCGCTCTGTCGTATGTGTAATTCCCATATATAATACCCTTACTACTATTAGGTGCATATATTCCGCAGATGAACTTAGTGAGGGAGAAGACCAATTTAAGCTATCTGCATGGGATACTGCTACGCAAGACAATTCCACATCCACAAACCTGAGCGGATTCTACATTGTAATGCCAATATTGTCTAAGTAATGGCCTTTCGTTCTGTAGTGGTTACCTTAAGTTTAGCAGAAACAATGATAAGATTCCCGACCTTAAAAGAATGATTCTCAATAATAGTTTTTCCGGTTCCAGCGGTAAAAGAATAGGAACTGGGTAACAAATCATTCTTTAAAAGCAAGCCACCGAAAATCTGATAATGTTCCATTTTCGACAGCTGCAAAAGAAGGTCCCTCAGCACGCCAGTACGGAAGAACGAAAATCCCACCATAATTCCCGTCGTGGGCGCGATATGCAGATAAGAGTCGTGTTCCTCCAGATCCAAAGATTCCATCAGTGATACCAGTAAACATTGTAGCCATTCCATACGAATGGATCGGAATGCTGTTGAACCATTCTAATATTATCGTGCGTTCTTGGTCTTTTGTGGAACCTTGTCGCAAAGTAGGAAGGTTGTTCATGCTATAAGAATCTTTAGTAGATGGAATTATTTTACTCAAATTGTTATTTGTGGTATTCAAATCACTATACAATTAAGCCGCTCCGTATCCCATCCAAACTCCATCCGGAAGA
>OBVC01000897.1_pt1 | contig 9928 bp, 8 predicted proteins | sample 1494991 | NCBI WGS metagenome assembly OBVC01 (sample SAMEA2579955, study PRJEB22360) | human gut metagenome
AAATGGGGCAGACTGTAAATCTGCTGGCTTACGCCTTCGGTGGTTCGAATCCATCACTTCCCACTAAGAAAGAGTGCCGGTTGGAGTTGCAAGATCTTCGGCGGTGTCCGATCGACGGACGGCGCGGAGGAAAGGGTAGACTCTGATACGGTATATTTTTGCGGAAGTAGCTCAGTTGATAGAGCATCAGCCTTCCAAGCTGAGGGTCGCGAGTTTGAGCCTCGTCTTCCGCTCAAGACGCAGAAGCGTGTGATACGGACGTCTCCTATCGGTTGATAGGGGAGTTTGTGTCGCCCGCTCGTTCTGCGAAATGAATTTTTAAAACTTTAAAGCAATTTTTAACAATACTTTAAATACTTAATACTATGGCAAAAGAAAAATTCGACCGTTCGAAACCGCATGTGAACATCGGTACCATCGGACACGTTGACCACGGTAAGACCACCCTTACCGCTGCTATCACGACCGTTCTGGCTAAGAAAGGTCTGTCGGAGCTTCGTTCGTTCGACTCCATCGACAACGCTCCTGAGGAGAAAGAGCGTGGTATCACGATCAACACCTCGCACGTTGAGTACCAGACGGCCAACCGCCACTATGCTCACGTAGACTGCCCCGGACACGCCGACTATGTGAAGAACATGGTTACCGGTGCCGCTCAGATGGACGGTGCCATTCTGGTAGTTGCCGCAACGGACGGCCCGATGCCCCAGACCAACGAGCACGTGCTGCTCGCCCGTCAGGTGAACGTTCCCCGCATCGTTGTTTTCCTGAACAAGTGCGACATGGTGGACGACCCCGAAATGCTCGACCTCGTCGAGATGGAGGTTCGCGACCTGCTTTCGAAATACGAATATGACGGCGACAACGCTCCCGTTATCCGCGGTTCCGCACTCGGCGGCCTGAACGGCGAGCCGGCATGGGAGGACAAGATCATGGAGCTGATGAACGCTGTTGACGAATATATTCCGATCCCGCAGCGTGAGAACGAGAAGCCGTTCCTGATGCCTGTCGAGGACGTGTTCTCGATCACCGGCCGCGGTACCGTTGTAACGGGCCGTATCGAGACCGGTATCATCCACGTAGGCGATCCCGTCGAGATCGTAGGTCTTGAGGAGAAGACCCTGACTTCGACCTGTACGGGTGTCGAGATGTTCCGCAAGCTGCTCGACGAGGGCGAGGCCGGCGACAACGTAGGTCTGCTGCTCCGCGGTATCGACAAGAAAGAGGTTAAGCGCGGTATGGTAGTCGCTAAACCCGGCTCGATCACCCCGCACACCGAGTTCGAGGCTGAGGTCTACATCCTGAAGAAGGAAGAGGGTGGCCGTCACACGCCGTTCCACAACAACTATCGTCCCCAGTTCTATCTGCGTACGATGGACGTGACCGGTGAGGTTCACCTGCCCGCAGGCGTAGACATGGTTATGCCCGGCGACCACGTGACCATCACCGTGAAGCTGATCTATCCGGTAGCTATCAACGAAGGTCTGCGTTTCGCAATCCGCGAGGGTGGCCGTACGGTAGGTGCAGGTCAGATCCTGAAGATCGTGAAATAATTTTCACAACCCATAGGGAAGCGGTGTTCCGCACCGCTTCCCGCTTTTAGGAGCATAGTTCAAGGGTAGAATAGCGGTCTCCAAAACCGTTGATGGGAGTTCGAATCTCTCTGCTCCTGCCAAAGAGTAAAAGAAAAAAAGGTATGTTCAATTACGTTAAAGAATCCTACAACGAGCTTGTAAACAAGGTGACGTGGCCCACGTTTCCCCAGCTCCAAAGCTCTACGATCGTCGTGATGGTGGCTTCGGTCATTTTCGCCATTGTCGTGCTGGCTATGGACCTGACGTTCGAGAACCTGATGGCCGTCATTTACAAGACACTGGGTAATCTTGGCCGTTAATTGTTGCTGAAACGATGAGCGAGATTAAGAAGCAGTGGTATGTCGTCCGGGCTATCGGCGGTAAGGAAAACAAGGTCAAAGAGTATATCGAGGCCGAAATCCGCCATAATAATCTGGAGGAGTACATATCTCAGGTGCTGATTCCCACCGAAAAGGTATACACCATCCGCAACGGAAAGAAAGTTTCCAAGGAGAAGGTTTCTTATCCGGGCTACGTATTGGTGGAGGCCGCGTTTGTAGGTCAGATTCCGATTATAATTCGTAACACTCCCAATGTGCTGGGTTTCCTCGGCGATACCAAGGAAGACAGTCGCAAGATGAATGCCACGCCGCTGCGTCCGCAGGAGGTGGCCCGCATCCTCGGCCGCGTCGACGAGATGAATGCCATGGAGGAGGAGAACGAAATACCATTCTTTGTCGGCGAGACCGTCAAGGTCACCGATGGCCCTTTCTCAAGCTTCCAGGGTACCATCGAGGCCGTCGACAACGAGCGCAAGAAACTCACGGTATCGGTGAAGATATTCGGGCGCAAGACTCCTATGGAGTTGGGTTTCACACAAGTAGAAAAAGAATAATTAACCAAGGAAAACTATGGCAAAAGAGGTTGCTGCATTTATTAAATTGCAGATCAAAGGTGGTGCCGCCAATCCTTCGCCCCCGGTTGGTCCCGCATTGGGTTCTAAGGGAGTCAATATCATGGACTTCTGTAAGCAGTTCAATGCGCGTACCCAGGACAAGGCAGGGAAGGTTCTCCCGGTCATCATCACGGTTTACAGCGATAAGTCGTTCGACTTTGTTGTAAAACAGCCGCCTGTAGCTATTCAGCTCAAGGAAGCAGCCAAAGTGCAGAAAGGTTCCGCACAGCCTAACCGCGACAAGGTCGGTCAGGTGACGTGGGATCAGGTGCGCGAGATCGCTCAGGACAAAATGCCTGATATGAACTGCTTTACCTTAGAGGCTGCTATGCGTATGATCGCTGGTACCGCTCGCAGTATGGGTATCAACGTCGTCGGTGAATTTCCTAATATGTAATCGAAGATGAGTAAGTTGACAAAAAATCAAAAGATCGCCTACGCCAAGGTGGAAGCCAATAAGGCTTACAAGCTCTCGGAGGCTGCCGCTCTTCTGAAGGAGATTACGTTCACGAAATTCGACGCTTCGGTTGATATCGACGTGCGTCTGGGAGTCGATCCCCGCAAGGCCAATCAGATGGTCCGCGGCGTTGTGACGCTGCCCCACGGTACGGGTAAGCAGGTGCGCGTGCTGGTGCTCTGTACTCCTGAGAAGGAGGCTGAGGCTCAGGCTGCCGGCGCCGATTACGTAGGTTTGGACGAGTTTGTTGATAAGATCAAGGGCGGCTGGACCGACGTTGACGTTATCATCTGCACGCCGAACGTAATGGGCAAGGTTGGTGCGCTGGGCCGTATTCTGGGTCCCCGCGGCCTGATGCCTAACCCCAAGACTGGTACGGTTACGATGGAGGTGGGCAAAGCCGTTCAGGAAGTGAAATCGGGTAAGATCGACTTCAAGGTCGACAAATTCGGTATCATTCACACTTCGGTAGGTAAGGTTTCGTTCTCGGCCGAGCAGATCGTGGACAACGCGAAAGAGGTGCTGAACATGATTCTCAAACTGAAACCGGCTGCTGCGAAAGGTTCTTATGTGAAGAGTATTTATCTCTCGACCACGATGAGTCCCGGCTTGCAGATTGATTCCAAATCAGTAGAAACCAAATAAGAAGGAGGAGAGAAGAGATGACAAAGGAAGAAAAACTGGTCGTTATTAACGCCATTGCCGAGCAGCTCCAAGCTTATCCTCACTTCTATATCGCCGACATCGCGGCGCTTGACGCAGAGCAGACCGCTGCCCTGCGCCGCAAGTGCTTCGAAAACGACGTCAAACTGGTAGTCGTGAAGAACACGCTGCTGGGCAAGGCGCTGGAGAAGGTGGAGAAGGCTGACGCTGATCTGGTAAAAGTATTGGAGGGTCCGACCTCGATTATGTTCGCCAACGTTGCGAAGGCTCCTGCGGTCCTGATCAAGGAATTCCGCAAGAAGTCCGACAAACCCGTTCTGAAGGCGGCTTTCGCCGAAGGATGCGTTTACGTGGGCGACGATCAGCTGGACGCTCTGTGTAACATCAAGTCGAAGGAGGAGCTTATCGGCGATATCATCGCACTGCTCCAGTCTCCTGCGAAGAATGTTATTTCTGCATTGCAGGCTAATGCAGGCCAAAAGATTGCGGGCATCGTGAAGACGCTCGAATCGAGAAACAACTAATCACAATCAAGAATTAAACAAAATTTAATAAGCTTACAACTATGGCAGACGTAAAGAAACTTGCTGAAGAACTGGTAAACCTCAAGGTTACCGAGGTAAACGAATTGGCTACCATCCTCAAGGAGGAGTATGGCATTGAACCGGCTGCTGCCGCTGTTTCCGGTGCCGCTCCCGCTGCTGGCGCAGGCGAGGCTGCTGCCGCCGAGAAGTCGACTTTCGACGTGATTCTGAAGACCGCCGGTCAGGCAAAACTTCAGGTTATCAAGGTCGTTAAGGACCTCGCCGGTCTTTCGCTGGGCGACGCTAAAGCTCTCGTTGACGGTGCTCCCAAGGCTGTTAAAGAGGGTGTCTCCAAGGAAGAGGCCGAGTCGATCAAGGCTCAGCTTGAGGAGGCTGGTGCTGAAGTTGAGCTTAAGTAGCATTGCTGCTTAAGTCGTTTCAGACGATTCAGGTATAGGGCTTACCGGCGTGTAAGCTCTATGCCTTTTCTTGGTCTAAAGACTGGAAGTGCCGAGCAGGAGCTGTGTCCACTCTTTGGAAGAAAGGATGCTCCCGGGGCGAAATACGCCTGCAAACGGGGGCATTGGCGGGATAATAAATACCCGGCAACGCGGGGGAGCGTAACCCACCAGAATTACACTTCAACATAATTTGGATTTTACGATGTCCACAGCAAAAACACAACAAAGAATTAGCTTTTCGACAGTCAAGAACCGGGTTCCTTATCCCGATCTGCTGGAGGTACAGCTTAAATCATTCCGGGACTTTTTCCAGATGGACACCACGGCCGAAAATCGTAAAAACGAGGGGCTGTACAAGGTGTTTCAGGAGAATTTCCCCATTACGGATACCCGGAACAATTTCGTTCTGGAGTTCATCGACTACTATATCGACCCGCCGCGCTACTCGATCGAGGAGTGTCTGGAGCGCGGGCTGACGTACAGCGTTCCCCTGAAAGCCAAACTCAAGCTTTACTGCACGGACGACGAGCACGAAGATTTCGGTGTCGTCGTTCAGGATGTGTACTTCGGTACGATTCCCTATATGACCGAACGCGGTACGTTCGTCATCAACGGTGCGGAGCGTGTCATCGTATCCCAGCTGCACCGTTCGCCGGGCGTGTTCTTCGGACAGAGCATGCACACCAACGGCACGAAGCTCTATTCGGCGCGTATCATTCCTTTCAAGGGTTCGTGGATCGAATTTGCAACGGACATCAACAACGTGATGTATGCCTACATCGATCGTAAGAAGAAGCTTCCCGTCACCACGCTGCTGCGCGCCATCGGCTACGAGGCGGACCAGCAGATTCTCGAAATCTTCGATCTGGCGGACGAAGTGAAGGTCACGAAGGCCAACCTCAAGAAGGCCGTGGGCCGCAAGCTCGCCGCACGTGTGCTTTCGACGTGGGTCGAGGACTTCGTGGACGAAGATACGGGCGAGGTGGTTTCCATCGAGCGCAACAACGTTATCGTGGACCGCGAGACGGTCCTCGAAGAGGAACATGTGGACCAGATTCTCGAAAGCGGCGCCAAGACGATCCTCCTGCACAAGGAGAGCTTGTCTGGCATCGACTTCTCGATCATATACAATACCCTGCAGAAAGACCCCTGCAACTCCGAGAAGGAGGCTGTCGTTTACATCTACAGGCAGCTGCGCGCTTCGGAGCCGCCCGATGAGGCGACGGCGCGCGACGTCATCGAGAAGCTGTTCTTCTCGGACAAGCGCTACGACTTGGGCGACGTGGGCCGCTATCGCATCAACAAGAAGCTGGATCTGGATACCGATCCGGCCATTCGCACGTTGACGCGCGAGGATATCATCGCCATTATCAAATACCTGATCCAGCTGATCAACTCCAAGGCTGACGTGGACGATATCGACCACTTGTCGAACCGCCGCGTGCGCACCGTGGGCGAACAGCTGTCGAATCAGTTCTCGGTAGGTTTCGTGCGTATGGCGCGTACGATCCGCGAGCGTATGAACGTGCGTGACAACGAGGTGTTTACGCCGGTGGACCTGATCAACGCCAAGACGTTGTCTTCGGTGATCAACTCGTTCTTCGGCACTTCGCAGCTCTCGCAGTTCATGGACCAGATCAACCCGCTGGCCGAAATTACGCACAAGCGCCGTCTGTCGGCCCTCGGCCCCGGCGGTCTGTCGCGAGACCGCGCCGGTTTCGAGGTGCGAGACGTACACTACACGCATTACGGCCGTCTCTGCCCGATCGAGTCGCCGGAAGGCCCGAACATCGGTCTGATTTCGTCGCTCTGCGTTTATGCGAAGATTTCGCCGATGGGATTCATCGAGACTCCCTACCGGAAGGTCGAGAACGGACAGATCGACATGAACAACGACGACATCCGCTACTACTCGGCCGAAGAGGAGGAGGGCAAGATCGTCGCGCAGGCGAACATGCCGATCGACGACGAAGGCCACTTCCTGCAGCCCGACCGTATCAAGGCGCGCGAAGGCGCCGACTTCCCGGTGGTTACCGCCGAGGAGGTGAATCTGATGGACGTGGCTCCGAACCAGATCGCTTCGATCGCCGCGAGCCTTATCCCGTTCCTCGAACACGATGACGCCAACCGCGCCCTGATGGGTTCGAACATGATGCGTCAGGCCGTGCCTCTGGTGACTACGGACGCTCCTATCGTCGGCACGGGCATCGAGAAGGACATGATCTCTGACAGCCGCATCCAGATCGTGGCCGAAGGCGACGGCGAAGTGACTTTCGCCGACGCGACGAAGATACAGATCAGGTACGAGCGTACGGAAGACGAGATTCTGGCGTCGTTCGAGCCGGAAGTGACCACATACGAGCTTCCGCGCTACCGCCGTACCAACCAGAATACTTCCATCACCCTGAAGCCCATCGTACTGACGGGCGACAAGGTCGTGAAGGGACAGATCCTTACCGAAGGCTATTCGACGCAGCACGGCGAGCTGGCTCTGGGCCGCAACCTGAAGGTGGCGTTCATGCCTTGGAAGGGTTACAACTTCGAGGACGCCATCGTGATTTCGGAGCGTATCCAGCGTGAGGACATCTTCACGTCGGTGCACGTCGACGAGTACATCATGGAGGTGCGCGACACCAAGCGCGGTGTCGAGGAGCTGACTTCGGACATTCCGAACGTGAGCGAGGACGCTACCAAGGACCTCGACGCGAACGGTATCATCCGTATCGGCGCCAACGTGCATCCGGGCGACATCCTGATCGGCAAGATCACCCCGAAGGGCGAGAGCGATCCTTCGCCTGAGGAGAAGCTGCTCCGCGCCATCTTCGGCGACAAGGCCGGCGACGTGAAGGACGCCTCGCTCAAGGCGCAGCCTTCGCTGCACGGCGTGGTGATCGACACGAAGCTCTACAGCCGCGCCAACAAGGAGGGCAAGAAGGGCAAGAGCGCCGAGAAGGTGCAGATCGAGAAACTCGACGAGAAGTTCGCAGCCGAGATTGCGGAGCTGACCAAACGGCTGGTGGCCAAGTTGTGGACCCTGCTTCAGGGCAAGACCACGACCGGCGTCACCGACTACTTCGGTGTGGAACTCTATCCCGCAGGCACGAAATTCTCGCAGAAGATGCTGGAGGAGATCGCCCGCAAGACCACGGACGAGAAGACCGGCGTGGTGATGGGGTATCTGAATCTCGGCACCTGCAAGTGGACGGGCGACGCCCACACCGACGCGCTGATCGAAGCTACCATTAACAATTATACCATCGAATGGAAGAAGGCCGACGCCGCCATCAAGCGTGAGAAGTACAACATCACCAACGGCGACGAGCTTCCGCAGACGGGCGTCATTCAGATGGCCAAGGTCTACATCGCCAAGAAGCGCAAGCTCAAGGTGGGCGACAAGATGGCAGGACGCCACGGCAACAAGGGTATCGTAGCCCGTATCGTGCGCGACGAGGACATGCCGTTCCTCGAAGACGGTACGATCGTCGATATCTGTCTGAACCCGCTGGGCGTGCCTTCGCGAATGAACCTCGGACAGATTTACGAGACCGTGCTCGGATGGGCGGGCCGTGAACTGGGCCTGAAGTTCGCAACGCCGATCTTCGACGGTGCGTCGCTCGACCAGATCAACGAGTACACGGCCAAGGCGGGTATTCCGCACAGCGGCCGTACGTACCTCTACGACGGCGGCACGGGCGAAATGTTCGACCAGCCGGCGACGGTGGGCGTGATCTACATGCTCAAGCTCGGCCACATGATCGACGACAAGATGCACGCCCGTTCGATCGGTCCCTACTCGCTCATCACGCAGCAGCCGCTCGGCGGTAAGGCCCAGTTCGGCGGCCAGCGTTTCGGTGAGATGGAGGTTTGGGCGCTCGAAGGCTTCGGCGCCGCCAACATCCTGCAGGAGATCCTGACCATCAAGTCCGACGACGTGATGGGCCGCGCCAAGGCTTACGAGGCGATCGTCAAGGGCGAGAACCTGCCCAAACCGGGTATTCCGGAGGCTATGAACGTGCTGCTGCACGAGCTTCGCGGTCTGGCCCTGTCGGTCAAACTCGAATAAGGTATAATTTGAGGATAAGAAAAACGAAGAACAAATATGTCAATTTCCAAAGACAATAAGACGAACAATGGTTACAGCCGCATTTCGATTGGCTTGGCCTCCCCTGAGGAGATTCTGGCCCAGTCGAGCGGCGAGGTGCTCAAGCCCGAAACCATTAACTATCGTACCTACAAGCCTGAGCGCGACGGTCTGTTCTGCGAACGCATTTTCGGTCCCGTCAAGGACTACGAATGCCATTGCGGCAAGTACAAGCGTATCCGCTACAAGGGTATCGTCTGCGACCGCTGCGGTGTGGAGGTGACCGAGAAGAAGGTGCGTCGCGAGCGTATGGGCCACATTTCGCTGGTCGTGCCCGTGGTTCACATCTGGTACTTCCGTTCGCTGCCCTCGAAGATCGGTTACCTGCTGGGTATTCCGTCGAAGAAGCTGGAGGCGATCATCTATTACGAGCGTTATGTCGTGATCAACGCCGGCGCCGCCGCTGAGCAGGGCATCGAGCGTCTGGCCACGCTTTCGGAGAAGGAGTATCTCGACGTGCTGGCCGCGCTGCCGAAGGGCAATCAGGCGCTGGATGACAGCGATCCCAACAAGTTCGTCGCGCAGATGGGCGCCGAGGCGATCTACACGCTTCTGAAGACCGTGGACCTCGATTCGATGTCCTACGCGCTGCGTCACAAGGCTTCGACCGAGACTTCGCAGCAGCGTAAGAGCGAAGCCCTCAAGTGCCTGAACGTCATCGAGTCGTTCCGCGCGTCGGAGGGTAAGAACAAGCCCGAATGGATGGTGCTGAACGTCATCCCGGTCATTCCGCCCGAACTGCGTCCGCTGGTGCCGCTGGACGGCGGCCGTTTCGCCACGTCGGACCTGAACGACCTTTACCGTCGTGTCATCATCCGCAACAACCGTCTGAAGCGGCTCATCGAGATCAAGGCTCCGGAGGTGATTCTGCGCAACGAGAAGCGCATGCTGCAGGAGGCTGTCGATTCGCTGTTCGACAACTCGCGCAAGAGCAACGCCGTGAAGAACGAGTCGAACCGTCCGCTCAAGTCGCTGTCTGATTCGCTCAAGGGCAAGCAGGGACGTTTCCGTCAGAACCTGCTGGGTAAGCGTGTCGATTATTCGGCCCGTTCGGTCATCGTCGTCGGCCCTGAGCTGAAGATGCACGAGATGGGTATTCCGAAGGACATGGCGGCCGAGCTTTACAAGCCGTTCGGGATCCGCGGTCGCCGTC
>OBVC01000900.1_pt1 | contig 9865 bp, 6 predicted proteins | sample 1494991 | NCBI WGS metagenome assembly OBVC01 (sample SAMEA2579955, study PRJEB22360) | human gut metagenome
TTCCAGGGGAGAAATCCTTCTCCGTCCCCAGCCCCAGTACGTTAGCCGCGCAGCTGTTGGTGATCGTCACCCGTTTGCCGCTCTTTAAGCGGATCGCCACATAGTCATCCGGGTCCCCCTCCTTGGGAGAGAAAAATTCCAGCTTCGGATCCACAATCTCATCCTCGTCGGTAAATACCGCGTAATCCAGCCCCGCAATATGAGCGGAACGCGGTCCCACATCGTGAACCCCGGTCTTGTTCACACGGATCATGCTGCCCCCGGCCACACCGAGCACGCGCACATCCAGAGAACTGATATAGGTTCTGTGTCCGCCGACGATGGAGTAATCGATGGCGGGACGCCCGTTCTTAATGACACCGATATTGGTCGTCGTACCGCCCACTTCAAAATACACTCCGTTGGAGGCGCGCAAGTACATAAGCGATCCCATGACGCTGGCGGCAGGTCCCGACAGCATGGTCAGAACCGGGCGCTTCTTCATCTCATTGATTTCCATAACGCCGCCGTCTCCGCGCATGATCATCAGCGGAACCTCCACGCCGGCCTCACGGACGCTGCTCTCGGTGCTGTTGGCAGTGTTCAGCATTTTCGGCAGAATACTGGCGTTGATTGCGGCCGTTCTCGTTCTCCTCGTCAGTCCGTAAAGCTTCGTGATGTCGGAGGCCAGTGTCGTCTCAAATCCCATCTCGTCATGGGCAATCTCATAGACGAACTGCTCTCCCGCGATGTCATCCACGCCGTAGGCATCCGACGCAACCATAACCTGGGCGCCTTCCGCTTTTAATTCCTCCACAGCCTTTCTCACGGTATCCTCATCCACTTCGTCATCCTTTAAATACCGGTTTTTGATAACAATCTTTCTGCCGGATCCTAAATCGATATCCTTCAGCTTCGTCTGAGCACGGGAGAGAACGCCCTCCATGCCCTTCGGCCCCATGCCGACCACTCCGACAGTCGCCACATCGCCCTCAATCAGAGCGTTGGTAGCCTGGGTGGTGCTGTGTGCCACGAAAATCACGTCCTCCGGAGCGATATCATTTTCCCTTAAGCAGTTCTGAAACGCGGCTACAACACCGGCCGCCACACCACTCACATCGTCATGTGTCGTCTTAACGGAAGATTTCCCGATAATCTCATGTGTCGCATTGTCAATGGCTACCGCCTTTGTATGGGTTCCGCCTACGTCAATGCCCATTCTCACTAATCTTTTTCCCATGATAGTTTACTCCTTTTCGTCAACCAAACATCACAAATGTGACAATCTGTAAGATCACGCAGATGATCCAGCCGCATACGACGCTCATCTTTAAAAAATCCCTGGTAGAAACCTTGGCATAGCTGATTCCCCATACGATCCAGGACTGCGTGATACAGCAGGAAACGTTCATGACCGTCGTAGATGCAATCATGAGAGGTGCCAGAAATGCGGTGGAAACCCGATTCCCTTTAAAATTCCCAGTGTGGCCGCGCCGCATCCGTATAAAGTAAACGGTCCGCGAAACAGCCCGAGCGGTGCCAGAGCACAGAAAATAATGGTGATAAACAGGGTGCTGTGAGGAATTACATTGCCCAGCAGCGCGTTAAAATACGGGATACACAGTTCGGCCGCCTTGTTAAACATGGGCACCATGAGCAGGAAGCCCACCAGCGGAGCGGTATCGACAACTCCGTCGAAAAAGTCTTTATTAAAGGTACGGCAGGCCGTACGGAAATTCTTAAGCTTCCCGCAGACAAAGAGCGCATAGAAACCGCCGATCAGGAAGCCCATGATGATCGGAACCTTGAACACGATCAGCAGGAACACCGGAATAAACGGGGTAAGAAGGGATTTTCCCGGGGCGAAATCCATTTTCTGTCTGATTGGCCGTCTGGCCGCCCAGGAGTGAACCGTCTTTTTCTTTCTCATGCAGAACAGCACAAGACAGATGGTGAAAATCAGCTGAACCGCCAGGGCAATTCCGCCCCAACGCACATACTCTTCGTAAGGATAGGTGGTTCTCCCCTCCGCGTCGAGGAAAAATGCGGTATACTGTCCAAACAGGACCGGATTTAAAAACATACCGGCTCCGATGCTCAGCATAAAGGATACCACCGACAGCACCTTCGGAATCCCAAGAGACATCAGAATCGGAAGGATAATCACACCGATCGCCACGACCGCTCCGGCTCCGAACAGAGAGGAGAAAATGGCCGTGGTCACGATACATAAGAGTATGCAGGTAACAGCCGGCTTATCGCCGCCCAGCTCTGTGGTCTTACGGATCAACGTGGAGGCAATTCCCGTCTCTAAGAGCACGCGTCCAAACCAGGCGCCAAATACGACGTTGACCAGAACGGTTCCCCAGCCTTCCGGGCCGCTCTGAAATACTTTTGAGAATGCCTGGATCCATGTGATACCGACGTCCGCATTTGCCGCGACAAATGCCGGATTCGTCGGAAATGTATTGCCGATCATGGGGAGTACGGTCCAGAGAATTGCCATGACCAGCATACCCATCATTAAGTTTCCGCCTTTCGCGGCATAGAATGCCAGGCCGAAAAATGATACCAGAATCAGAATTCCTATGATATATTCCATTGATTTTTCTCTCCCTCTCTACCATTCTTTCCGGGTAACCCCTTCTAGCGTTCCAAAGAATGCAACGTCTCCCACACCTCTTCGATAACCGGAATTCCGTTCTTCGTGTTGTCATCTCTCGTCTTCAGTTCCAGCTCGCCAGGGTAGAACACCTCCCCGCCCTCTGCCGCAGGCTCCGAGGCCTTGATATCCGCCAGAATCTCATCCACAATGCGGTCTGTTTCCTCAGTCGTGTTAAACTTAGACGGATCCATGGCGATCATCACCTGGGATAAGCCTACCTCGTCGCCGAAGGTCCCGATCTTCTTAACGGAATTCTCGCTGGTTAAAACCGTTGCGATCAGATCCAGGGCAATCGAGATTCCGCTTCCCTTCCAGTAGCCCATCGGAAGCACTCTCCATGTCTTTTCAATCTCCGCGGGATCCGTGGTGATATTTCCATTGGTGTCGTAGCCGCCCGGTACCGGAAGCTGCTGGCCCTTCAGCCTCGCCTCCTCGATCTTGCCGTAAGAGAACTGGGATACGGCACAGTCGATGACCGCGTGCTTACCGCTGCTTCTCGGAATCGCCATAATGAGTGGATTGTTGCCGATCTTTCTGTCTTTACCGCCCCAGGCCGGCATATTCGGCATGGTATTGGACCAGCAGATTCCGATGCATCCCTGGTCAGCAGCCTGCCATCCGTAGCTGCCGCCGCGCATCCAGTGGTTGTTATTGCCCAGCGCCACGACGCCCACACCGTTTAATTTCGCCAGTTCACAGGCACGATCCATGGCAAGCTTTGCATTTAACGGACCGAATCCGCGGTGTCCGTTCCACCGCTCAATGGCTCCCATAGCCGATTCACATGTCGCAATAGCCGACGGATCGATCTCTCCTTTATCCAGATAGCTGACCACTCTCGGAAAGCGGTTTACGCCGTGGGAATACACACCGTCGAGACTGTTTTTTGCAAACACCGTCGCCGCGTCAAGCGCATGAGTCTCGGAAAACCCTCTGCTCATCAAAATTCCCTGGAACTTCTTTAATAAATCCTCATACTGCACTCTCATGATTTTTCTCTCCTTTAATCTGGCCTCCGCCGGTGGGGGACTGACGGAAGAACTTGTTTTCTTCTCAATTACCTGTCCTGTCTTCGTTACTGCTCTTTACTTTTTAGATTTCGTTCTCTGTTTTTTTGAGAAAGCGCTTTCTTGTAGTTTCATTATAGCATTCGAGACTGTTTTGTCAATATGCCTTGTGATAAACTCTTTATTTTAGTTAATAATGCATATTTATCCGCATGATTTTTTGTTGAAAAGTTACATCGTTTTGCATTTATGTAAAAGCGTTTTCACGTTTAAGCATAAAAAAAGAAGAGTTCATTTGATTTTAGTGTCCAAATAAACTCTTTTATATTGAGAAAGCGTTTTTACATAATCACAATTTTATGATCATTTTTTTGATATTGTTTTCTCGATTCTATTTTCCCGATCCTGTTTTCCCGATCCTGTTTTCCCGATCCTGTTTTCCCGATCCTGTTTTCTCGATCCTATTTTCCCGATCCTGTTTTCCCGACCCTGTTTTCCCAATTCTGTTTTCTCACTGTGTAGTCCCGCGTATCATTAATTCTGGCTGTATAGCCACATTGGATAAGGCTTTCCGGCCTTCCAGAACATCCTTTAAAAGCTGGGCGCACATATCTCCCAGAAGTTCAGGCTTATTATCCAGCGTCGTCAGTTCCGGCTCACAGATCAGAGAATCAGGAGAATTGTTGCAGCCGGTCACTGCGATATCCTCGGGCACCCGGAAGCCTTTCTTTTTCAGCCCCTTCATCACCCCGATAGCGGTAATATCTTCACCGCACACAATCCCTGTAAACGGGATGCCGAGCTGGCAGATCTCCTCTGCCGCCTCTAGACCGCCTTCCAGGCCGTACCGGCAGTGCACCACATTCTTTTCGGCTCCGGCGATATCGTGCAGCTTCATGGCTTCCAGAAATCCCTGACATTTCGCCCGGCTGCTCTCCGTCTCCAGGTCATAGAGATAGAGCAGATCCCTGTGTCCTTTCTCATAGAGATAATCGACGACGGAGCGGATCCCTTTCATATCGTCCACCATAACGGAATAGAAATCCGGCTGCTTCACCTGTCCATTGGCGACCACCACAGGAATCCCCTTAATCCTGGCCGTCATCTCCGGGTAATGGATCAGCTCATTAAAGACAGATCCGATCAGCACAATTCCATCCACCTGTTTTTCGGAAAGGATCTCGAAATACCGGCCGCATTCGCTGATCGAACCGCCCGTATTACAGACGGTCACATTATACCCCTCATTGCTGAAAATCTGTTCAATCACGTAAACCATTCTGGCGTAGTGGGTCACCCTGACATCCACAGTCAGAATCGCAATACTCTTCATCGTCTTCGACACCATCCCACGCGCAATGGCGCTGGGTTTATAGTCGTACTTCTTAAGCACCTCCTCCACCCGCTGTCTGATTTCCGGATTTACATTCCCTTTATTATTCAGTACCCGTGATACGGTGGAGATCGATGTCTTCGCCTCCGCCGCAATATCGTAGATATTCATAGTCTGCATCCCCTCTCTGAAAGCCCTTTCTCCATTTATTGTAAATGATTTTTCCTGATTTGTCACGATGATTTGCGAATTTATCAAAAGAACAGAATCCGTCTACTGTTCGGGCGCCCTTCTCACTCTGCGAACCGCCCGGAACGCATGGACCATCCTTTCACATTTTACTGTAAAATTCCCATACATAAGCATGACATTTCCCCCCATTTATGTTACACTTAAATTTACCATCAAACACGAAAACTGGAGAACAAAATTATGCAGTATACAGGTTCCATTGACAACCGGGGAATACTGGAAATTATCCGTCGTTCCTGCAGCTATGTGGACGCCCGCCTGATGAATCACGGCTACAGGGTGGCCTATATTGTATCTGAAATGTTAAAGCCATACTTCCATGAAGACGCCCGGAAGATACGGGACGTCTGCTTTCTGGCCCTTCTTCACGACATCGGCGCCTACAAGACCGATGAGATTTCAAAGATGCTGCAGTTTGACACCGATGATGTTCTGGCCCACTCCGTCTATGGCTATCTGTTCATCAAATACTTTTCTCCGCTCAAGAAGCTTTCCGGTGCTATTCTTCTGCATCACGCCACCTGGCAGGTTCTGGAGCATTCGGAGGTATTTCCGGAAGGAATCCGGCTTCTTGCCCAGGTCATTCATGTGGCCGACCGCATCGACGTCGCCATGGAGGTGCAGCATCTGACATGGGAAGAAACCGCGGTTCTCCTGAAGAAAGAAAGCGGCACAAAATTTTCGCCCTTTATTGCCGATCTTGCCCTCGCCTGCGATTTCCACACACCGTTCGAAGGTGACACGGACGCAGAATCACTATTTTTTCATCTGTTTTCCGAGATTTCCCTCACACAGGACGAAATCACGGATTACTTAAAGATGCTCATCTTCACCATTGATTTCCGAAGCCGCCACACGGTTACCCATACCATCACCACCACGACCATCAGCGCCGAACTGGCGAAACGCATGGGGATGAACGAGGAGGAATGCAACCAGATCATCTGCGGTTCCATGCTTCATGACTTGGGAAAGATCGGCATTCCGGTGGAAATCCTGGAGTATCCGGGCAAATTGAGCCCCCAGGCCATGAATATCATGCGCACCCACGTGGACATCACTGAGAAAATTTTCGGAGACGTCATCGAGGATACGGTCAAATCGCTCGCCCTCCGTCACCATGAAAAGCTCGACGGCTCCGGTTACCCGAGAGGCCTGGCCGCCGCCGACTTAAGCACCGGAGAACGGATCGTGGCCATCGCCGATATCATCAGCGCCCTTTCCGGAACGAGAAGCTACAAGACCGCATTTTCCAAAGACAAAATATGCACGATTATCACAGAAATGAAGGACGCTGGTCTGATCGACGCCGATATCGTAGAGCTCATGATTTCCGACTACGATGAGATCATGGAGGAGACCCGAATTCAGTGCCAGCCGATTCTCGATATCTACGTTCTCATACAAAAGGATTTTGACCGGATTTCCCTAGCCATGACTGTGGATGACATCGCGGGCATGAAGGCAGTTTTCTAAAACTGTCCTCATGCCCGCTTCTTCTTTAAAGATCATCTGCCAGATTTAAAGATCATCTACCAGAGCGCTGCTCTTCGCATAAGCCGTACTTCTGGCCTCAAAGAAATCCGTCTTTATCATGTTGGCATTGCTGTACTGGGATACCCAGGCCATACTCTCCGGTTCCTTTTCATGCCCCTCATAAATCGGGTCAAAGCCAAGGCTGAAACACCGCAGGTTGCCAAGATACTGAATATAGTCCGTTATCATATCTTTCGTCAGTCCCGGCACCTTGTCTCCGATGGCGTAATGGCCCCAGGCAATCTCCTGGCGGCATCCCTCTTTAATCATCTTTCTGTAAACATCCACGCGTTCGGGGGTAAAGAGCTCCGGCTCCTCATTTTTGAGTTCCAGAATCATGTTGCGGAACAGCCATAAATGGGTGTTCTCATCCCGGTTGATATACCGGATCTCCTGTGCGGATCCCGGCATCTTGTGGTTCCTGCCAAGGTTATAGAAGAACATAAATCCGCTGTAGAAGTAAACCCCTTCAAGGATAAAATTGGCTACCACGGTCTTCATAAATGTAAACGGGCTCTTGTCCTCCTGAAATTCATTATAGAGATTTCCGATAAAGGTATTTCTGGCAAGCAGATGCTCATCATTTTTCCACTGGTAGAGCACCTCGTTCCTGGTCTGCGGCTCGCAGATGGTATCCAGCATATAGCTGTAGCTCTGGCTGTGAACCGCCTCCTGGAAGGTCTGGATTGACAGGCATAAGTTGATTTCATTGGCCGTAATATACTCGCCGATGGCCGGTAAATTGGCGGTCTGGATGCTGTCCAGAAATACGAGGAATGACAGAATCTTGTCATAGGCCCTCCGCTCCCCGGCGTCCAGCATAGGATAGTCCTTTACATCAGGGCCCAGGTTGATCTCCTCCGGCACCCAGAAATTGTTCATGGCCTGCCGGTACCAGTCGCTCACCCAGGTGTATTTCATATTGTTAAAATCGTTGAGATTCGTTGTATTGCCGCCTATCATACGGCGGTTTCTGACGTCGGTATCGCCGTTCGGATTAAATAACGGCTTTCTGGTTAATTGTTCCATGGTCTTTCCTTTCCTCTTTTACAGCTTGCTGCATGTTATTTCCGCGGCCGCATTTAACTGGAGCATACCTCACACTCTTCTACTTCCAGGCTTCTGGAGCGGATATAATAAATGGTTTTTACGCCGCACTCCCAGGCCAGTACATAAAGGTTCAGCACCTGCCTTAAGGTGTATTCGTTGGTGATATAGAGATTCATGCTCTGCGCCTGATCCACATGGCGCTGCCGGATTCCCCCCGCCCGGACGGACCACTGCTGATCAATGTAGTGGGCGTTCTTGTACTGCCAGAATGTCTCGGGAGATAAATCCGGAGCCACCCGTGGCACCAGTCCATTCTTCTTTTCCTCCAGGTAATACCGGTTCATGATCGGGTCCAGGCCGGCCGTCGTTCCCGCCCGCATACTGGTGCTGCTCGTCGGCGCAATGGCGATCAGCCATCCGTTTCTCATGCCGTTTGCCGCCGTCTTTTCCTTCAGCCGGAGCCACTCTTCCGAATGGTAGTTCCGTTTTTCAAAATAGGCGCCCGTCTGCCAGTCGCTTCCTTCAAACAGCTCATAGCGGCCCTTTTCCCCGGCATAGTCACAGCTTGCCTCAATCGCCGCGTAATTAATCCATTCAAACACCCGGTCGGTAAATGTCAAATGCTCCTCCGATTCCCAGGAAATTCCGTTTTTCGCCAGCATATGGTGGTAACCGCTGATCCCCAGTCCGATGGGGCGGTACCGCATGTTGTTGATTTTGGCGTATGGAACCGGGAAAAAGTTTAAGTCGATGACATTGTCCAGCGCACGCACTGCGTACCGTGTCAGCTCGGTAACCTCTTTCCGGTCCGTCACATCGATCTTCCCGAGAGAGAGGCTGGCCAGATTACATACCACGAAATCGCCGGGCTTTGTCACTGTCACCACCACCGTTTCGCCGTCCACCGTTTCGATGCGCTGCTCCATCTGTTCCACCGGACTCATATTCTGTGCAATTTCCGTACAGAGATTGCTGCAGTAAATGATGCCCTTATGGCTGTTGGGATTTGCCTCATTAACCAGGTCCCGGTTAAAGGTAAATGGAGTTCCCGTCTCCACCGCACTCTTTAAAATCAGGCGGACCAGTTCTTTTACCGGAATCACCCGCTTATGAATCCTGTGATCAGCGACACAGTCCCGATAGCGTTCCTCCCATTCCTGTCCATAGGAATCTTCCAGCGAGTAGCCCTTTACCGTGAGAATCTCATGAGGACACATCAGGTACCAGTCCGCGTCGATATTCTCCTTTGCCAGCTTCCAGAACAGATTCGGATAACAGACCGCCGGAAATACGTCGTGTGCCTTCATACGGTCGTCCCCATTGTTGGTACGCAGCGCCAGGAATTCCGGAAGATCCTTGTGCCACGCATCCAGATATACGGCGACGGCTCCCTGGCGCACGCCCAGCTGATCTACCGCCACCGCGGTATCATTGGCCAGCTTGATCCAGCGGATCACGCCCCCGGCTGCACCCTTAAAGCCGCGGATTGCACTTCCTGCTGCCCTGACCTTGCCGAAATACAGCCCCATACCACCGCCGAACTTGCTGACCTTGGCAAAGCTGTCAATGCTGCGGTAAATGCCATCCAGGCTGTCCGGCACCGTGTCGATAAAACAGGAGGAAAGCTGATGATACGGCTTTCTCGCGTTGGAAAGGGTCGGCGTCGCCATGGTAACCTTAAGCGTACTCAGCATATCGTAAAAACGCCTCACCCATTCCAGCCGGTCGTTCTTCTCCAGCATGGCCAGATGCAGGGCGATGCCCAGAAACATCTCCTGCGGGGACTCTAACGGAACATTCTCCCGGCTGCGGATCACATATCTGGAAAGAAGCAGTTCCAGACCGGAATACGTAAAAAACTGATCCCGTGTGCCATCGAGGAAGCCCTCACACGTCTCGATCTCCTCCCTGGTGTAATGTTCCAGAATATAGTCGCCGTAAAGCCGTTCCCCTGTCAGAAAATACAGCTTATCGTAAAAGCTTCTGATCTGATACTTCGCCTCCATGGATCTTAAGTTCTTTCTGAAGCGGACCATCAAAAGA
>OBVC01000907.1_pt1 | contig 9798 bp, 9 predicted proteins | sample 1494991 | NCBI WGS metagenome assembly OBVC01 (sample SAMEA2579955, study PRJEB22360) | human gut metagenome
CGCCCTGTTATCCCCGATCCCCACCGGAGCTGTCTGTGTCCTGCAGAACGCAAAGGAACCGTCCTGCTGCGGTACTCCAAACCGGTCCATTGCGTTTGTGGGATGAAAGGCCGTATATATCTGCACATTGGGGGCAATGAGCGCATTGTTCCCGATACGTATCACATTATCATCTAAGAAGGTGCAGTTCATATTGACTTCACAGTTGTTTCCAAAATAAATATTGTTGCCGTAGTCCGCAAAGAACGGCGCGGTGATCCAAAGGGCTTCCCCCCTTCCGCCTAACAGCTCATTTAAGATCTGGTTCTTTTTCAGTGTATCCGCGGAATCGGTGCTGTTATAATCTCTTACCAAATCCTTTGCTCTGTGCCACTGTGTTAATAATTCCGCATCGCCGCAGTCATACAGCTGTCCTGCCAGCATTTTTTCTCTTTCCGTCATGGCTTCTTACTCCTGTCTTTTCATTTAGTTTTATTATAACAGAGATAAAATAAAAATGAAGCTCTGTAATGGTGCAGTTTTACCGGTTCAGATACCGCCACAGGGTAGTTCTGCTGATGCCCAGCTTTTTTGCGGCGGCCGTCTGGTTTCCTTTGCAGGTATTCAGGACATAGTGCACGATGTCCCGGTTCATCTCATCCAGGGACTGACTGGTATTCAGGCAGAATGGGGAGGAGCATGCATGGACCGGAAACGGAAATCCGGAAAACAATACATTTTCCCGCTGGATTACTTCCTGTATGGTTTTTGCGCAGATGTAGGGGCCGTCTGTCCGTATGACGGCCTCCTTTAATATCCGCTTGAACTGGGTTCTGTTGTAAGGGTACTCGTATTGCTCCAAGAGCGCGGCTGCTTCATCGTCAACCCCCACCACCTGCCGCCCCAGTTCCTGGTTCAGGGTATTGATATAGAGACCGGCAGATGAGATGATGTCCTCCTTTTGTTCCCTCAGTGGTTTGATAGGCACCAGAATGCACCCCAGGGCATTGGTGTATTCAAAGACCACGTGGGGGGTGGCGCTTCCCGCGGTCTGGGTGCAGGAAAATATCAGATGGTTGCGCACATGCATGTTGGTGTCCAGTATGATGGAGAGCAGCTGCTTCTGCTTGGGCTTTTGCAATGAGTCCAGGTTGGAAATGTAGATGGTATTTCCGTTGTCCGTAAAGGGCGAGTTATAATGTTTGGTGATGAAGTCCCAGCTTTTATCGCTGATAAGAGAGCAGTTGATGACGTAGAGCGGGTTGTCACACAAGGGGCTCTTTGCATAGTAGATATGAGCCACCCGGTCCTTTCCTGTGCCGGTTTCCCCTGTTATCATAAGGCTTAGAGGGGACGGAGACGGAGCCGCATCCTCGGTATTGGTAAGGATTTCTCTGGCCAGCTCCGTATTGCTGTAAAAGCTGTCCATAAAGCTGTTCTCCGCAGCCTGCTTGTCCATGATGGTCACCCCGTATTTTGAGTAGGCCAGGGGAATCTCGGAGGGCATGATATGGAAAATGATGTAAGAGCTCAGGGTCTCATCCACCAGATGGGAGGTGATGGAGTACATCTGGTTGTTTACTGTAATAAAGAAGGAACGCTTCCGTCCGGTGCAGCATTGCTCCAGTTCATTCTGGAGCTTTGCCTGTATGGGGACCGCGATCTCATCCTCCAGCGTGGTGTAGATGCATTCGCCTGTCCGGGACAGCACCAGGAAGCGGTTGGCGCTGCTGTCTAAGAGCTGGTGCATAAGGGACAGGGAGTGGTATAAATCCCTGTGGGTCTGCCAGGTATAGACTGCCTGGTCAACAGCGGCTTTCAGGCTTTCCATGCTGGAGGTGAGAAGGATAGGGGTTATGCCGATCAGCTTGGCATAGTTGTAGGGCACCGTATCGCAAATGACGGTCTTGTAACCCTGCTCCTTTAGTTTGTCCAGAAGGGAGCTGGCTTCGGACGTGGTGTTGATGGAAAATATATCTGTAGGTATCTTAAGAACATTACATATGCTTTTTGCAATGGTGGTCAGGGAACGGAATCCCAGGACCGCAAATTTTGTTTTTGTATTCTCCGCTGTTTTCAGGCAGAGAAGAACGTCATAATAATCAATTCCAATGTCAATCACAGGGATGGGCACGCCTTTCGCAATGCGGCTGGCGGTATTGGCCCTTGAGATGATGATATCATAGTTCCTGTAATGTTCCTTTGCCAGGGAAAGTCCTGTTTCCACATTGCCCAGCATGGCTGTCAGCTGGATATCATCCCTTTGGCCTGCGTACCGTTTCATTAATGTTACCAATCCCTTATAGGGAGCAATTCCAAGTATCCTGACTTTTTCACCCATTCTGCCTCCTCTGGAAAATACAGCTTCCGAATGTTGCAATTTTAAACATATTATACAACATTTTCCTTGAATTGAAAAGCCCCCCTATATTACAATAAATTATGGAGCTGACAGAGGAAACTAATATGTTTCAAAAGTGAACGATAAAGGAAAGTTGGGAGCCAATGGAAGAGAGATATCTGATTATTGCGGATGATTTTACAGGGGCAAATGATACGGGAGTGCAGTTAAAGAGGAGAGGATATCCGACGGAAGTCCTGTTTGCGGGAAAACCGGTGGATTCACAAAAATCAATTGTGATTGATACGGAGAGCAGGAATGCCTTGCCCGGCCATGCCTATGAAATCGTGCGTCATTCATTAGAACAGGTGGATTTCGGACAGTTCCGCTACATAATAAAAAAAGTGGATTCCACTATGAGAGGAAATATTGCCCAGGAAATAAAGGCAGTGGATGATGCTTTTTGTCCGGAGCTTGTGGTGTTTGCCCCGGCCCTTCCCGCCTTGGGCAGGACCACTATGGACGGGGTGCAGTGTTTAAACGGAGTGGAAATCTGTAAGACAGAATTATCCAAGGACCCCAAGAATCCGGTAATGGAAGATAACCTGGTAAAGCTGCTGGAGCAGGTTTATGAGGAACCGGTGCTGTTAAAATACCTGCCGGACGTAAGAAGCCAGTCCTTTTCCCTTGACGGGGGCAGGGTCTTTGTATGCGACGCTGAGTCGGATGATGACCTGAAACGGATCATTGCGGCAGTCAGGCAGGACGGGCGGCGGACCCTGTATGTGGGGACGGCGGGAATGGCAGACAACATGATGGAACTGGAAAAGCCCACCCTTCCGTCCTTTGGCGTGGTGGCCAGCATCAGTTCGGTGGCCAATGAACAGATGCATTACTGTGAAAGGGCCGGATATGCCATGGTCAAGGTACCTGTGGCCCAGCTCATGACGGGAACAGCCCGGCCTGAGGAATACCGCGACATGGCGGTGGAATATTTAAAGAGTGGGAGAGATACCATTCTTCTTACAGATACGGCCTATGACCGGGAACTGATTGAGCTTTCCCAGGAAGTGGGAGAGAAAAGCGGGATGGATTTGACCGAGGTGGGGGATTATGTACGCTCGCTTATAGGCAGGATGGCCAAAGAGGTGCTGGACTCGGTTAAGGTATCGGGGGTATATCTCACCGGCGGGGATACGGCCCTGGGTATGCTCATGAACATCGGGGCGGACGGTTCCGAGATACTGGCCGAAATCCTGGTGGGCGTTCCGCTGGTAAGGGTTAAGGGCGGGGCCTATGAGGGACTTAAACTGGTAACAAAGGCAGGAGCTTTCGGCACAGAGGATGCTGCGGCGTTTGCCATGAGGAAAATAAAAGAAAGAGGAGGAATATAACCTATGAGAGAATTTTTACTGCCTTATGGAAAGGAAACACTGAAAGCGGAAATTGAAGAGGAGCACCTGGCCGGTGTGCTTGTATCAGAACTCCATGATTACAAGGCACCCATGGGGGGAGCCCAGCTGGTGCAGGAGGCGCTGGAGCATCCCATCGGGACTCCCAGGCTGTGCGATATGGCCATTGACAAGAAAAAGGTTGTGGTGATTTCGTCTGACCACACAAGGCCTGTGCCCAGCCGCATTATCATGCCTCTTATTCTGAAGGAAATCCGCAGGGGCAATCCGGATGCTGATATTACCATTCTTATTTCCACAGGACTTCACAGGGAGACGACCAGGGAGGAACTGGAGTCAAAGTTCGGCCCTGAGATTACGGAACATGAAACCATTATAGTCCATGACTGTGATGACACGGACAACATGGTTTATCTGGGCAAGCTGCCTTCAGGCGGAAATATGTACATTAACAGGCTGGCAGTGGAAGCGGACCTGCTGGTTGCGGAAGGGTTTATTGAGCCTCATTTCTTTGCCGGATTCTCAGGCGGCAGAAAAAGCGTGCTTCCGGGCGTGGCCAGCCGTGAGACGGTTATGTATAACCACAACTCAGCTTTTATTGACGATCTGCATTCAAGGACCGGTATCATCGAGGGCAACCTTATCCACAATGACATGCTGTACGCAGCCAGGGTGGCGGGGCTGGACTTTATCGTCAATGTGGTGATCGATTCCGCCCATGACCCCATCTTTGCAGTGGCAGGGGACTGTGATCTGGCCCATCGTGAGGGCAGGAATTTCCTGGCTTCCAAGTGTCAGGTGGATGCTGTTCCCGCAGATATTGTAATATCCACAAATGGGGGCTATCCTCTGGACCAGAACATTTACCAGTCCGTAAAGGGCATGACGGCAGCAGAGGTGACGGTGAAGGAGGGCGGCGTTATCATTATGCTTTCCAAGGCAGCGGACGGCCACGGCGGCAAATATTTCCATGAGACTTTCCGGGATGAAAAGGATTTAAACCGTATGATGAAGACCTTCATGGACCGGAAACCGGAGGAAACCATCATAGACCAGTGGCAGGCGCAGATTTTTGCCAGGGTCATGTTAAAAGCCAGGATTGTGTTTGTATCTTCCTGCGATGATAAACTGGTGGAGGAGCTTCACATGATTCCGGCCCACACCATGGAGGAGGCCCTTAACAAGGCAAAGGAAATGGTGAATAAGGACGATTACAAAGTAACGGTAATACCGGACGGCGTGTCTGTTATCGTAAGAGGATAAGAGGGGGGATACGGATTTGAAGTTTATTTTAATACCTGATTCATTCAAGGGGACCTTAAGCTCCAGCCAGATTTGCGCAGTGATGGATGAGAAGATAAAAAAGCATTTTCCTGACAGCCTGACCGTCTCCATACCGGTGGCAGACGGGGGCGAGGGATCCGTGGATGCCTTTATCACGGCAGTGGGCGGTGTTAAGGAGTATGTCACGGTTAAGAATCCCTATTTTGAGGACATGGAATCTTATTTCGGACTGATAGACGCAGGACAGACAGCTGTTATCGAGATGGCTTCCTGCGCCGGGCTTCCCCTGGTGGAGGACAGGAAGGATCCAAGGCTTACCACCACCTATGGGGTGGGACAGCTGATTCTGGCCGCAGCCCGTAAAGGCGTGAAGAAAATCATTGTGGGCCTGGGGGGATCATCCACCAACGACGGAGGCTGCGGCGCTGCGGCCGCGGTTGGCATTAGGTTTTATGACAGGGACGGCAGGCAGTTTATTCCCACCGGCGGAACAACTGCCGATATTGACAGAATCGACCTGTCCGGAAGGGACAGCCTTCTGGAGCAGGTGGAGATCGTCACCATGTGCGATATCGACAATCCCATGTACGGACCTGTAGGAGCGTCCTTTATCTTCGGACCCCAAAAGGGAGCGGATGAGGCCATGGTCCTTCAGCTGGATGAGGGAATCAGGAATCTGAGCAGGGTCATTGCCCAGGCAACGGGAACCGATATTAGCCAGGTGCCGGGAACAGGGGCGGCCGGAGCCATGGGCGCAGGCATGATTGCGTTCTTTGGATCCAGACTTCAGATGGGGATTCAGACCGTGCTGGATACGGTGCGGTTTGATGAAATCATAGGCGACGCGGACTACATTCTTACAGGCGAGGGTAAGCTGGATTCCCAGAGCCTGCGGGGCAAGGTAGTGATTGGAATTGCAGAGAGGGCTAAAAAACAGGCCAAATCCGTGATTGCGGTGGTAGGCGGAGCAGATGACGACGAGATTGGAAAGGCCTACGATATGGGTGTGACAGCGGTGTTCCCCATTAACAGGCTTCCTCAGGATTTTTCCGTTAGCAGGCACCGCAGCCAGGAGAACCTGGCTTATACGGCAGACAATATTATCAGGCTTATAAAAGCCGGACAGGGGGAACGTTAAGTATGAAGATTTTACAGGCAGTTAAGAAGATTCCGGGAGGTTTGATGGTAGTGCCGCTGCTTCTGGGAGCAATTGTCAACACCTTTTTCGGAAATGTTTTGTGGAGCGCGTTTGACGGAACCTTCACCACATATCTGTGGAAATCAGGGGCCATGCCCATCCTGGCTGTTTTTATTTTCTGCAACGCCACTACCATAAATTTTAAAAAGGCCGGCGTTACGATATATAAAGGCGTGGTCATCACGGCGGTAAAGGTTGGAATCGGCATTATTATCGGACTGATTTGCGGTACTCTTTTTGGGGAAAAGGGATTTTTGGGACTTTCCACCCTGGCCATTGTAGGCGCTCTGGCCAACTCCAACGGCGGACTGTACGCTGCCCTGGCCGGAGAGTACGGCGATGCGACCGACGTAGGCGCGGTATCCATTCTTTCCATCAATGACGGCCCCTTCTTTACCATGGTTGCCCTGGGAGCGGCCGGTGTTGCCAAGATTCCCATGTCTATTCTGATAGGCTGTATTGTCCCTGTTATCGTGGGATGCATACTGGGCAACCTGGACGAAGATATCCGCAAGTTCTGTGAGCCCGGAGCCACTATGCTGATTCCTTTCTTTGCATTTCCTCTGGGAGCGGGACTGAACATCATGAACCTGTTAAAAGCAGGAGGCCCCGGAATCCTTCTGGGCGTTGCCTGTACCCTGATTACCGGTTTGGGCGGCTATCTGATTTATAAGCTGCTGCGCATGGAGTATCCGGAAGTGGGCGGAGCCATTGGAACCACAGCCGGCAACGCTGCCGCCACACCGGCATCGGTTGCAGCTGTGGACGCCACCCTTTTAGCGGTAGCGGAAGCAGCCACTGCACAGATTACCGCTGCCATCATTGTGACAGCTATCCTTTGTCCCATATTTGTTTCTTATCTGCATAAAGTAGAGGTGCGTAAGCGTGGAAGATAGAAAAATTATAGGTATTACCATGGGTGATCCGGCCAGTATAGGACCTGAGATCACCGTGAAGGCTCTGGCCGACCAATCCATATATGAAGCATGCAGGCCCATTGTTGTGGGAGATGCCTGTGTCCTGGAAGCCGCGCTGAAAATCGCGGGCCATGAGGAGATGAAGGTCCGGGCCGTAAAGGATGTGAGGGATGCTGTCTTTACCCACGGGACCATAGACGTGCTGGACATGGGGCTGGTTTCCATGGATGAGCTGGTACGGGGACAGGTGTCCGCCATGTGCGGGGACGCCGCGTTCCGGTATGTGGAGAAGGTAATTGAACTTGCCATGGACGGACAGGTGGATGCCACGGTCACCAATGCCTTTAATAAGGAGGCCGTGAACCTGGCAGGCCATCACTATTCCGGCCACACGGAGATTTATGCTGATTTGACCGGAACCAAAAACTATACCATGATGCTGGCCCATGAGAACATGCGGGTGGTCCATGTGTCCACCCATGTGTCCCTGCGGGAGGCCTGCGACCGGGTTAAGAAGCAGCGGGTGCTGGATGTAATCCGCATTGGGGATAAGGCGTGCAGGGAGATGGGAATTGAGAACCCCAGGATTGCAGTTGCGGGGCTGAATCCCCACAGCGGCGAGCACGGTCTGTTCGGGCAGGAGGAAATCCAGGAGATCATCCCTGCCATTGAGGCTGCCAGGGCAGAGGGAATCCGGGCAGAGGGCCCTGTGCCCCCGGATACTGTGTTCTCCAAAGCCAGGGGCGGCTGGTATGACATCGTGGTGGCCATGTATCATGACCAGGGACACATCCCTCTTAAGGTGGTGGGCTTTGTCTATGACCAGGAAAAGCAGGCCTGGGACGCGGTGGCCGGCGTCAACATCACCCTGGGGCTTCCCATTATCCGTGTGTCTGTGGACCATGGAACGGCCTTTGACCAGGCGGGAACCGGAACAGCCAGCGAGCTGAGCCTGAAGAATTCCCTGGAGTACGCAGTCATGTTTGCCAGGAACCGGAAGCAGCAGAGAGTATAAAAATACGTGTATAAAAATACAGGACACCAGATAATGAAAGCTATCTGGTGTCCTTATTACTATGAACAGTCCTTTCCCGCTTACAGCACAAACATCCTGGCTGTCATCAATTCATTGATGGAACGGGCGGTATAGGAAACCGTAAAATCATCGGTCATCACCATTCCGGGATAATAGGAAGCCCTCAGGGCCTGGAAATGGTCTTTGAAGTTGATTTCCATGACAATGGTTTCAGGCACCTCCAGATGGCAGGCATCCTTTGTGAGAAGGGCATTCTTCGCGCCTTCCTCAATAAGCTCTTGGGCCATCTCCGGCGCCAGGTTGACGGTGGCTGCGCCCATGCCTTCCTTCACTGCCACTGCCGTGATGCCGGGATCGTATTCATGGACATGGCTGCAAAGATTTTTGTCGCCGCTGATGAATACCGAGGGAACGCCCAGGGATGCGCCCACATAGGCGTGCATGAGGAATTCCGAAGCCAGTTTGCCGTTGAATTTAATGTAATTGGTCTTGCGGTTCATGGTGTGGGCCAGGGGGCTGCCGTTGGTACCGGCAGGAGAGTGGTATCCCACGAACATGAGGGCGTCAAAGCTCTGGTCCAGACCGCAGACCATGGAATCAGGGGAGTATTTCCAGCCCAATATGATTTTTGCTTCCTTTGGAAGAAGGGAGATATCCATGTTTCTGCCGGATTCATGGGCATCCTTTATGTAGATTTCTGTTGCTCCGGCTGCCAGGGCTCCCCTGCATGCCGCGGCTGCCTCCAGGGTCATTTCCCTGGCCATGGGACCGTGTTCCAAATCACCTAAGTTGGTGGAGCTCCAGGAAGTGGAGCCGGCCACCCCCTCAAAGTCCACACTGATATAAACCTTCATAATTTTATTCCTCCTGTATTCTGGTTTTTCTAAGCAATATCACGTTTTAAAAGTTTCAAGGCCAGTTGGGCCTGCAGCTGCACTCCCAGCTTAAGACATTCTTCGTCGATATCGAAGTCCTGGCTGTGAAGGGGGGATGTAATGCCTTTTTCCCTGTTGGCGCATCCCAGATGATAGAAAACTCCCTTTGCCTTTTCCAGGAAAAATGAAAAGTCTTCCACCCCCAGACTGGGGAATTTCTTTGGATGGATGTGTTGGCTTCCAAGGACCTCTTCGGCTGTCTCCACCAGCACATCCACGATTTCGTCTGAGTTTATGAGGGCGGCATATCCCGGGACAATGACAACCTCCCCGCTGCCTCCCATGGCCTGGCAGGTACAGCTTACCTGCCGGGTCATGGCGTCAATGATTTTCTCTCTCACGGCAGGGTCCGTGGTGCGCAGGGTGCCGGTCATATCTGTCTCGGCTGCCACGATGTTGCCCGCGGTCCCGCCATGTATGGTCCCCAGGGGGAGGACTGCGCTGTCCAGGGGGGAGATGCAGCGGCTACCAGGGTCTGCAGGCTGTTTATGACAGCAGCAGCCATGACAATGGCATCCACTCCCGTATCAGGATAGGCGCCGTGGCAGCTCTTTCCATGGACTTTTATGTGAATCTCATCGGAGGAGGCATTTAAATCCCCGTAGCGGATTTCAATTTCTCCTGTTTCGTGGGTAGGCATTACATGGAGACCAGTTACGTAGTCCACATGGGGGGATTCCATGCAGCCTGCCTCCA
>OBVC01000909.1_pt1 | contig 9762 bp, 8 predicted proteins | sample 1494991 | NCBI WGS metagenome assembly OBVC01 (sample SAMEA2579955, study PRJEB22360) | human gut metagenome
TGGAGATAGCTAAAAACCTGGTAAGGCAGGGAGAGGTGGACGTAATCCTCAGCAGGGGGGGAACAGCCGCACAAATAAAAAATGCAGTGAATGTGCCTGTTGTGTTCATTCCCATCACCCCCTTTGACGTGATTAAAATCGTACATCAATTGGACAAGGACGTTAAGGAAACCGCATTCATCCACTATATGAAAAATGTATATGGAATACAGGAAATTGCACAGATGTACGGGATTAAGATTCACGAATATTCATTCATTAATTATTTTGATATTGAGAACGCGGTGAAGGACGCCTATGATAAGGGAATCCGGACCATCATAGGGGGAGAGGTGGCAGTCAGGATTGCCAAAGGGCTGGGCATTACAGGGTATCAGGTCAGTGCCGGGGAGCAGGCCGTGGACCGTGCCATAGAGGAATCCATATCCATGTTGTATGAGAAACGGAAGGAGCAATATAAATCAGTACAATTGAAGGCTGCCTACGATTCACTGAAGGAAGGGGTCGTGGTCACGGATGATGAGAACCGCATTGTGGTACTAAACCCCATTGCCCAAAAGCTATTTGACCACAGCTATCAGGTAGGTGATATTGCGGGAAACGACATCATTAATGACAAATGCAGGCAGGTATATATGAGCCATCGGGAAGTACCCATATATCTGCACCAGATGAAAAAAGAGACTTATTCAGTGGCACATTCCCCTATTACCAAGGACGGGAAATTTATCGGCGTGGTGAGCCGCATGGAGGATGTCACAAAGACCCAGGAACTGGAACAGAAAATACGCAAGGAATTGCATTTAAAGGGTTTTGCAGCCAAATACCATTTTGAGGATATCATTACCGGGGACAAAGGGATGAAACGGGTGGTGAACCGGGCAGAGGCATATGCAAAGACGGATTCCGCCATTCTCATAGAGGGGGAATCCGGTACGGGCAAGGAGCTGATGGCCCAAAGCATACACAATGCAAGTACGAGGGCCCAGGGGCCCTTTGTGGCTGTCAACTGTGCAGCAATTCCTGAAAACCTGCTGGAAAGCGAGCTGTTCGGCTATGAATCCGGTGCATTTACGGGGGCTAAGAGAGAAGGGAAAGCCGGGCTTTTTGAGCTGGCCCACAGGGGAACCCTGTTTTTAGATGAGATAGGTGAGATATCAAAGAGTGTACAGACCCGTCTTTTAAGGGTCTTGCAGGAAAAGGAAATTATGCGGGTAGGAGGGAACCGGATTATACCTATTGATGTCAGGGTCGTCAGCGCCACCAACAAAGACTTGAAAGCCTTGGCAAAGAACGGGGAGTTCAGGGGGGACCTCTATTACCGTCTCAACGTGCTCCAAATCCAGATTCCGCCTCTGAGAAAACGGAGGGGAGACGTCCAACTGTTGGCGGAACGGTTCCTGTCAGGGTATGGTACGGCTTCCAAGCAGATGAAGGACATAATCCCCATGCTAACATCCTATTCCTGGCCGGGAAACATAAGAGAGCTGCAAAATGTCATGGAGCGCTACGGTGTGCTGTCAGAGGTGCTAAATCAGGAGATATTAAACCAGGAAGAGCTATATGAAATCCTGGGCACATCCCCTCATAAGCCAACAGGCAATACAATGGAAATCCAGATAGAACTGGGCGGGGAACTGAGCGATATCGTAAGCAGGGTGGAATACGAGGTGGCAAATCGTTATCTGGAAGAATTTGACAATAATCAGGAGATGGCGGCGAAAGCACTGGGCATTGGAAGGACCACATTCTGGAGGAAATGCAAAGAGAAAAAATAGAAGATGATAAAAATGGCACGAAATTTGCTCTAAGAAATAGTGAAGATAATTTTTCTTTAATATTTCATTGGAGGTGTAAGAATGGAGGAGCCAAGAGGTGCACTGGATGGCGTGACCGTGCTGGACTTAAGCAGGGTGTTGGCCGGGCCATATTGCAGCATGATTTTGTCCGACATGGGTGCAACTGTTATTAAGGTGGAAGTTCCCGGCACTGGGGATGACACGAGGGGGTTTCCGCCCTTTAAGGATGGAAAAAGCGGTTACTTCATGAATATGAACCGCAATAAGAAGGGAATCACATTGAACCTGAAGAAGGGAAAGGATGTCTTCCTGGAGCTGGTCAGGAAGGCGGATATCCTGATTGAGAATTACAGGCCGGGTACCATGGAGAAGCTGGGGATTGGATATGAAGAGCTTAAAAAGATCAATCCAAAGCTGGTCTACGGGTGTATATCAGGATTCGGCCACTATGGTCCTTACAGTAAGCGACCGGGATATGATATTGTAGGCCAGGCCATGAGCGGCATCATGAGCGTGACCGGTTGGCCGGATGGGGAAGCCACCAGGGCAGGAGCCCCGGTATCCGACACGGTAGCGGGAATTTCCCTGGCGGCAGGAGTCCTGGCCGCGCTCCACTACGCACAGAAGACGGGCAGGGGCCAGAAGGTGGATATTGCACTGGTGGACAGCCTGGTGAGCGTGATGCAGATTATCAACCAGATTTATCTGATAGGGGGGAGGATACCGGGAAGGACAGGAAATGCATACGAGTCCACAGCCCCCTACGACACATTCCCCACAAAGGACGGGCAGCATGTGGTGATTGGCGTGGCCAATGATAAATTCTGGAGACAGATTTGTGAGATGATGGGCAGGACGGAGCTGATTCATCATCCGGACATGGCAAAGAATGGTGATCGGGTCAGGAACAGGGATAAAATCAAACCTATCGTGACGGAGTGGACCATGACCAAGACTGCGAAAGAGCTGGTGGACCAGCTTCTGGAAACAGGGCTGCCCACAGCCCCTATCTACGATGTTAAGCAGGTGACGGAGGATCCGCATATTCATAGAGATTGAGGACCCGGATGTGGGAGCCGTCAAGGTCACTAATTCCCATATCAAGATGACGGAGACAAAACCAGGGTTTAAGAGCCCGGCCCCGGCCCTGGGACAGCACAACCGTGAGATATATGGCGGTATGCTTGGTTTCACTGAGGAGCAGCTTAATAAAATGAAGGAAGACGGAGTCATATAGGAGGTGGCCAGCATGATGATGCCAGGAGATATAACGGTTGTTGAGGTGGGCCCCAGGGACGGCTTCCAGAATGTAAAAGCCATGATTCCCACAGATGAAAAAATTGCCATCATACGGGCGATGATATCATCCGGAATCCGGCAGATGGAGATTACCTCCTTTGTGAACCCCAAATGGCTGCCCCAGATGGCGGACGCGGCTCAGGTGACAGAGGAGATACTTAAGGATGCTCCAGAGGATTTCAGGGCCATAGCCCTGGCTCCAAATAAAAGGGGAGTGTCAAACGCGGTACAGGCAGGGCTTAAGAGTGTGACCTATGTCCTGTCTGCCAGCGAATCACATAACATAAAGAATGTGAACCGCAGCGTGAGTGAGTCGCTGGAGGAGCTGAGGGACATAAAGGACAGCTTTCGGGATATCACCGTCAGGGTATCCCTGGCTACCAGCTTCGGTTGTCCCTTTGAGGGGAGGATTCCCCAGGAACGGGTGATGGACGTGGTGGAGCGGATTCATGAGGCAGGAATCCGGGAAATCATCCTTTGCGATCCCATCGGCATAGCCAATCCGCTACAGATAAGGAATACAGTGGGATTAGCCCTCCGGCGGTTTCCCGATGTGAAATTCGGACTCCATATCCACGATACCCGTGGAATGGGGCTGGCGAGTATATATGCGGGACTGCTGGAGGGAATCCATATCTTTGAGACCAGTATCGGCGGCCTGGGCGGCTGTCCCTTTGCGCCGGGCAGCGCCGGCAATACGGCCACGGAGGATATGCTTAACATGGTAAATGCTATGGGAATAGACCACCATATTGACATGGAACGATACCTGGAAGCGGTGGAGCTTGTGAGGGGGAAAGTTGATGCGTCCCTTACGGGCAGGATATCAAACATGTGCCAGGCAGGGGCCTGAAAAGACAAAGGAACAGTATAAAAGACCAATAAAAATCAAGGAAAAAAGAGGAGGATATAACATGAGCAGCGAAAAGATGGAGATAGACTATGCAGCATACATCGGGGAATATATGGAGAGGGCAAGAAAGGCGCAGGCCATCATCAATACATACACGCAGGAGCAGGTTGACAGGCTTTGCTCCGTCATTGCTTATGAGATGACAAGGCCGGAAATGGAAGCAGAGCTGGCAACCCTGGCCCTGGAGGAAACGGAGCTTGGGGATTACGATTCCAAAGTCGCCAAGATTGAGAAGAAAGTAAAGGGTATGTTCATGGAAATCAAACATGAGAAGACTGTGGGGATCGTGGAGGAGATTCCGGAGCGGGGTATGAGGAGAATTAAGAAGCCAGTGGGCGTCATCGGTTCCTTGATTCCCAGCACACAGCCTGAGATGATTCCCATCACCACCGCCATGTGTACGGTGAAAAGCCGCAACGCAGTAATCATGGCTCCTCATCCCAGGGGAAAGAAGACCACCTACCAGACCGTTGAGAAAATGCGTGAACTTTTAAGGAAGAATGGGGCTCCGGCGGACATACTGCAGTGTGTGGACCTGGTGAAGGTGGCTGTTACCAATGAACTGATGAGGCAGGCTGACCTGGTAATTGCTACAGGAGGCGCGGGCATGGTAAAGGCTGCCTATTCATCCGGAACCCCGGCTTACGGCGTGGGGGCGGGAAATGCCATCATGGCAATTGACGATACGGCTGATTTCAAAGATGCCGCCCATAAGATCATGCTGAGCAAGACGGGCGACCTGGCTGCGGGCTGTTCCTGCGACAATGCGCTTGTCATCTATGAAAATATTTATAATGAGATGATAGAGGCGTTGAAGGCAGAGGGCGGATATATGTGCAGACCGGAAGAACATGACAAGATTCAGAAGGCCATTTTCCCGGAATGGCCGGCCAATCATGATTTGAACCGTGATATTGTTGCCAAGCCGATTGATGTGATTGCCAGGCTGGCGGATATTGAGGTTCCTGAAGGAACGAAATTCATCATGGTGGAGGAGACTGGATCAGGAGCAGATTATCCGCTGTCAGGGGAGAAGCTGTGCATGGTACTGACTGTTTATAAGTGCAAGGACATTGACGGGGCTATTGAGCGTGTCAATGCTAACCATGCCTATTCAGGAGCCGGCCATTCCTGCGGTATTTATTCCCATAATGAGGATAACATCATAAAGTTTGCTCTCAATACCCATACATGCCGTGTGAACAATAATCTGCCTAACAGCGTGGTCAACACGGGGGACTGGAATGCGGGACACCCCTTCTCACCTTCACTGGGGTGCGGTACATGGGGAGGAAATATCGCCTCTGAAAACATTTCTTTAAAGCACTATATGAATGATACATGGCTGGCAACAGGAATCAGCCGGGCTGTCCCCACAGACGAGGAGCTGTTTGGCGATACCGGAGTCATGCGTTAATGACAGATGAATGAAAAAGGAGAATGAGGATGCACCCTGAAATGAAGGAATATAAATGTACAATCATGCGGGGCGGTACCAGTAAGGGCATATTCATCATGGAAAATGAACTGCCCGCGGACCAGCCTGACAGGGATGCCCTCATCTGCCGGATATTCGGAAGTCCGGATATCCGGCAGATTGACGGGCTGGGCGGGGCCGATGTATTGACAAGCAAACTGGCAATCATCGGACCATCCACAAGGGAAGACGCGGATGTGGACTATACATTCGGACAGGTGAGCTTTGAGAGGCAATTTGTTGACTATAAGGGCAACTGCGGCAATATTTCATCGGCGGTAGGGCCATTTGCCATAGACAAGGGACTTGTGAAGGCGGTGGAGCCGGTGACGACCGTGCGTATCCATTTGACTAACAGTGACCAGATATTGATTGCTAAGGTTCCGGTGGAACATGGCAGGGCAAAGGTAAAAGGGGATTGTTCCATAGATGGGGTTCCCGGCATGGCAGCCAGGATTGATATGGATTGGTCTGACATTACAGGGACTGTCTGCGGCAGGCTGCTTCCTACTGGAAATCCCAAAGACACATTCAACATTGATGGGCAGGAGTATGAGGTGTCCCTGGTTGACGCAGGCAATCCCCTTGTTTTCATCCGGGCCGGTAGCCTGGGGATGAAGGGATTCGAGACCCCGGCGGAGATTGAGGATAATAAGGAACTGATGGAGCGGATTGAGAAGATACGCAGTGAGGCGGCTGTGCGTTTTGGTTTGGTGGAGAGGCCGGAAGAGGCGAGGGAGCAGAGCCCCTACAATCCTTTTTTTGCCATTGTAAGCAGTCCGGTTGATTACCGCTGCTTTAATGGGGCGGAAGTTAAAAGGGAGAATGTAGATATTGTGTCCCGCCTACTGTTCATGCTCCATATGCACAAGGCATACCCCATCACAGGAACCGTCTGCACCGGTGCGGCCGTAAGGATTCCGGGAAGCATACCCTGGGAGGTGATGGACGCGGAATCAAGGAAAAGGGAAAACCTTCGCATCGGCCATCCGGCCGGGGTGTTGGAGGTATACTCAAGAGCAGATAACAGCAATGGACAGACGGATATCAAGAGTATAAAGGTGTTCCGCACGGCCAGGATGATTATGGATGGCACGGTGTATGTATCATAACGAGCCACTGCACTAAGCGGTCAAAAGACACCCGCTACGTGCCAGTGACATGTATCGCACGTAGGAGACCAAAATACGGTCTCCAAGTGCTCATAACGAGGAGGGCTACATATGGGACAGACTATGTCAGAGAAAATCCTGGCCAGGGCAGCAGGCAGGAAAAACGTGAAGCCGGGCGAGATTTTATGGGTCAATGTGGACCGGGCCATGATGGATGATATTCTTGGGCCACGGGTGGAAATAGCAAAACATATGAAGGAAATCAAAGATGAGGTCTGGGATAAGGAAAAAGTGGTCATCATATCGGACCACTATACACCTCCGGCTTCCATCAAACAAGCTGAGATTGTAAAATTTACCAGGGATTGGGCAAAGGAACACGGTATCGGCAATTATTTTGAGTTTGTAGGTCCGTGCCATCAGATTATGGCGGAACATGGATTTGTCAGACCGGGGACCGTGATAGTGGGGACGGATTCCCACACCTGTATGGGAGGCGCCATGGGCGCCTTTGCCACAGGTATTGGCTCCACGGAGATGATGGGGGTGCTGATAAAAGGACAGATTTGGATGAGGGTACCTGAGACAATCAGGGTTGTATGGGATGGAAGCCTTCCGTCCGGAGTCATGGCCAAGGACATTTCGCTGAAGACCATTGGGGTAATCGGTCACGCAGGAGCTACCTATAAGACCGTGGAATATGTTGGGACAGCCGTTTCAGAACTGCCGGTTGATGAGCGGATGGCAATTACCAATATGGCGGTTGAGATGGGAGCCAAAGCAGGTCTGATGGAACCGGATGAGAAGGTAAGGGAATTCCTGGAGGCTCATGGGGGGACGGAAGGGATAACGGAAGAAGACTGGTCACTTAGAAGCGATGAGGATGCAATATTCTGCCGCACCTGCAACTTTAATGTAGAGGAATTATCGCCCATGGTGGCATGTCCGCATCAGGTGGACAATGTGACGGAGGTGGCAAATGTGACAGAAACCTCAATTCATCAGGCTTACATAGGCTCATGTACGGGAGGCCGGTACTATGACCTTGCAAAGGCCGCTGAACTGTTAAAAGGGAAGCACATAGCCAAGGGGCTCCGCCTTTTGGTTTCACCGGCATCGGATGAGATATGGAGAAGGGCAGATGGGGACGGAATCCTTAAAATCCTGGCAGAGGCGGGCGCCACCGTGCTCGCGCCTACCTGCGGTGTCTGTGTGGGACTTCATTCCGGCATGATTGCAGGGGGAGAGAACTGTATTTCCTCATCCAACCGGAATTTTATAGGCAGGATGGGGAGCAAGGAGGCCGGTATCTATCTGGGTTCTCCGTTGACCGTGGCGGCAAGCGCACTGACAGGCCATATAACGGACCCAAGGAATGTGATGTGAGAGGAGATGTGTAAATATGGAGAATAAACAAGGTTATGTCATAAAATTTGGCGACAATATTAACACGGATATCATCTCACCGCCCCAGTATATGGAACTGGGCATAGAGGCAAGTTCCCAATATGCCATGGGCGCCGTGGAGCCGGAGTTTGCCAAAAAGGTAAAACGGCAGAAAATCCTGGTGGCGGGAGATAATTTTGGCTCCGGCTCCAGCAGGGAGACGTCGCCGCTGTCCCTTAAGTATCTGGGGGTGGAGGCCATTGTGGCCAAATTCTTCGCCAGGATTTTTTATCGGAACGCTATAAATGTGGGGCTGCTTGTGGTAGAATGTGAGGAAACGGACCGGATTCAGGAAAATGATTGTGTGTGCATTGACTATGAGGCAGGAATAATTAAAAACCTGACCCGTGGCGAGGAGTATGTATGCTCAAAAATCCCGGACCATCTGATACGGCTGATTGAAGCCGGAGGGCTAGTGGAATATTTAAAGGCCGGGATGTAGAAGTATAGTTTTTATATGAAAGCGGAAAGTGGAGGAATTGGAATGGCAACGTTTGATGAGATTATAAAATACAGGAACACCCACAACAAGTTTGCGGCATTTCTAGGCATCGTAACGACGGAAATCAGCTTTGGGGCTGCTAAGGGAGAGATGGAAGTGCGGGAAGAGTTTGTGAATCCCATCCATTCTGTCCATGGGGGCTGTCTGTTTTCTCTTGCCGATACCATAGGAGGCGCTGCAGCGGCTTCCCACGGGATGCGGATGACAACCGCGTCCGGCGACTTCCACTATCTCTCCCCTGCTATGGGTACGAAGATGCTGTATGCAGCGGCAAAGGTGATTAAGGACGGGAAGAAAATCTGTGTCTGCGATGTGGAGATATCGGACGATTCAGGCAAGCTGGTTGCTAAGGGTGTGTTTTCGTATTTCAACTTAGGGGTACCGCTGATAGAAGAATAGGGAAAAAATCATATTTAAAAGGAAAAAGGGGACGTTCGCTGAAACGTCCTCTTTTTCCTCGCTTTTACGATTCATCAATCCGTTCTATTTTAAATACCACCGGACGCACCCCATCATTACAGCACGCAATCATCACATCCTTACGCTTCATCCATCCCTCCATCAGAGAACCGCCCTGAATGGCGGTGTAGACATAATGGCTTATGGCGTGCCATGCCTCCGAACAGAAACCGCCCGGGATTGTCATGGAAAAATAGGCTTCCCTGTCTATGATAGTCTCAAAGCCTTCCTGAAACACATGGCAGCTCCCTACTTCCGGATTTTTGCAATAGGATTGTGCCAATTCGGGGAAATAATTTTTCTTGATTACAGTGATTTTACATTTTGGCATGTTAATACCTCTCATTCTTCTTTCCTTTTTGCGTGTATATGAAGTTATAAAAAGCAAATTATATGCCAACTATCAAAATACAGATTGCAGCCTAACCTCTTGGGCGGCAGGGAGAAGGGCAGAGTGTGGTTTATCCTATCATGATGTATTCTATGGGTGTTCCGAAAATGAAAATATGGTTTAAAAAATGAAACTCAAGAATACAGACGTCATGCTGTTCATAGGGATATGAACATGGTCTGATTACCAGAAAGACAATCGGTAAAGGTATATTTTGGCAGTTGAAAAAAGAATTACTATCTGGTAAAATAAAATTGTGCAAAATAGCCATAAAGGGTGGGGGTTTTAAAAGAAAAAATATAATATTGGCATAAAAATTGCTCAATACATGAATAGAAGAACCTTGCAAAGGAACAGGAGGAAC
>OBVC01000911.1_pt1 | contig 9729 bp, 9 predicted proteins | sample 1494991 | NCBI WGS metagenome assembly OBVC01 (sample SAMEA2579955, study PRJEB22360) | human gut metagenome
TGGAGCGGCTTGAAAACCTGAGCTTTTATGATCAGCTCACCGGCGCCAAAAACCGTCATGCCATGAACGAGTTTTTAAGCGTCCTCCCAATCAAGACAAGCCTGGGTATTCTGTACGCCGATGTAATGGGCCTAAAACAGATCAATGACACCCAGGGGCATCAGGCCGGCGATCAGACGCTGATCCGATGCTGCCGCTGTCTGATGGAGCATTTTCCTAAAAATACCGTCTTTCGCGTTGGAGGCGATGAATTTCTGATCCTGTGTGAGAACTGGTCTCAGATGGAATTTGAACACGCAGTAAACTGCCTGAAAAATGATATGATAGAGGGCGTGTCCTTTATGGCTGTCGGCTCCGTGTGGCTTCCATGCTGTGATGAAAATGTAGAAAAATACATTTCAGATGCGGACAGCCGGATGTATGAAAATAAAAGAGCCTACTACCAGTCCAAGGGTCACGACCGCAGAAAGCGCAGGGAGTAAGGCATAAAAAATGAGCCGCTGCCGGAAAAATAATCTCCGCAGCGGCTTTTTTATAATATAACAGTAAACACGTCAGGCTGCGCGCTTAGTGGATCGCATCCTGGTAGAACTCATATGCCTCTTTATCGGTAAAGCCTTCATGAACGATCTTACGAATCGCTGCACTCATCTCTACTGGATGATTGGACTGGAAGATATTTCTTCCCATGTCAAGACCTTTTGCTCCGCCCTGAATGGATCTGTAAGCCAGTGTCAGAGCTTCATCCTCAGGAAGCTTCTTTCCTCCTGCAACCACGATCGGAACAGGGCAGGCAGCTACAACTTCTTCAAAGTTATCGCAGTAATAGGATTTTACAATATTGGCGCCCAGTTCAGCCACCATACGGGTAGCCAGCTTAAAGAAACGATCTGTACGCTCCATCTGCTTGCCTACCGCAACAACGCCCATTACAGGGATTGAATACTGCTGGCCCAGATTTACCGCTTTGGAAAGGTTGTCCAGACTGGACAGCTGTCCGTCTGCGCCTACGAAGGTCTGGATTGCCAGACAGTCTGCATTCATTCTGCAGGCCTCTGCGGCATCTACAGCCAGTACCTCATGAGAAAGGTCATCATTCAGCATAGAGGAACCGGAGGTAGCTCTGAGTGCAACACCCTTTCCGCCGATCAGCGCCGGATCTACACAGCTTCTGAGTGCCCCTCTGGTACCCATCAGCACATCAATGTTAGGAATGAGCTTTGGAATGATAAGATCCAGTCTCTCCAGGCCTGCTGTGGAACCCATAAAATAGCCATGGTCAAATGCGAACATTACCGTATTGCCGCTCTTCGCATCAAAAATATTGGACATATGTTTTTTCATGCCCCAGTCCAGCGCATTTGCACCTTTTACATAAAATCCTTCCTGGTTGGCAAATGGAGCGTCCAGATGATAATTTTTTGCAACTTTTACACCTTCAAGATCTGCCATAATATTACTCTCCTGTCTTTGTTCATCTTTTTGGGGTTCAATCCAGATTCCATCGAATCTGCAATGCCAGACCGGACTGTGACATCCGGCCTGACTGGCGGTTCGTATTCTTTAGAAATCGTAATTAGCTACGTTATCTTTGTTGAAAATCAGTCTCTCTGGCATCAGCACAACACCATTGTTTTCTGGTGCAGTTTCTGCGCCTTCTACCAGACAGTCATTCGGCATTACCTCAACCTCACCAATCTCAGGGATGTTGATCTTATCGCCGACTTTTACAGTATTTCCAGCTGCCAGGTAAGCGGTCAGGTAGCAGCCCATAGCGCCCTGTACGCCGCAGTCCCACAGACCCCACTGCTCGATCACGTCTGCTTCACAGTAATCCTTGATAGACATTGGGGATGCAAAACCGGTGATCGTTACATCATTCTTGGTCAGACCCTTGTTCTGTGCTGCCTTACACTGTCCCGGAAGAGCAGTAGAGTCATTACAGATGATCAGATCGATATCGCTGTGTGCCTCAAGAATGGATGCTCCGATGGAAACAGCCTTCTCTGCATCCTGCTCAGAATAGTAGTTATCTGGAGCAACATTCTCCCAGTTCGGGAAGTTTTCTTTAATATAAGCCTCTCCGGCTACCTGCCAGGAGTTCTGATCAGCTACAGTTGCCTGAGAATAGTGCCAGCAGTATTTAATTGTATCTTTCTCAGGATCCTTGCCTCTCTTTGTCAGGGAATCTGCTCCCATATCTACCAGCATCTGGCCCAGAATATCAGGAGTACCCTGAGATACCATCAGGCTGCGGGCTGTGTCGGAAACATCAGAATCCCAAGTTCCTACGGTTACACCGCTGGAAATCGCATCTGTAAGAGCAGAATCCAAACCAGTAACATCTACAGAAGAAATACAGATTCCGTCTACACCGGATGCAATGGCATTATTGATTACCTGAACCTGATCTGCAACGGATGCATTAGAGGAACCCTGATAATCTACGGTAAAGCCCCACTTCTCAGCATACTTCTGCGCACCGTTGTTAGCGGATTCAAAGAATGCGTTTCCAGTCAGTTTCGGAACGAATGCAACGGTCAGTCCTTCAACGGATTTTACATCACCGGATGATTCAGCAGACTCTTCTGCTTTTGCTTCCGTTTCTTCTTTGGCTTCGGTCTCTGCCTTTGCCTCAGTTTCTGTCTTCGCCTCAGTCTCTGCCGGTGCTTCTGCCGGCTTGGAGCCGCATGCGCTTAAGGAAGCTACCATGGAAGCTGCAAGTGCCATTGCTATCAGTTTCTTCTTCATAAATAAAATCCTCCTTTTTGTTATGCATCTGCTGCATATGATCTTTGTTTGTAACGTTTTAGAACCGCCGTCTTTATTTTAATGGAGCATTCCATTAAGATACTATTTTTTGTCCTTCTGGTGAAGGGCAGCTACTACCTTTGGATTGGTCAAAAGAGACCGGCCGATTACAACTACCAGAAGAAGCAGGCCAACCGGAATATCCAGATACTGCTGCGGGACCTTAAAGCAAAGGGGAAGTCCAAACTTTAATACGCCGATTACCACAGCTGCCAAAGCTGTTCCTACTACAGAGCCTTTGCCGCCGGTAGAAAGCGTGCCGCCCAGAACTACGGCTGTAATGATTGGAAGAGTAAATGTCACACCGATATCTGATTTAGCCGTTCCAATATAGGAAGTCAGGATGATTCCCGCGATCGCTGCGCTGATGCCGGACAGAATATATGTAGTCATGGTGATCAGCCGGGTATTGATACCAGAAAACTCTGCCGCATCTTTATTCACACCGATCAGGAAAACCATACGCCCGTACTTGGTCTTATTCAGAAGTACATAGGCGATCACTGCCAGCACCAGGAAGATAATAACCTGACACGGAATGACTCCGAACAGTTTAAATTTGGAAATCTGCAGAAAGCTGTCCGGAAATCCGCTGATTCCCTTATAACTCTCAGTCGCAGATAAATTCGATACCAGAAGCGCCACACCTGTAAACAGGAAGCTGCCTCCTAACGTCACTACCATTGGCTGTACGCCGCAATACGCTACAAAATAACCAGAAAGAGCGCCGCATACACCTGCAACAACAACAGCCAAAGCTACAGCCGCCCAGATGTTCATGCCCCCATCCTGCCATGCCACACCCAGAACAATAGAGGATAAACCTACAATGGAGCCTGCCTGGATATCAATTCCGCCTGTGATCATAACAAAGGTCACGAACAGGGAAATGATACAGATAGAAATAATGTCATTTAAACTGCCAAACAGTACTCTTGGCATTAAAAACTTGGGATTCTTTGTCGCAAATATCACAATTTCAGCAAACAAAATCAGCAGCAGAACAAATTCCCAGCTCGTAAAAAACTTTTTTGCCTTTTCAGGAAAAGTGGTTTTCATACTTTCTGATCTCCTTTCTGCCCTGCGTTACTTTTTGCCTTATTGGTTCTGGCCTTTAAAATCTCATGACGGTTCTTAACAATCCCATGGTTCTGAGCCACTGTCGTTACCACCACGATCACGATCAGCATAATACCGGTAATGGTATTGTCATAATCAGATGAAAAGCCCAAAAATACAAGGATACGGCTGATCGAGGACATGATGATCGCACCGATTGCTGCTCCGAAAAGGCTTCCCTGGCCTCCCGTCAATGCAACACCGCCCAATACACAGGCTGCAATCGCCTTCATTTCATAGTTGTTTCCTGCGGTTGGTGTGATAAAACCGATACGGGAAGCATATACCATACCCGCTACAGCTGCCATAATGCCGCAAATCACATATGCCAGAATCTTAGTCTGAACCGTAGGGATACCTACCAGCGTAGCACCGGAGATATTGTCACCCACAGCAGTGAAATATCTTCCTTTTCTTGTCTTTGTCACAATGTAATTGGCAATCAATACCAGCACAATTGTCACTGCATAAAACAGGGTAAGCTCTTCTGCGATCTTAATATTGGAAGCTTTGGTAAAGGATGCCGGCAGGTTCTCTACCCACGCACCGCCGGTATATACATAGATCAATCCTCGTACCACACCATTGACACCCAGTGTAAAAATCAGGGAAGGAATATTTAATATGGAAACACCAAAGCCAAGGAAGATATCCCAGCCCGACCACTGCCCCGACAGAACCGGCTGCCAGTACGGCTGTTACCACACTTCCTCCATCCCGCAGGATCGTCGCGCCGACAGCGGCACTCATTCCCAGAGTCGCACCAATGGATACGTCAATCTCTCCTGTCAGGATCACAAAAGCAATTCCTACCGCCAGAAGCGTAAATACGACCGAATCATTTAAACAGTTCAGCAGACTGGCAGGCTGCCAGAAATCCTTATTCACCAGGCCTACCAGCAGGATCAGCAGCACCAGGAAAAGCAAGCTTCCTGCTTCGCGGGCCTTCATCATTTTCTTTACTCTATTCATGTCAGCCCTCTCCTTCTTCTTTTACATCAAACGATGCATTCATCAGTGTGTTCTGATCGATTTCCGACTTTGACAGCGTTCTTGTCACATGCCCCTGGAACATGACAACCGCCCGGTCAGACAGTTCAATAATCTCTTCCATATCCGAAGAAATCAGCATGATCGCCACGCCTTTTTTCTTCAGTTCCAGGATAATCGAATATACATCACCTCTGGCTGCTGCGTCAATACCACGGGTCGGTTCATCTAAGATTACCAGCTTAGGAAGAGAGGAAAGGCATCGCCCAATCACTACCTTCTGCTGATTTCCACCCGAAAGGCTGCCGCAGGACTGCTCCTGTCCGGTTACCTTTGTCCTGAAATCATCAATATATTTCTGAGTGATTTCCTGCTCTTTCTTCTTATTGAGAAATACCTTTCCCATCGCGATATTAAACAGCAGAGAGGATGTCGTGTTGGCTGCTACGCTGCTCATTCCAAACACACCGTTCTGCCGACGATCCTCAGGTACATAGTTAATCCCTGCCGCAATCACATCTCTGGTCGAAAGCCCTTTTACATCCTTTCCCTCCAGAAGCACTTTTCCTGAAAGTGGTTTTTCCCGGCCAAAAATCGTAGTTGCCAGTTCCGTCCGGCCTGCTCCGACCAATCCGGCCACACCCAGGATCTCTCCTGGATAAACCTCAAAATTGATATCCTCAAATCCATAACCCGAAAAATGCTCCAGCTTTAAAACAGGCTTTAAATTTGTATAATCAATCGTAATCTCTTCTGTTTCGCGCTTCTCTACCTCTTCCATATTAGGAGGCAAAAGCCCCTTCACCAGCATCTCTCTTGTAAAATCACCAATGGGTCCCTTCAGTGTGATCACGCCGTCCCGCATGATCGCCACATGAGTACCAATGGTAAATACCTCTGCCATGCGATGAGTGATATAAATAATGCCGATCCCGCGGCTTTTAAGATCTGTCACTACCTTAAATAATGCTTCCACCTCATCAAAGGTCAGCGCCGATGTAGGCTCGTCCAAAATCAGCACCTTGGCATTTCTCATCATACCTCTGAGAAGCTCTACGATCTGCTGCTCTGCAATAGACAAACTCAGCGCCTTTCTGCTAAGATCCAGATTCCAGCCGATATCTTTTACAATTTTTACCAGACGGCTGTGCAGCTCCGACTTCACTCCGGTAAACCCGATAAGGATGTTTTCCTCTACTGTCATATTAGGAAACAGCATGGGCTCCTGAGGAACCATGTAAATTCCCTTTTGAAGGGAAACAACGGGCTTAAAACTGGAAATGCGTTCTCCGTCTATGTAAAGCTCGCCCTGATCCGGCTGATAGATTCCCATAATAATCTTCATGAGAGTCGATTTTCCGGCTCCGTTTCCGCCGATCAGCGTCAAAACCTCTCCTCTTCCAACACTTAAATCAATTCCCTTCAGCACTACGTTCAGACCAAATCTCTTTGTGATCCCGCGTACAGAAAGCAATTCTTGTCCTGTCTGTTCCTGGACGGTCTGGCTCATGTCAATCCCCTCTCCGATTTTGTATTTTTGTTTGACACTCAAACATCTTTACCACATACTCAGTATAATCATATCGCCCATGTTTGTCAAGTTGTTTCTATTTTTTAATATTTAAAATGCATAATACTATTGATTTTTTTATTTTTTTGTTATATATTTTATACATCATACAGCTGTTTTCATTATCTTGCTCATTTATACAAGCTGTATTGACACCTTTTTCCCTTTATGGTATATTTATTTGCATATTGAACATATGTTATGTATAATATCATTTGTTCACAATTAACTGTAATTATAAAATATTCAACTAAGGGGTAAATACAATGAAGTATGATGATGAACTGATCTTAAAGGCCGCCTGGTATTATTATATTGAAAACATGACCCAACAGGCGATCGCATCCAAGCTGGAGATTTCCCGCATGAAGGTAATACGCCTGCTGGACGTTGCCAGAGAAACCGGAGTAATCCAGTTTCGGATCTCTCCTGATTTGGGGAAACACCTTCCGGTTGAACAGGCCCTGCGGGAAAAGTGGGATCTGAAAGATGTTCTCATCATTCCAACACCGGATGACCGAAATCAGCTGAATGAATACCTGGCTCTGGCTGCCGCCAACTATCTGGCAGACCGTATCTCGGAAAACACCTTTATCAATATGGGATACGGCGATACGCCGTCACGGGTGTTAAACCACCTGGCCAATATCATTGACACGCCGGTTTCTGTCGTATCCTTTACCGGAGGCGTCAACTACTATCTTCCTAACAGCACTTCAAATGTGTTTAAGGCAAGACTCTATTTATACCCCGCTCCTCTGCTTCTTTCCTCCAAAGAGGTCTGCCAGGCTATCTTACAGGAGCCAAGTATGATGGAAATCCGGCGGATGGTAGGACTTTCCTCCTTTTCCATTGTAGGAATCGGAGCCATGAATAATGATGCAACCATCATTTCCAATGGCATTTTAAGCAAAAATGATTTTACCTATCTGACGATGAAGGGCGCTGTAGGAGACGTACTGACCCACTTTATCGATAAAGACGGTGCTCCTGTTGTCACTAATATTGAAGACCGTCTGATCAGCACCCCGCTGTCCACTCTAAAAGAGCTGAATAATGTCATCGGCATTGCCGGAGGCGAACAGAAAGTTACTGTGATCAAGGCAGCTTTAAAGGGCGGTTACATTGATTCCCTGATCACAGATGAAGAAACTGCAAGAAAATTGATAGGAGAATAAAACTATGGCAAAGTATTTAATGGCGATCGACGCCGGAACCGGCAGCGTCCGCGCTGTCCTCTTTGACCTGGAAGGAAACCAGCTGGGATGTTCCCAGCAGGAGTGGGAACACGCTGAGAACCCCAGATATCCCGGCAGCATGGACTTCGATTGGGTACATAACTGGGATCTGGCCAGAAGCTGCATCCAGGATGTGATCTCAGAAACCGGAATCGATCCAGCCGAAATCGGCGCTGTTTCCACTACCTGCATGCGCGAAGGCATCGTTCTCTATGACAAAGACGGCAATGAAATCTGGGCCTGTGCCAACGTAGACGCCAGAGCCAATGATGAGGTAGCCGAACTGATCCATTCCTATCCGGGCCTGGAAAAGGAACTCTATCTGGAATCCGGCCAGTCCTATGCACTGGACGCCCTTCCAAGGCTTCTCTGGGTAAAGAACAAGCTGCCGGAAATCTATGAAAAGATCGACCGTATCGGCATGTTTAATGACTGGCTGATCTACAAACTGACAGGTATCCTGGCGGTAGAGCCTTCTAACGGCTCCACGACCGGTCTGATGGATTTGAAAACCAGAACCTGGGATCCGTCAATTCTGGATCGCTGCGGATTAAAGAGCAGCATCTTCCCTCCGGTAAAGGAATCCGGCACAGTCGCCGGAACCGTCACTGCCAATGCAGCCTTACAGACAGGCCTCACAGAAGGAACGCTCGTTGTAGTAGGCGGCGGCGACGCCCAGCTGGGATGCATTGGCGTAGGCGCTGTAGATGCCAATGATGCCGCAATCTTCGGCGGAAGCTTCTGGCAGTACGAATACAATACAGACCGTGCTGATACAGACCCCCAGTGCCGCGTTCGCGTCAACTGCCATGCAGTAAAAAACATATGGCAGTATGAAGCCCTGGCATTTAAGCCCGGTCTGGTGATGCGTTGGTTCCGGGATGGCTTCTGCCAGCTGGAAAAACAGAAATCCGGATGTGATGTCTATGACCTGATGAACCGGGAAGCCGAAAAAATCCCCGCCGGCTGCTATGGCATGATGTGCACCTTTTCCGATGTAATGAACTTTATCAACTGGAAACACGCCGCTCCTACGTTTACAAATTTCCAGCTGGATCCGGCTCATTTTAACCGATATACCTTTTACCGGGCAATCCTAGAAAATACCGCCTTGGTTACAAAAGGCCACATGGAACTGGTACAGGAATCTACCGGACATATGCCATCCGAGGTTATCTTCGCCTCCGGCGCCTCTAAGAGCCCGCTCTGGAGCCAGATTCTGGCGGATGTACTTGGCATCCCTGTAAAGGTTCCTGCTGTCAAAGAGGCTACCGCTCTGGGCGCAGCCCTGATCGCAGGCTATGGCGCAGGAATTTACCCGAATATCTCTGCTGCTGCTAAAAGACTGGTAAAGATCGACCACACCTATCTACCGAATATGGAAAATCACAAAGTATACTGTGAAATGTATGTGCAGTGGAAAAAACTCTATGCTGCCCAGCTAGCTCTGGTAAACGAGGGACTTACTACCCCTATGTGGACCGCACCTGGCATTTAGTATCTGTTTCATTACGATAAATCAAACTGTGCTGCTGCACAAAAGGAGGATTCTATGTATATTATAAATGAAAACGAGAGAGAATACCGCTTCGGTGACAGCGGTCCCAAATACCTGATGAAGGGCCCGCGTATGAATTTTGCCATCGTACAGTTCATGCCCGGACAGGATTTCACTGCTCATTACCACAATGTAATGGAAGAAAACTTTTTCATTCTGGAAGGCAAAATTGATATTGTTGTAGACGGCAAAGTAAACACACTCTCTGCCGGCGATCTGATCCATATCGAACCATCTGAGGTTCACTACTGCATCAACAATTATGACGTTCCCGTTAAAATGATCTCCACTCTGGCTCCTTATCAGGAAGTCGATAAGGTGGAGGTAGAAAATTACACTTACGAAAAATAAACCATATTCAAATGACGCCGCGTGTCATCACCGGCGTCATTTTTTTCTTCCCATTATCTTACAAAATATGACAGCTGCAATTGTACTGGCGG
>OBVC01000916.1_pt1 | contig 9684 bp, 9 predicted proteins | sample 1494991 | NCBI WGS metagenome assembly OBVC01 (sample SAMEA2579955, study PRJEB22360) | human gut metagenome
TGATTAAGGCAACATGTATACATGGGCGGGAGACCTTCCGCTGGCACAGACAACCGCACTCATCAGCCGTTCCTCCACGATACACATCTCACCAAATGAGGTGAAGATCTCCCGGATGGTCTCTTTTTCCTCGTCATCAAACGCCTTTGCATCGTAGCAGACACCCGTCATCCCTTCGCCCAGAAGCGCCGGTGTATTCGGCATCGCCCGCACCACCCGTTTTTCTATTCCCAGCTTTTCCTTCAGCTGGCCGATGGTAATTCCCGGCGCAATGGAAATAATCACATTGGTTTCCGTCACCACGTTGCGGATATTTTTAAGCACCGGATCGAAATACTGGGGTTTTACCGCCAGAATGATGTACTTCGCCTGATTGGCACATTCCGCGTTGCTTCCCACATGAGTGACTCCCGTCTCCTCCGTGATCTCTTCGCATTTCTCCTCATTCACATCCGTGAAAATGATGTCTCCCTTACCATATACATGAAGCAGCCCCTTTAAAATCGCACTGCCCATATTGCCAATGCCGATAATTCCAATCTTCGCCATATACGATGCCTCCTGTTCCTTATGTTTTGCCTGTTTCAATGATACATATTCTAACACTCTTCCGTTCATTATTCAATGGCCGGTACGGAACATTGACATTTTACCCCTTTTCAACTATGATTGTTATACAAATCATTTAAGGGGGAAACTGCAATGGCAGGAACACGCAGACCGGTCACTACCATTAAGGAACAGGTATACCAAATCATCAAAGAGGATATCTGTAATGGTGTCTACCCGCCGGGCTACTGGCTTCAGGAAACTGATCTTTCCGCCGCGCTCTCCGTCTCAAGAAGCCCGATCAGGGAGGCACTGCGCCAGTTGGTTGCGGATGGACTTGTGGTAGAATACCCGAACCGCGGTGTCTTCGTTAAGGAATATACACAGAAGGATATCGAAGATATCTTCGATCTGCGGATCATCCTGGAGAGCTATGCCATCCGGCGGTCCGGTCAGAATCTCACCTCTGCATATGCCGAAAAGCTTAACGCCTTCATGGATACTTTAATCTACTACCATAAAGCGGCTGATCTCCAGAATTACATCAACGCAGACACCGGACTCCACCAGCTGATCATCGAGCTGAGCGGCAACAACCTGGTTATCAGCACTTATGAAAGGGTCTATTCCATGGTACAGCAGTTCCGGATCTATTCCCTTACCAGCAAGGAGCGTTTTGACGAATCGGTGACGGAACATACCAATATCATACAGAACATCCTGTCCGGGAACGCCCGGGAGGCCGACCGGATCAACCGGACGCACTTAGAGCTGGCCCGCGAAAAGATCATAGTATACTTAAACAAAAAAGATGCTCTCCCTTAGCCTATCGCCAAAGGAGGGCATCTTTTCTATTAATGGAAAAATACTGCCAGAATACAGATCAGGACGGAACCAAAGATCGGTATGATAATGGTTCCTATGCTCCATGTCTTCAAGCTGGTCTTGATATCCATTCCACTGAAGTTGGTTACCACGTGGAAATAGCTGTCGTTTAAGAAGGACGGACACATGGAGGTCAGGCAGACCGCCAGACCGGCCAGGTACGGATTAATTCCCAGGGTTGTAAGCATGGGGGCGATGATCGCGGAACCGGTAATCATCGCGGTTGTGCCGGAGCCCTGCGGGAAACGCATAATCGTTCCAATCAGAAGCGGTACCAGGATTCCGGGAATTCCTACTGCGACGATTCCGTCTGCCATCAGCTGAGCCGCGCCGGTTGCTTTCACGACCGCACCCAGAGCGCCGCCTGCTGCGGTAATGCAGACGATCGGGCCCGCGTCCTTTAACGCGTCGTTCATCATTCCGTTGACCGTCTTCTTATCCATGTCCTTAGCCAGAACAAAGGCGCCCAGACAGAGAGAGATAAACAGTGCGATTACAGGATTTCCGAGGAAGGTAATCACGCCTCCCACGGCGTTGGCCTTCCATGCGGTCTGGCTGACAACGGTATTGCAGAGAATCAAAAATACGGGAAGCAGTAGAATCGTAAAGGAAATACCCGCTGACGGAAGCTTTTCCGTGGACAGCAGCGCCTCAAAATCAGAGTTCTCCAGCTCTTTTCCTTCTTTCAGCTTTTCATCGATCTTATCCAGAACCACCAGCTGAGCCTTCGTATACTTGCTTCTGTCGATCTCGCTCGGAACGATGAAATCAGGGTACCGGTTTCCGAACCAGCGGAATAAAAAGATGGATACGATGAACAGCGGAATACTGAAAAGCAGTCCTGCTATGATAAACATACCCAGATCAACTGGGATGCCTTCTTTCTGGAACGTACTGACTACCGCCAGAGGTCCCGGTGTCGGCGGAACCATAAAGTGGGTAATATAGAGGCCCATACCCAGGATGCCGCCCAGTCCTACCATGGATTTCTTGGTCAGACGGGAAAATTCTTTTGCCAGTGATGATAAGATGACGAATCCCGAGTCACAGAACACCGGAATGGAAACCACAAAGCCAGTCAGGCCCAGCACCACATCGGCCCGTTTCACGCCTACCATCTTTAAGATGGTAAGAGCCATACGCTTTGCCGCTCCGCTCTTCTCCAGGAAAATCCCCATGATACAGCCGAAGCCGATCACGATGCCGATACTGGCCATCGTCCCGCCAAAACCGCTCGTCACGGTGCTGATGGATTCCCCTAACGGAATGCCTGATAAGATGCCGATTAAAATTGCAGAAATAATGAGTGATGGAAACGCATGCATTCGCGTAAAGATAATCAGTCCCATCATAACGACTACACCAATTAACATAGCTATTACTGGATTCATACAGTTACTCCCCTTTCTACTAGATGACCGGACCGAGACACTGAATATCGATCGAGCTGAAATACTGGATCGCTTCATTCTTTGTCATTTCTCCGTTTAAGGTCCGTATCATTTTATCAAACGCTTCTTCTCCTACCTGTTCAATCGTCTTTTCACCGGTAATAATCAGTCCGGCGTTTAAATCCATATCGTCTTCCATCCGCTCATACGTATTGGGATTTCCGCAGATCTTGATGACCGGCATGCTCGGGAACCCCTGAGGCGCCCCCCGTCCGGTGGAAAACATCATAAACTGTGCCCCCGTGGCCGCCATACCGGTCAGAATCTCCGGCTCTCTGCCCGGCGTATCCTTGATCCAGAGGCCCTTCTGATTCGTCACCCGTTCCGGATAGTCAAGCACGCCCTGAATCGGCTTTGTTCCTGATTTGACGATGGCTCCCAACGATTTTTCTTCAATACTGGAAAGTCCCCCTGCGATATTCCCCGGTGTGGGCTGTCCTTTTCTCATATCACAGCCTAAGGATTTCGCCCTGGCCTCCATCTTATTTACAATGGTGTAGATCTGATCTCCCACCTCTTTACTGACCGCTCTGCGCGCCAGCAAATGTTCCCCTCCGATAAACTCCGTCGTCTCGCCAAATATCACCGTCGCGCCCAGATCCACGAGACGGTCGGCCACATAGCCGATCACACAGTTGGAGGCCATGCCGCTGGTGGTGTCTGACGCGCCGCATTTGATCGCCATGACGACGTTTGATATATCCGCAGGCGAACGCTGCATACCCGAGGCCTCGATCACGAGCCGGCGCGCAATGTTGGTACCGGCCATGATGGCCTTGCTGACTCCCCCCAGCTCCTGAATGTGGATAATCTCCACGCGTTTTCCGGTGGCGGAGATCTCCTTTACCATCCGCTCATGATCCGTCCCCTCGCATCCCAGGCTTACGATCAGCACAGAGGCCGTGTTGGGTGAACAGCCTATGCTGATTAAGGTGTCCGTCACCCGCTCCAGATCCGGCGGCAGCTGACAGCAGCCCTGATGATGCAGGTAGGTTACCGTTCCCTGGACCTGGCGGCATATGGCAAGCGCCACGTCATTGGCGCACGTCACGCTGGGAATAACCGCTACGAAATTGCGGGCGCCCACCTTTCCGTCTGGGCGTATGTATCCCATGAATTCCATCATTAATCCTCTCCTTTCCGTCTACTGTGCGGCTTTCTCCGCCCAGTCTCCTCGTCCGCGCATGCTGTCCAGATTATGAACATGCACGTATTCCCCCTTTTTTATATCCGCGGTGGCAATTCCAATCTCTTCTCCGTACTTTTTTATCAGCTCTCCTTTCTTAATTGTTGTAACTGCTATTTTATGTCCATAAGGAACATCACCTGTTACGGTCACCGTCTCCCCGGTTCCCTTTTTGTCACGGATCTCCACTTCTGTTCCATCCGTAATGCCTTCAGCGAAGATTGTAGCCACGTTGTCATCATCGCTGACCTTCAAAGCTAATTTCAGACTCATGTTATTCCTCCTTTACCACCATAACACTGACTCCATCGGGTATTACCACGACGCCCGCGTCGCTTCCCTTTCTCTCATAAGCCATTTTAAGCGCCTCATCCAGGCTGGAAGCGGGTATCATATTGGCTCGCCTCACCATCTCATGATCCAGGAATGTCGTAACCACAATCACCGTGTGTTTTCTTAATATTCTGGAATAAATCTGCGGGCACCACTGCTCCGCGATTGTCTCCTTCGGCGGTATCTTCGATAAATACGCGTCGATCTCCTCCGGCGTTCCCAGTGTGATCAGCCGCTCAAAATGGGTTCCGCCCATACCGTCACAGCAGGAACAGCACATGATGATGACTCCGTCCTCTCCTGCGCACACCTCTGCCGTGGACACGGCCTTGGGGCTCTGATACAGGTTCTGGTCCAGAGGATATCCCCCGTTGGAGGTTACCACGATATCTCCGGTCACCGCCCGGCACTGGGACTGAGACCGGATAAATTCCACGCCTGCCTCATGGGCCGCCTCCAAGTCTCCCGCGAAGGCCGCAACCACCTTCTTCTCTCCGTCGAGCGCCACATTTAAGATAAATGCAGTGTTGACCTTCCTGGCCGCATAGACCATATCCTCATGAATCGGATTCCCCTTCAATACTCCCGTAGCTGCATACGGACTGGCAATCGCCCGATAGCTGTGATTCTCATTCACCGTCTCCTTGCTGCAGATTCCCGGAAGTATGCTCTTTCTTCCCCCTGAAAATCCCGCGAAGAAATGGGGCTCGATAAAGCCCTCCGCCAGCAGAAGATCGCACTCCGCCGCCAGCTTATTCACATAAAAATCAGCGCCGGAAGGAAGCGTACAGATATTTGTAAACTGCTCCGGATCAAATGCGTCATTGGAGACTATCGTCTCATGATCCACAATGGTGTCCCCGAACATCCGGCGCTGCTCCTCTTCCGTAGGCGCGCGGTGCAGTCCGGTCCCTATGAGGATCGTAATCTCCGCCTCCGGATTCCCCTTTCTGATCTCCCGAAGCAGAATCGGAAGCGTCAGTTTGCTGGGCACGGCTCTCGTATGGTCGCTGGTCACAAGCGTCACCCTCTTCTTTCCCACCGCCAGCTCACTTAACCGCTTCGTTCCGATGGGATTCGCCAGCGCCTCCTCCACGAGTTCTCCTTCTTCCTTAGTCCGGGTGAACTCATGCATTTTGGCAGTAATCACCGCCTTTAAATTTTGTTCTGATACATGAAGGTCCATTGTCCCTTTGTAATATGGAATTTGTATGGTCTTCATCCTCATCCCTCCTTCTCATGATCTGTTACTTTTTGAAATTACACCATAAAATGGAACCGTCCAAAAATCGCAAGTTGTAGATTGTGTGTTGTAGATTGTATGCAATTTTGCTCTATATTTTTGATTATAATATATTTTTGTGCATTGTCAACAATTAAATGGTTTTATTTTTAATTTTTATATATTTTATCACCTGTTTTCTTCGCGTGACCGATCAAATACGCAAAAAAACAGCACTGGATTGCTTCAATCCAGTGCTGTTTCAAACAGTTATGATACGCGCGCCCTCTTTTCTCAGCAGCGTCTTTTCCGTTTCCTTAAACTCATGGTCTGTAATGACTCCGGTGTAGTCCGACAGTTTATTGATAAAATTCATTCCCTGCCGGTTAAACTTGGAATCGTCCACCACCAGAAAGGACTGCTGGCACTGATGGGCCAGCTGGCGTTTTAAGAACGCCTTGTCAATAGTGGGCGTCAGAACGTGAAACTCCTCGTTGATGGCCGCCGCTCCGAAAAATCCCATATCAAAGCGGAAGTTTTCCATCATCTGTGTCGCATAGTAGCCGACGGCGCTCCCCGTCGATTTTTGAATGTAACCGCCGCAGATAAACAGTTCCACCCGGCTGCTCTTTAAGAGCAGGGCGACCTCTAAGTCGTTGGTAACGACCGTCATGTTCTCGTATTCCATGATGTGCTTCGCGATTTCGTACGTGGTGGTTCCCGCGTCCAGGAAAATTGTCGTCCCGCCGCGGATAAACTCCGCCGCCTTCAGGGCGATTTTCTCCTTCTGGGTGTGGTTGCTGACACTCTTCACCGCGTAATTCACCTCGGTCTTATTGACAGCGCCGCCATGGCAGCGCTCGATCAGACCGTCCTTCTGAAGCTTCTCCAAATCCCTCCGGATCGTCATGTGGCTGACGTCCAGCTTCTTCGCCAGTTCCTCCACCTGTACGCTTCCGTTATCCTGTATCATTCCTAAAATCTTCAACTGCCTTTCGGCCATTAACATCATAAATATGCCTCCTCATTCCGGATTTCTTTCCTTTCCGCAGGCGCACAGCGGTCCGGAATGCGCTTCATTCCCCGGGGCAGCTTCCCCGTTAAAACGAAAAGGCCCCGTACCGGAATACCCGGCAGCGGAGCCTTTGTATCTGCACATGAATCCCATGTGTCTATCATATATGATTACAGGAAAATACTCAATATCAAAACTTCAATAAATCCTACCGCCCACGCAATCGTTGACGTGATGGAATACGTCATGATCTGGTCCTTTACCTCGCCTACGCCCAGAGTTCTGTTTACAACCCAGAAATAGCTGTCGTTGAAATAGCTGAAGAATAAGGAGCCCACGCAGCATGCCAGCGCGCCCAGGATCGGATTCACACCGGCTGCAAGGATGATCGGAGCGGAGATGCTGGCCGCTGTCGTCATGGGTAACGCGCCGGGACCCAGGCTTAGGATCATTGCCGTGGAAATGATGAACGGAAGAACTACGATCGGAACCGCTGTTCCTGCAAGGCCTTCTGCCATATATGTACCGAGTCCGCTGTCCTTGATAATCTGGCCCAGCGCACCGCCGCCGCCTGTTACCAGCATGATGATGCCTGCGGAAGCCATTCCCTTTTCCATTTCCTTAATTGCTTCTTCTCTTGTTAAGTTTCTTCCAAGTGTTACAATCGCTACGACAAGTCCTAAGCCTACCGCCACGATCGGGGATCCAAGGAACTGGAAAATCTGCATAAATCCGGTTGTAAGGCCGAGTGCGCTGGATACCGTGCTGATCAGGATCAGAATAATCGGCAGTACAAGGGGTGCAAATGATTCAAGCGTGGATGGAAGTCCGCTGAAATTCGTTGTAAAATCAGTGGAGTAATCCGGTTCCTGATAAGGAAGGCGGTCAAAGCCCTCGTCGTCATTGGGAATCTGATAGATTTTCTTGCCGACCCATCTTGCGTAAATGGTACAGGCAATCGCCATCGGAATCGCAATCACAATACCAAACAGGATAAATTTTCCCACATCGACTCCGAAAATACCGCAGACGCCCAGAGGACCTGGTGTCGGAGGTACCAGAGTATGGGTAATAACGAGGCCTGCCGCCAGTGCGACACCCAGGGAAATTACGGATTTTTTGGTTACCTTTGAAATCGCTTTTGCAATGGGGGCGAGAATAACGAAGCCGGAATCACAGAAGATCGGGATGGATACAAGGAATCCGGTGATGCCCAGTGCCTCTTCCTCTCTTCCCTTGCCGAACAGCTTTAAGAACGTCTGCGCCATTCGTTTCGCGGCGCCGGTCCGTTCAAATATCTGCCCCATCATGACACCGAAACCGATAATAATACCGATGCTTCCCAGTGTACCGCCGAAGCCGGTTGTAATCGAGTTGATGATGCCCAGCGTCTTGCCGTTTTCCAATGTTACATTCACCATCGGCATACCGCCCACCAGTCCGATGATGACCGCACTCATAATCAGCGCGAGAAATGCGTGAATCTTGGTCTTTAAGACCAGAACCACCAGTACGATAATACCGATCAACAGACCGATCAGCATCCTTTGCCCACTAAGTCCGCCTACCATAAAATAAACCCTCCTTTAAATAAATTAACTTTTTATTTCTATGCCCCCCGGACACGAAATACTGTTTCAGTTTCGCCGTGAATTATTTTCTGGTGAAATTTGGTGAATACTTTGCCGCCAGTAAAATAGCCTCAATCATGCTTATGGCGCTTACCTTGCCCGTACCTGCGATATCAAACGCGGTTCCGTGATCTACGGAAGTTCTGAGAATCGGCATTCCGTTGGTGATCGCAATCGTCCTGTCGAAATCCAGTGTCTTCGTCGCGATATGGCCCTGATCGTGATACAGGGAGAGTACGCTGTTAAACCGTCCCTGTGCCGCCTGATGGAATACGGAGTCTGCACCGATCGGTCCGGTTACCGGATATCCTTCCGCCTGCAGCTCCTCAATAGCCGGCATGATTTCCCGAACCTCCTCGTCGCCAAACAGGCCGTGCTCGCCGCAGTGAGGATTTAATCCGGCAATCGCCATGGTGCCGCCGGTTACGCCCAGCTTCTCAAGGGCCTCCAGACAGCGTTTTACGTAATCCTTGATTCTCTCCTTCGTGATCATGTCAAGCATCTGGCGCAGGGAAACGTGTCTCGTCAGGAAGAACACACGCATTCCGTTGGTCTCAAACATGGTGAGTGGATCTTCCGTTCCCGTCAGCGCTCCAAATATCTCGGTATGGCCGATAAAATGAATATCGCCGGCCTTTAATGCCTCTTTATTGATCGGGGTGGTGGCTACCGCATCCGCTTTTCCTTCATTGGCGAGCCGGATACTCTCAGCGATATACTCGTAAGCCGCTTTTCCGCACATTCCGCTCACTTTGCCGAATTCAAACTGGTCCATGTCGATATTGTCCAGGTCAATGAGATTTAAGACGCCCGGCTCATAGATCCCTTCCTCCGGTTCCTTAACCACGTTTACCCTTACCTCTGCTCCCGTGATCTTTACAGCCTGCTCCATGATCTTCCGGTCGCCGACGATGATACATCTGGCCGCTTCCGCCACCTTGCTGTCTGCCAGGGCCATTGCTACGATTTCCGGTCCGACACCCGCCGGATCTCCGATAGGAATTGCAATTAATGGTTTGTTCATGATGTTTTCCTCCATTCTCTTTTTATGTTACATGTATAATTTTTCTTTCAGATAGGTGATACAGCGGTTTGCGGCATCACTTTCGCCCACCATTCCGCCTTTTGTGATGATATGAACGCCTTCGAAATCGCCCTTTAAGAACTGGCCGTAGGCCGCCAAGCACTTCATCCAACAGACAGAGGCCCGCCGTCTGGAATCTCCGGCACACGGAGACGGTGATATCGCCGCCGCTGCTGTATATTCCCTTGAATCCCTGGTGCATGGTGAACACCCGGTGCGCGATCTCGGCAAAGGAATCGTTGATCGTTCCCGTCATATCATCCACACCACCCGGGAACCGGTCTTCGTATTGTCTAAAGTCGATTCTGTTTTCCGGATAAATGCCGTC
>OBVC01000932.1_pt1 | contig 9522 bp, 8 predicted proteins | sample 1494991 | NCBI WGS metagenome assembly OBVC01 (sample SAMEA2579955, study PRJEB22360) | human gut metagenome
CATTACATAATATGTAACGTTATAATAAAAGTATCATATATTACAAAAAAGCACATAGACGGAAGGAAAACGACACCGCCCCGCACCATCGGAAGATTCTGTTTCTCCCGGTCTGCAAAAAGCGGTCTGCCGTAAAGGAGGATCTTATGTCAGAACGGAAAATGATAACACTCGCCACCCGGAAACAAATGGATATCTATATGAACCCGCAGCGTCAGCGCCTTCTAAAGGCCCTGGAGGTAAGCGGTAAGCCCATGACCCCTAAGCAGCTGTCGAATGTCTTAAAGATATCGGCCTCTTCCGTCTCGCTCCATATCAGGAAGTTGGAGGAGCTGGGCCTGCTGGAGCTGGACCACACGGAATCCATCCATGGCATCCAGGCGAAATACTATAAAAAGCTTCCGGTCTCCGTCTCCATAGGCGGGAATCTGGATGATGATTTAAGGGAAGAGCGCTTCTATCTGTCGGATTATATCATGACGGAACTCTGGAATGGTTTTAAAGACCGCCTAAAGCGGGCGAAAGATAAGTCTGATGTGATGACGACCGGAGATTTTACCAGCGGAGTCGTCCATTTATCGAAAAAAGATGCGGAGGAGCTGTACCACTTAATCCTGGATTTCACCGATGCACACTCGGTTCCGGGCAAAGACACGATTCCCTGGGAATTTGGTCTGGTGGCATATCCCCACAGTCCGCTTTCGGAAGAAAAGGAGGAGCAGCCATCATGAAACGAAGCCACATCCTGTTATTTGGAGCCAATGCCTTCGGTACCGGACTTCTCGCGCCGGTACTCTCCCTCGTGCTCTTAAGCCACGGTGCCACCCTGGAAAACCTGTCGCTGTGCATCGGAATTTTTGCCGTCATGGTCGTCGTGCTGGAACTCCCCAGCGGAATTATGGCGGATTTGATTGGAAGGAAACGAATCTTCTTACTGTCTGCCTGTTTCATGATGGCAAACTACGTCCTCCTTATGTTCAGCAGCCATTTCCTCATGCTGGCCGCCGCGTGTGCCATGCAGGGTATCGGCCGTGCTTTCAGCTCCGGCTCCATCGAGGCTCTGGAGATCGAGACGTATCTCCGGGAGCAGGAGGGCCGAAATCTGGAAAAGATCAACAGCACCATGGCTGTCATCGACAGCGTCGGCCTGGCTCTCGGGTCCATTACCGGCGGTGTCCTGGGATTTCTAGACGGCTCCTATAGCCTTCTCCTGATCCTGGCTCTGGCCATACAGGCGCTTATCCTGTTTCTGGCCGCCTGCTTTGTGAAGGAGCCTGCCCGCGAAAGGAGCCCCCTTTCCCCCGCCCTCCAGTTTAAGGAGCAGCTCCGGGGCCTGTATCACTCCCTCCGAAACAGCCTTTCGGTCATCACCATTGTTCTGATGTCTGCCGCCTACGGGCTGCTTCTCTGTACCGTCGAAGTCTACTGGCAGACGCTCAAGACATTTCTCCCCGAGCAGCTGGGATGGATCTTCGGTGTGGTCACCTGCCTGGGCTACTTAGGCGTCACCATCGGCAGTAAAGCGGCCGAGGCAGCCATGCAGTCCAAAAAAGCAATGCTCACACCGGAAAAGAGCTGGCGTACATACTGGATCCTGCGTTTCCTTCTCGTGTTAAGCGTCGCCGCCCTGGGATTTACCCACCGGGTCTGGCTGTTTCTGGCCCTCTTCGTCCTGGTCTACATTGTGTTGGGCGCCGGGAATCTGATTGAAAATACAGTCTTCCACGAGGCCGTCGGCAATGACCAGCGCGCAAGCATGATGTCGGTTCTCTCCCTTTCCCTGCGGGCTGGAGGGCTGGCTGCCTCCGTACTGGGAAGTCTGATTGTAAGCGGTCTTTCCCTGTCGTATGTCTGGCTTCTGTTCCCTCTGTTTTCAGCACTCACCATTGGCGGAATCATGATTTTCCACTACCGGGCCGAAACGCGCTGCCACGCCGCCGAAGCTGGCTGTTAAACCTACATCACCCCGGTTTCCTCCAGCTTGCGCTCGAAGAAATCGTTCATCCTGATCACCTGTTTTCGCAGAACCACGCCCACAAACAGGGAGATGGGCAGATATAAGAGGACCTTTGCCATATCCTCGCGGTAGGCATTTCCGTAGATACCGCCGACGCACTCCCTCATGGCATTAATGGCGTGTGTAAACGGCAGCATCGGATTGACCATACGGAAGAAATGCGGTGTCACCTCGATCGGGAAGGTTCCCCCTGCCCCGGCCACCTGAATAACGAGCAGGACGACCGCCAGGGCCTTCCCCACATCGCCGAAGGAGATGGTGAGCGTGTAGATGATATTGACAAACACCACGCTCGCCAGCACCGCCGCCAGCACGAATTTCGCCGGCTCCAGGCACTGGATCTTCAGCAGGTAGAGGTCTCCCAGCGACACGATAAGCGCCTGCGCCACACCGAACAACATAAAGATGAAGTACCTTCCAAAGTATTTTTCATACGCCTTTCCGCCATGAATTTTCTCGTCCTCCACAACGCGGCATTTCAAAACAGCCACCAGGACCAGACCGCCCACCCATATGGCGAGAATCGTGTAAAACGGAGTCATGGCCGAACCGTAATTTTCAATGGGATAGATCTGATTCTCCTCCAGATTCACCGGGGATGACAGGAAATCCCCCATGGTCTCCGGATCATTTTTCATGATCTCCACAATCTTGGCCAGCCTCTCGCTCTCCTCCACGGATTCCACCTCATCGATGATGCGGTCCAGTTTTTCCTCACCGGCCGCAATCATGGACGCAGTCTGGTCCAGCGTCTCGATCAGACTGTCAAAGGAACCCGTGGTCTGAGTCAGGGTGCCGTCAATCTGCGGCAGAAGCCCGTTAATACCGACTGCGTAATCGGACGCGGCGGAAATGCTGTCATAAAGACTGTCCAGTCCTGCCGTCAGGGCCGGTTTCACCTGGCTGTGATACTGATCCGTAATCCGCGACCCCTGATCCATCATCTCCTCCAGTGATTTCCTGATCTCCTGTCTGGCGTCCTCCGGAAGCTTCCCCGTCCTTAATACCGTGTCCTCCGCCGTCTCTATCATATGTATCATATTTTTCTGCCTGTCGATCTGGCTGGTAATCATATCGGACAGCACTCCCAGAACCTTTCCCGGTCCAGGAATCTTCTCCTTTAAATTGTTCACCAGATCATAAAGCTTCTGGTTCACATTCAGCAGTGTATTTAATACATCAGAGGCCTTGTTTAATTCCCCTGCTGCCGCGTTCGCATCGTGGTCCCAGCGGTCAATGGCATCGCGGACCGAGCGGTCCACAGAGTCCATCAGGCCATCTTCGATGTCCAGCACATTTCCCACGCTGTCTGTCATGGTGTCGGACAAATCCTCTGAGGTGCGGATGAGACGGCTGGCCTCCGCTCCCGTGTCCTGCCCCGACTTAAGCAGCTCTTTGGAATCCGGAAGCATTGCCTGAACACTGCTTAAAAGACCTTTTCCCGCGGTCAGAGACGATTTTAATGCGCCGACCGAGCTGCCCATCAAAACCAGGTCATTTCTGGCATCCTTCATGGAGGACACCATCTCATCCGCCAGATCCTCCTTCTTCCCTTCCACCGTACCGTAGGTGACGTGAAATGCCTTTCCCAGAGCTTCAGAGGAAGCGCTGATCAGGGATTCATTCACCTGCTGCTGGATGGTGCTGACGCCCTTATCCGTTATTTTCGTGGCGATTGCATTTTTCTTTTCATTCACATAGTACTGAAGCGTCGGCTTCTGAACGTTCGACGTAAAGATGCTGGCCGTCTTCTCGCTGAAGTCCTCCGGAATGATGACACAGGCGTAATAACGGCCCGCCTTCACGCCCTCCACCGCCTGTTCCTCATCCACAAACTGCCATCCAATCTGATCATTTTCATGGAGATTGGAAATAATCATGTCACCGATGTTTACGGTGGTGTCCAGCTGTTCGATCCGTGTCCCCTGATCCAGACTGGCCACAGCCACCCGGAGCCCCTTCGTATTGCCGTAAGGATCCCAGTTCGCCGCGATGTTGAACCACGCATACAGCGACGGCAGTATCATGATTCCCAGCGCTACGATAACCGCCACCGGATTTTTTCCTATGTTCTTTATATCTCTGAGAAATATGGCCCATATCTGCTTCATCTTTCCAAGCCTCCTTGTTTTGCCCTGAAGTGTGTTTAGAAGTGTGTTTATCTTTTTAAACGTAATGGATTATAGCGGTGTGGAAATTAAAAGTCAATAGGCAGATTGGGGGATGTGTCGTATTCCTGTTTCAGAAGAAAATCGCAGGAGAAAAAAAGAATCCCCGCCGCGCATTCCGATCTGCGAGGCGGAGATTCTTTTCTCTGCTTTTTTATCTGCTTTTTATTTCTGTTTATGTATCATTTTTCTTTTTATTCTATTCGTTCTAACGCTGTTTTTCTTCCGTAGCCGCACCGTGAATCAGAGCGTGTTTGAAAAGTGCTCTAACGCATCATCATGAAAGGAAAATTCTGTCCGTTCATGCCGCTGTTCTGATTTCCGCCGCAGCTCTGACCGTTGGTGCAGTTCTGGTTGCCGGAGCAGCTCTGACCGAAGCCGCAGGATCCGTTATCTGCACAACCCTGACCGTAGCCGCAGGATCCGTTGTCCGCACAGCCCTGGCCGTAACCGCAGGATCCGTTACCCGCTAAGTTCTGACCGAGACCGCAGCCCAAGCTGCCTCTGCTGCCCGTACCCGCGCCCAGCTGATTTAACATATTTGCCAAATTGCCGGTCTGTCCGCTGCAGTTAGTCATATAACCATTCATACCATTGCCGCCTCCAACTACCTGGATGGTCGCTGCGTGAGCCGTCATCGGTACACTGGCGATGCTCAGTGCGGTTGCTGCTGCCAGAACAAATAATGGTAACTTTCTCATGATAAAGTCCTCCTTGTATATTACAAAATTGTTACATTTCTGTTACAAAATGTATCATAACATACTGGTACCGCTTTATCACTAGGAGAAAAATGGCAATTTCCCGCTTACTCTGCCAGCTCCAGTTCATCCATGGCGAGCTTTAAGGCTCCCATGATTCCCTGATTGTCATTCAGGCTTGGAAGAACGATGTAGCTGTCCAAATCCTCCAGCTCCTTTGTCTGGATATAGCCGTTTAGCTGGCGCTTCACTTCTTCTCTCACCAACGGCATCATGTGCTCCTGATGCATAACACCTCCGCCCAGAATGATTCTCTGAGGAGACAGGATCACGATGTAATCCACGATGGCCTGGCCGATGTAGAAGGCCTCCATCTCCCATACTTCCTTCCTGTCTGCAAGCTCGATTCCTTTCTTGCCCCAGCGCTCTTCAATGGCTGGACCCGCAGCCAGACCTTCCAGACAGTTTCTGTGATACGGGCATTTTCCCGCATACGTGTCGTCCGGATGCTTCGCTAAAAGCACATGGCCGCCTTCCGGATGAAGCATGCCGTGGAGCAGCTTTCCGTTGGAAATGATTCCGGCGCCCACTCCGGTTCCGATGGTAAAGTACACACTGTTTTCCAGCCCCTTTGTGATGCCCCAGGTCGCCTCACCCAGCGCAGAGCCGTTCACATCCGTGTCGAAGCCAACCGGAACACCCAGCGCCTCTTGGAACGCGCCTACTATATTATAATTGGCCCATTTCAGCTTCGGTGTCGTGGTAATGTATCCGTAGGTCTCTGACTTTCTGTTTAAATCGATGGGACCGAAACAGCCGATTCCCAGCGCTTCGATCTCCTTGTCCTTAAAATATGCAATCAGCTTCGGCATCGTAATCTCCGGTGTCTCCGTCGGAATCGAAACCCGCTCAAATATCTCACCCTGTTCGTTGCCGATGGCGCAAACCATCTTTGTTCCGCCTGCCTCTAATGCTCCAAGTCTCATCTCATTACTCCTCCTGTCTGTATTCTTCCTTTATCTGAATCCCGATGTGCCGCAGCTTCCTACAGAGTCCCTGACTCCGGATTGGAACAGATCACCGACATCTTTCCTTCAAATCTCAATTCTCCCGCTCCTGCCGGAACAATAAAATGCTGTCCCGTTTCCAGCGGAATTCCGTTTACATAGCCTTTGCCGCTGATCACGCTGACATTGGCAAAAAACCGGCTGAATTCCCTGGTAAACACGCCGTCGATCTCATACTTGTCCACAGAATAGAACGGACACGTAATGAGGTGTGTGTGCACAGCACCCGGTATCTTTTCCGTAAAGGTATCACAGGAGACCTCTTTAAACGGCGCCTCGATGGTCGCAATGCTCTGTTCCACGTGCAGCTGCCTCGGTTTTCCATCGGACAGTCTGTCATAGTCGTAGACACGGTATGTAATATCACTGCTCTGCTGGGTCTCCAGAATCAGAGTCCCGCCCTTGATGGCATGGACGCATCCCGGATTGATCTGGAAGAAGTCGCCCTTCTTCACCGGGACCTTGCGGATAAATTCGTCCCACTGATGGCCGCGGATCATGGCTTCCATCTCCTCATGGCTCCCTGCATGGTGGCCGATGACAATCTCCGTCCCCGGATCACAGTCCAGAATATACCAGCACTCTGTCTTTCCCAGCGATCCGTCCTCATGAACCTTCGCATACTCGTCATCCGGATGAACCTGAATGCTTAAATCCGCCTTTGCATCAATAATCTTGACGAGAAGAGGGAACTGATCTCCCGGATAATTCCCGAAAAGCTCCGGCTTCTCTTCCCACAGGCTGCTCAGCAACCGTCCGTCATACATACCGCCGGCGATCCGGCAGTCTCCATTCTTATGGGCGCTCACAGCCCAGCATTCGCCTGTCGTATCACTTGGAATCTCATAGCCGAACACGTCGCGAAGCTTCGTGCCTCCCCATATTGCTTCCTTGAACACAGGCTCCATAAACAGCAGTTCCATATGTTTTCCTCCTTATTATGACTCATTATACCACCCCTCAATGGTGTCTGTCATAGTACCATTTTACTCGAATAAAGGAAAAAGGGAAAGAGGAAATTTCAAATATCGTGAAGAAATTGACAAATAAGGTACGCAGACCCCGGCGGGGCTGCGTACCTTATATTTGCACTTCATATTCTCCTGCTTCCTGCAGTCTCTTACTTCCCGTAAACTTCAATCTGCGTCAGCGCCGGGAACGGAGACGGATCATCTGCCTTGATCAAATTGCTGAGCTTCAACCAGGTGATTCCCTTTTTCTCAATTCTGAACTCATGAGGCTTCACGCTCTTTTCCATATCCACCACTTCCGTGGTGCCGTCAGAAAAGGTAAATGTCGCCTTTACCCACCAGTTATCATGAGGGAAATCGGCTCTCGTAACGAGAACAATCCTGTCAAAATCCACGGGACGGCCGAATTCCAGGGTCATCTCCGCATCATCCTGACGGTTAATTCCCCAGGACTCATACGGCCATTCACCGTGAGATTCGTTGGAAACCACGCCGTCAATGGCATTGCGCGCTGCGAACACCGCTTCGCCGCGTGTCTCCACATTCGCATACACATGGGGATAACATCCCGGATCGCCGTGCTGGTCCATCACGTTTTTCGCAAGATTGCGGTAAGCCTCGGTCTCATACGCCTCCGCTGTTCTCATGGTCAGATAGTGTTTCTCCCCGGCAAATGATTTTGGATTATAGGAAACCTTCTTCTCATCAAATGGGATCCCATAAACCACTTCCGGCTTCGTGATATAAACAAGCGCCTCGTCCATGGTGTCATCCACACGAACCACGTAGTGCTGGTTCACTGCGTCTGTCGTAAATGTGATGGTATCTCCTTCGCAGTACGCGCCCTCGTAAACGAGAACGGCCCGTTCTTCACCGCAGACAGAGCTTTTTACCGCGCCATTTTCATCTTTTATGGTAATCGATACTTTCGCCATCGTCTATTCCTCCTGTTCAAAATAATCTTTATATTCCACATCGATCTGGTGTTTCATGCGTTTCATGCTGTAATAGAGATGTTCCTTCAGGGAACGCTCCAGCCCGGCAATATCCTTTTTCTCCAGCAGTTCAAAGAGCTCCGTATGCTCCCGTATGATCCTGGTAAAATCCGTCTCTGTAACGAAATCCAGCATACGGAACCGGGTATAGTGAAGCTGCTGCGCCTGAATCATATCCCAGAGCTTCATCTTGTCCGTGGCCCGGAACCAGATGGCGTGCATCTCCGCATCCATGCGGTAGAACTGTTCCGGCTCGAATCCCTTCTCCTGAATGAGGGCCTGCTGCTTTCTGATCATGTAGCGGCCCTCCTCCATCCACAGCGGAGTCGCAATGTCCACAAAATCCCGCATGACCATGGTCTCCACCGCCACGCGCATATAGATCATCTGTTTGATATTGCTCAAATTTAAAAGCGTTACCTGAGTGCCGGAATAGGGCACGGAAATGACGAACCCCTGCTCCTGCAGTCTTCTGACCGCTTCTCTCACAGGCGTCCTCGAAACGCCGAAACGCTCGCAGATCTCATTCTCACTGATCATCTGCCCCGGTTTCAGCTCCAGGTCCAGTATCTCCCGCTTTAACGTCTCAAAAACGAGCTCCCCGCGGTTTTTATAGGCTTTCGTCTTCTCTTCCATGGCACCTCTCCGTCATCATTTCTAAAAAACATGCCATGAGCTCTGCCGGAAACAGAATCATGGCATGAATATTCGTTCTTTTATAACCAGGCTTAAGTACACCGGGTGCTCATAGTATAGCATAACCTTTCTTTGCGGTCAATTGCCGGCTATGCAGCGTTACCGTTCCCGCCGGTCCCTGTTTCCAGTCATTTACTGCGGCTGCTTGCCGATATAAGCCAGGATACCGCCGTCTACGTAGAGAACGTGTCCGTTGATGAAATCAGATGCATCGGAAGCTAAGAATACTGCCGGTGCAGCAAGGTCTTCCGCTTCTCCCCAGCGTCCTGCCGGTGTCTTGGAAATGATAAACTGGTCAAATGGGTGTCTGGAGCCATCCGGCTGTGCCTCACGTAACGGAGCAGTCTGAGGAGTCGCTATGTAGCCAGGTCCAATGCCGTTACACTGAATGTTGAATTCACCGTATTCAGACGCAATATTCCTGGTCAGCATCTTTAAGCCGCCCTTTGCCGCCGCATAAGCGGATACAGTCTCACGTCCAAGCTCAGACATCATGGAGCAGATGTTGATGATCTTGCCGTGTCCTTTCTTGATCATAGACGGAATAACTGCCTTGGAAACGATAAATGGAGCATTTAAATCAACGTCAATCACCTGTCTGAACTGCTCAGCGGTCATATCGCACATCGGGATACGCTTGATAATACCGGCATTGTTTACAAGAATATCAATCACGCCGACTTCGCTCTCGATACGGGCTACCATCTCATTCACAGCAGCCTCATTGGTTACGTCACATACGTAGCCGTGAGCATCGATTCCCTCTTCTTTATAAGAAGAAATTCCCTTATCTACTAATTCCTGCTTGATATCGTTAAACACGATCGTTGCGCCGGCTGCAGCCATTCCCTTTGCCATTGCAAAACCAATTCCGTAGGAAGCACCTGTAATCAGTGCAACTTTTCCG
>OBVC01000933.1_pt1 | contig 9519 bp, 9 predicted proteins | sample 1494991 | NCBI WGS metagenome assembly OBVC01 (sample SAMEA2579955, study PRJEB22360) | human gut metagenome
TTAAAGAAAAAAAGACAACCGCCTCCTATTAGGAGGCTAGTTGTCTACAGTCTGAGTTCCCGGACATGTATCCGGGAACTATCATGATTCTCTCTCTCACCCCGCTTTCCGCCGCATCGATGCCAGAACGGTTTAATCCGGCAGAAAACTGATTATTTTTTATTTGATAAAGCTGACGTGCCTGTTAATTTCCTCCACAGCCTCGTCTTTTCTCTGGTTAAACACCACCTTGTTCTCCTCAAACAAATTTCTTCCATGGGTATCGATGGAGACGATCAGGGGGCCAAATTCCTTGATTCTGCATACCCAGAGTGTCTCCGGCATTCCCAGGTCACGCCACTGCGCGTCCTCAATCTCCTCGACACAGGTGGCGGCCACGACTGCACATCCGGCTGGGAATACACAGTGAATCGCCTTTCCTTCCCGGCATCCTTCCATGGTCTTCTCTCCCATGCCGCCCTTTCCGACGATGACCCTGACTCCAGTCTCCTCGATAAATTCCTTCTCAAATTTCTCCATACGCATGCTGGTGGTGGGACCTACGGATACCATCTCAAACCTGTCATCGGAATCCGGAATGGGCCTTACGATAGGGCCTGCGTGAAAGATGGCTCCGCCCCTCACATCGACCGGAAGCTTTCGGCCTTCCTCGATCAGTCTGCGGTGTGCCACATCACGGCAGGTTACGATATGGCCGGATAAGTATATAATATCTCCAGCATGGATATCTTCCAGATCTTCCGCCCGAAGCGGTGTCGTTAATACCTTCTTCTCCATTATAACGTTACCTCCTTATGAGATGTGATGGTATAGTTTAAATCCTTATCAAACTCGATGTGCCCTCTTCTGTGCGACCAGCATCCGACGTTGACCGCCACGCCGATGGTGGATGGATGGCGGGCCGTATTCTCGATATGCACGCCCATGACGGAATAGCTTCCGCTCATGCCCTGAGGCCCTAAGCCGATCTTATTGATCCCGTCTTCCAGCATGCGTTCCAACGAGGCGGCTCTCTCGTTGGGATTGTGAGTTCCCAGGGGCCTCATTAACGCCTTCTTGGACAGCAGGGCCGCCGTCTCCACGGCGGCAGCCACGCCCACCAGAAGAGGCGGACATGCGTTCAGTCCATAGCTGGTCATCACGTCCATGACGAACTGGGTTACTCCCTCGTATCCGGCTCCCGGCATCAGCACCATGGCCTTTCCGGGAAGTGTACAGCCGCCTCCCGCCATGTATGTATCGATACAGCACGTATCGCAGTCCGGGACGATCTCCCAGAATACAGTCGGTGTTCCCTTTCCCACATTCTTGCCGGTGTTATACTCGTCAAAGGTCTCCACGCTGTTGTGGCGGAGGGGTGCTTTGATGGTGGCCTCGATCACCGCTTCCTTTAACAGCGCCTCCAGTTCTCCGATCAGTGGAAAATGGACCCCGCATTTCACGAAAAACTGCAGGACTCCCGTATCCTGACAGCAGGGACGGTCCAGCTCCTTCGCCAGCGTCTGGTTCTTAAACATGGTATCGTAGATGGTTTTGGCCAGCGGGCTGGTCTCCTTCTCTCTCAGTTCTTCCAATTTCGCATAGACGTCATCGGGCAGTACCTTTCCCGAATAAGCCACGAACTTTGCCATGGTGTCTGTCATCTGTGCAACAGCCTGTTCCTTGTTCATTTCTTACATCCTCCTTGTTATATGCACTTTGCGGCTGTCCGTGGGCCGCTTATGTACAGTACGTATCTTGAATTATTCTTTCCCGGTTCCTACGGATAGAACGGGAAGAATATGGGCAGCAGCACCAGACTCACAACCGTGGATACCACGATGAGCGGAAGCCCTGCTTTTACATAATCCATAAATTTATACCCGCCTGGTGAGATGACCATGGTGTTGGCAGGCATGCCGATCGGTGTCGCATAGGCACAGGAGCCGCCGATTACAGTTGCCATGAGAACAGCTCTCGGATCCGCGCCCATACCGGCTGCGATCGAGACGCTGATCGGAACCAGCAGTGCCGTCGTCGCCGTGTTGGACATAAAGTTTGTCAGCACACAGGAAATCATGAATACAGCTACCAGCAGCAGGAACGGAGACGCATTCTTACCGAGAAGTCCAATCACGAAATCGGCGATGGCTGCTCCGGCTCCCGTGGTCTCCAGCGCTTTTGCGAGGGCCAGCGTTCCGCCGAATAAGAAGATCGTCTGCATGTCAATGGCCTTGTAGGCCTGTTTTTCACTGATAACTCCGGTTAAGACCATGATCAGCGCGCCGACACATCCGGTTATCTCCAGCTTGATTCCAATCTGCTTCTCAAAGATCATTCCTAATATCGTACAGACTAAGACAACCAGGGATACGCTCTGCTTCCACCTCGGAACGCTGCTGTAGTCCACCTGTTCATCGAAGGTGCTGTCCCCGTCGGTCGGTGTCTTGTCCGGCAGGAATTTATAACCGATGGTAGCAAAATAGATGATACCGCAGATCAGCATCGGCAGGCCGATCTTGGCATATTCGAAGAAACCGAAGCTCATTCCCATCTCCTGCAGGGCGCTCTGGGCAATTAAGTTACCTGGTGCTCCGATCAGAGATAAGTTACCGCCCAGAGCCGCCGCAAATACCAGCGGCATCAGAAGTCTGGATCTCGAATACCCGGACTTTGCCGCAATACCGATTACGACCGGAATCAATACGGCCGCCGTACCCGTGTTGGATAAGAAGCCCGACATCAGGCCCACCACGATCATGATGGTGACGATCAGCTGGCGCTCCGTCTTTGCAAACTTTGTAACCACGCCTCCAATCTTGTTGGCCATTCCCGTCTCAAAAAGCGCGCCCCCGACAATAAACATGGCCACAAACAGAATGACATTGCTGTTCGTAAAGCCCGCAAATGCGTCTTTCGTGCTCAGCACTCCCGTGAGCACAAGGCCAATACATACGATCATAGACGTGACTGCCAGCGGAATCCGTTCCCACACGAACATCACAATGGCAAACAAGAGAAACAACAGTGTAACAACTACTGGATCCATAAAGCCCCTCCTTTTTTATCGGATACACTTTTGATATTTGATATATGATAATGTATCCATTTGTTATCCTAATCATACGCCTCGGCAGATCCATTTGTCAAGGCGTTTGTTTGATTTCGTTGTTTTGTACGATTTTTGGTGATGATTTTTATTCATTTCTTACAATCCCGGCCTTTATTTAATCCCATCAGTCTGTCTCGAATCTGGTGAGAATGTTCTTCATACTCCTGATAATATGGTCATTCATCAGCTTTCTGGCCCGGCTGCCGTCGTGGGCCTTCATGGCGTCGAGAATCTTCTTGTGCTCGTAGATGGAAATCTTGGCATAATCCTCTTCCGTCACCTTGTGCCCCATGGACAGCCCATTCCACATGGAAGAGAGAAGCGATTTCATCTTCTCGTTGTCCGCCGCCTCCCAGATTCCCATATGGAACGCCTGGTTATATCTGGAGTATTCCGCCGAATCGTTGTCCTCCAGCGCCTTTTCGGCAATCTGATACGCCTGATCCACCGCGGATAAATCCACGCCCTCGGCGCTGGCCCTGGCCGCGGCCTCCCCTTCCAGGACGGCCCTCGTCTCGTAATGATCCCGTATGGTCTTTTCATTGATCCCCTGAACTACAGCCCCCTTGTTAGGGCGCAGCTTAATCAGCCCGTCTCTGGCCAGAATCTGAAATGCCTCCCGCACCGGTGTCGTCGAGACGCCCACCAGCTCGGCGATTCCTTCCAGCGTGATCTCCTGCCCTTCCTGCAGCTCCCTGGAAAGAATGGCTTTTCTCAGGATAGACGCTACCTGCTCCCGGGCCGGAAGCAGCTTTACCTTACCCAAATTATTCATACGTTTCCTCCTTACTGATCAGCAGGCAGTCCGCCATACGGCCGTAGTAACAGTTCATAGCGGCCCTCAACGCCCCCTCGTCCCCGCTCGCAAGCGCGGCTCCCACATCAGTCAGCAGTTCCGCGGCTGCATTTCCCCGTTTTACTCTCTCGACCGCATAGGAAACGTAGCTGTCTAAAAGGCGCAAAAACAGCTGATGAATATAGGAATTCTTGAGGCTGGCCAGTGCATACTTATGCCAGGCCATCTCGGCCCCGGCGGCCTTCCATTCTCCGCTTACCGCCGTCTCTGCCAGTTCCGACAGCCGGAGAAGGAGCTCGTCCCTCTTTTCCTCCGGTATCATCAGCAGAATCTCCGTCTCCATGGCGGCGGCCATGCGAAAGGTGTCCCTCACCTGCTTCTCTTCCATGGCCGCGACCTGCATATGGCGGTTGGGGAGGCGCACAATCAGGCCTTCCTGCGCCAGAGACTGAAGCGCTTCCCTGACCGGCATGCGCGACACCCCCAGCTGTTCCGCGATCATTTCCTGCGTCAGCTCCTCGCCCGGTCTCATATTGCCGGCAAGAATCTCGCTGCGTATGGCGGAAACGATATAATCTTTTGTCTGTACTGCACTCACTGTCTCCATGTTATCACTCCTGTTCTTCCGGTATCGCATATCAGCCGTTCAGTTTTTCTTTATAATACCCCTCCGCGCAGTACAAAGCGCCTGCCGGATTGTGGGCCAGCACGCGGTCCTTCACCACCAGCGTGGTGACAAATGCGTCCGAATACCTGTACAGGAAGGAATCATGCCCCACACAGAGGCCCAATGCGATGTTAAACTCCGTCTTCTGCTCGTTCAGCAGGCTGGCCTGAAAAACCGGGTTACACATCGGCTCAAATTCGCCCGGATGGACCTTCCGTTCCTCGGCGATTCCGATGCGCCTCTTATCTGTCCCTCCAGCCTTGCAGATCACGGATACCACCGTAAATCCATGCCTCGTCAGGATATCCGACACGATCTCCGCCTCCTTCCGAAGGCCTCTGCAGAACGCCAGGCCAAGCTTCCGGTATCCCATGCGTCTGCAAAATTCTATGGTTTCCCTTACTCTCACCCACTGGCCGTATCCCAGGCTCTCTATCTCCGACGAAGTCACGTAAAAATTGTGATTTTCCGGTTTTTCATACTCGGACAGCGCTTCCTTCAAGAGCGGTTCATTTCTCATGGGACAGTTTTTAGGAAGCGCCTTCTTCTCTCCTGCACTGCAGGCATAAACTTTACATTTGGCACACATGTACATTGATCTTACCCAGCTTTCTTTTTATATTTAATATTGTATCCAATTATTGTTCCGATGTCAAAGGCAAAATCCCTTAATTTTCAATGGTTTCCCGCCTTACGCACTTTCTTCCGGTATCAAACTGTGCTATGATAAAAGAAATATACTTTGGGCTTAAACCGGGAGGTAATTGTTTTGGGTAAAAAGACACTGGCTGAGATAGAGTCACTGGCCCGCAAAATACTAACTACGTATTTTTGCGACTCTGACATGGAATTCATGATTTCGACATTTGCCGATGACATCGTATGGCTTGGCAGCGGAGAACAGCAGAAGGCGGAAGGAAAAGAAGCAGTAGCCGCAGTTTTCCGCAGCGGCAAGGATGGGATGATCGCCTGCGACATGTGCGAAGAACAGTATCATTCCATCGATTTAGGAGGCGGCTCCTACTTATGCGAGGCAGTCAGCCGTCTGATCAGCAAGCCCGAATCCGAGACCTGCCTAAATATCCAGCAGAGGGCTACCTTTATTTTCCGTGAAAAGGGGGACGGCCTGGAAACGGTACATATTCATAACTCTGTCCCCTTTTCGGAGATTCAGGACGCCGAACTCTTTCCGGTGGAATCGGGCCGCCAGGCCTTCGAGCGTTTGAAATCCGCGCTGGACACGAAAAAGCAGGAATACGAACATCAGACCCGATTTCTGGAACAGCTCTACCATACGCTTCCCTGTGGTATTCTCCAGTTTTCCACCGATCCCTCCCGTACCATCATCTCGGTCAATCCCATGGTATGGCGATTTTACGGATACGCCTCGGAGTCGGAGTACCGCGAGGCGGTCAGGAACCCGCTCCAAAAGGTTGACACACAGGACCAGGAGTGGATCTCCGCGCTTCTCGACCGCCTCACCCTGAACGGAGAGTCCGCCTCCTACCGCCGTCACTGCATCAAGAGGGACGGGGAGGAAGCCTGGATCAATGTGGTAATGGGACGAATCATCAACAGCAACGGTGTGGAGGTCATCCAGGCGGTGTTTACCGATATCACCGAGCAGATGCATCTGGAGCAGGCCCAGGAGCAGGAACGGATTCTGGAAAACCGATCGCTGCGCGCCGCGATCTGCACTGCCTATCCTCTGATCGTGAGCGTCAATCTGACTCAGGACACGTACCACTGCTTTGTAAATGACCAGCTGGAGTATCAGTTTCCTCAGGAAGGCCGCTATACGGAGCTGCAGGGCAGCAGTATTCCGGGAATCTACAGCACCTACCAGGAGGATTTTACCAACGCCTTCGGCCGTGATGCCCTTCTTCGCCGCTTTGCAGCCGGAGAACAGGAAGTCTATATGGAACTGCAGGGGCGGGCAGTGGACGGCAAATACCACTGGCTTTCTATCCACGCCATTGCCGTGGAGAATCCGTTCAGCGACGATGTTCTGACGATCTGTCTGATCAAGTTCCTCGATGAACTGCGGCTCCGTATAGGCGGAAACAGCCCCGTCAGGAGCAGCTGCTCCGGGATGCCCTCGCGTCAGCCCAGGCGGCCAGCCGTGCCAAATCGGACTTTCTCTCCCGCATGAGCCACGACATACGGACACCGATGAACGCTATCATTGGCATGAGCACCATCGGCCAGATCAAGCTGAACGATACGAGGACAGTAAAAGACTGTTTTCAGAAGATTGACACCTCGTCCAAGTTTCTCCTCTCCCTGATCAACGACATTCTGGATATGTCCAGGATTGAGACGGATAAGATGGAGATCGCTCATGACCTCTTCGATTTCACGGCATTTGTGGAGGAGATCAACCAGATTATCTATCCGCAGACGCTGGAACGGGAGATTGGCTATGAGATGCGTCACCTGGAGCCTCTGGAAAGCCATTATATCGGGGATTCGCTGCGCATGAAGCAGATTCTCATGAATCTCCTGTCGAACGCGCTGAAATTCACGCAGCCGGGCGGCTCGATCTGCGTCGACATCGCGGAAGAAAAGAGAACCAACGGATACGCCTATATCCGGTTTACCATTGAGGACAACGGAATCGGTATGTCGGAAGACTTTATGAAGCGCCTCTTCCAGCCCTTTGAGCAGGAAGCCCCCGGCAACGCCCGCAACAACGTGGGAAGCGGCCTGGGCCTCTCCATCGTCTACAGCCTCGTGCAGCTGATGGGCGGAACCATCTCCGTCACGAGCCGCAAGCAGGAAGGAAGCCAGTTCACCGTCACCATTCCGTTCCAGCTGGTAACCGACGATGAGGAGAAGGAATGGGAACGGAAACGCCAGAATCTCTTAAAGGGCTTCCAGGTGCTGGTGGTGGACGACGATCCTTCCGTTGGCAGGCAGACCTCCCTGATTCTCGACGATATCGGGGCGAAAACGCGGTGGGTGGACGCCGGTATCCGGGCTGTCCGGGAAGTGGAAAACGCCATCGGGGAGAACTGGATGTTTGATATCGCCATGATCGACTGGAAGATGCCCGGTATGGACGGCATCGAAACCGCCCGGCGAATCCGCCGTCTGGTTGGCCCTGACACCATGATTATCATGATTACAGCGTACGACTGGCGCGGCATCGAGGAGGAGGCCCGCGAGGCCGGAATCGACTACTTCATCGCCAAACCGTTGTTCCGTTCGGTCATTTACGATACCTTTTCGAAGCTGGACAAAAAAGACTCCGCGGAACCGGCCGCAGCCGAGAAGCGGACGCAGGAATCCGCTCTGAAGGGCGCCCGCATCCTCCTGGTGGAGGACAACGAGCTCAATCAGGAGATCGCAAAGACGCTCCTGGAGATGAACGGCGCCGCAGTGGATGTCGCCGGAAACGGGGAAGCGGCCATCCGCTGCTTCCGTGATCAGAAACCCGGAACGTATCAGGCCATTCTGATGGATATCCGCATGCCTGTCATGGATGGGCTGGATGCCACCAGGGGAATCCGGGCCCTGAACCGTGAGGACTCTGCCACGATACCAATCCTGGCCATGACGGCCAACGCCTTTGAGGAAGACAGGAAGAAGGCGTTTGAGGCCTCCATGAACGGCTATCTGGTAAAACCGCTGGATATAACTATGCTGATCAGTGAATTGGAAAAAGCGATAGGAAAATAAACGAGAAAGGGAAGTGAGACGCCATATCCGGCATATCACTTCCCTTTTCCGTTTATTTCCCCGCCGCAACAATCGCATCAATGACATCCACATACTCCGCACAGTACTTGCCGTACATGGACGTGACGGCCTCCTGGAATCTGGCCTTTTCTTCCGGAGGCAGCTCCACCACCTGGCAGCCTGCCGCCCGCACCTTTTCCTCAGAGGTCTGCTCCCGCTCCTCCCACAGCTTCCTCTCATAACGGGAGGATTCCTGGGCGCATTCGCGTATGATATCCCGGTCCTCCTTCGTCAGCTTCTCCCATGTGGCCTGGGACACCAGCTGAAGCTCCGGAACACGGTTGTGTTCGTCGATCGTATAATATTTGGCAACCTCATAGTGAGCCGTGGACTCATAGGAAGGCCAGTTATTCTCCGCCCCGTCGATAATCCCGGTCTGAAGGGCGGAATAGACCTTGTCGTAAGCCATAGGCACCGCGGTAGCCCCCAGCGCCTCCATCATTCCCACCATCAGCTCCGACTCCTGGACACGGATTTTCATGCCCTTCATGTCCTCCAGCTTCGTGATCGGCTTCGTCGAGCTATAGAAATTACGTGCTCCCGCGTCGTACCAGGACAGGGCCACCAGATCGGAGCCGTCGAAGGAATTTAAGAAATCGTCGCCAATCTCCCCATCCAGGACCTTCCACATGTGTTCCCTTCCCGTATAGAGATACGGCATCTGAAGCACATTCAGCCTGGGAACAAATTCTGCCAGCGGCGATAAGGACACACGGGCAAAATCGACACCGCCGAACTGCATCTGTTCGATCACCGTCTTCTCATCGCCCAGCACGCCTTGTGCGTTGACCGAGATCACGATTCTACCGCCGGTCTTTTCTTCCACCAGCTCGGCGAATTTGTAGGCCCCCTGTGTTGTGGGGTAGTCTTCTGCCTGATTCTCTGCATACGTAAACACAAATTCCGGATCTACGGCCTTTGTCTGGTCTTCCTTCCGGCCGCCGCACGCAGCCAGGATAACCATTGCAAAGACAAACAGAGCCGCCGTCTTTATTTTCACAGCACAGTCCCTCCTTTCCGCCATGTTCCCTCTATACAGCACTTTTCAATGTTACATAGTTATAAAACGCATCCCGGTCTTTTCCAAGCACCCGGTTTGTAAGCACGTAACCGTGGGTGGTATCGGAAAACAGGATAATCATTGTAGGTTTCTTAGAAATCTTTTTGACCGCGGTCCATGGAATTGCCGAGTTCTCGTCACCCACCCGGATGCGGATTCCCGCG
>OBVC01000938.1_pt1 | contig 9477 bp, 10 predicted proteins | sample 1494991 | NCBI WGS metagenome assembly OBVC01 (sample SAMEA2579955, study PRJEB22360) | human gut metagenome
CTACGGAGCCGTGGTTTGTGGAGCGGGTGTATGCGAAGCTGATTAAGAAGACACGGTCACAGAGTGAAGCAGAAATTGGATAGGAGCTTTTTTGCGGTGACGGTCCTGATGCAGCTGACAGAGAACATGGTCGCGATCAGCTTTAACATATCTCTGCAAAATACGGCGGAGATATGGCGGTGGCCTCTATGAGCATCCTGAATAGTGTCATGCAGTTTGTGATGCTGCTCCTGCCAGGACTTGTCCAGGGGGCGCAGCCGCTACTGAGTTACAATCTTGGCGAAAAATTATATTGCTGATCCCGTTGATCTTTATATTGCCTTTGATTTTTTCAAATCCGGTAATGGGTGTTTATCTGGCCGAACCGATCGCAGATAGCATTGCAGTCTGCACCGCGGCGCCTATGTTCTATTTCTATTATCGGAAATTAAGATGAGGGGAAATAAGACCCCACCTATTCAGCTGGTGAGTAATAACAAAATTCATGGAGGCAGCTATGAAGATTGAGCATATAGCTCTGTATGTAAATGATCTGGAGAATGCAAAGCAGTTTTTTATAAAATATTTTGGCGCAGAGGCAAACGATGGGTATCATAACCTGCGGACAGATTTCCGATCCTATTTCCTCACCTTTGATGATGGCGCGCGGCTGGAAATTATGACAAAGCCTAAAATGGAAGATCAGGCGAAAGTGCTTGCTCGGACGGGATTTGCGCATATCGCGTTCAGCGTGGGGAGTAAAGAGCGTGTAGATTCCCTGACTGCCGAATTAAAGGCGGACGGGTATGAAGTCATCAGCGGCCCCAGAACGACAGGGGATGGGTATTATGAGAGCTGCGTTGTCGCGGTTGAGGGAAATCAGGTTGAGATTACGGTTTAAGCGGAATACACTTGGGAAAATTCATGTGGTATAGTGAAAAGTACCAATAGAATGCCAGTAAAAGATTGTAGAAAATGCCTTTTGCATGTATGAGGAACTGGGAACAGCCATTGGGAAGCCGAAGCAGGAGATCGTCGACACGCTCGTTGAGCATATTGGACAAAATTCTGTTTGATTTTTTCGGAAAACAGGAAATATCATTGTTGATGAACGAGTAGCAGACTGGTGTAAATCCGGTTTTGTTGCTCGTTTTTTATTTCAGTCGAGAAGACTCCCACCTTTTTTAGAAAATGATTCGGTTCTATGCCCCGGATTGGTGTTTCTTTTTATCGACTAGTTATAGGTTTTCCCTATATGTAACCATAAAATAGAAAGATTATACAGAACTGCCGTCCGGTGGTAGATTATTATCAAATATCCTATGGAGATAGTAGGAATATGAACTTTCTATTTACAAGAGAAAACAAGACAGGAGTGAAAAGATATGGAGAGAGGAATTAATACACGATGTTTACACTTAGAGGAAACAGAAGGAAAAACAGATAATTACGGAGCACTGAGCTACCCGATCTATCAGACAGCGACTTACGCCCATGCAGGTGTCGGAAAAAGCACCGGATACGATTACAGCAGACTTCAGAATCCGACGAGAGAGCAGCTTCAGAAGGTGGTTGCAAGCCTGGAGGGCGGCATCGATGCTTTCGCCCTTTCGAGCGGAATGGCGGCGATCACACTGCTTATGGAAATCTTCAAGCCGGGTGACCATATTATCGCTGAGGCAGATCTCTACGGCGGAAGTGTCCGTCTGTTCGACAATGTCTCGAAAAAGAACGGATATGAGTTTACATACTTAAACTGTTCCAGGGATGACATCGAAGGTGCCATAAAGGAGAACACGAAGGCGGTCTACATTGAGACGCCGACGAACCCGATGATGAACGTATCTGATATTTCCAAGATCGCGGAGATCGCAAAAAGACACGGACTCTACCTGATCGTCGACAACACATTCCTGTCCCCATATTTTCAGAATCCGTTAAAACTCGGCGCGGATATCGTGATCCACAGCGGAACGAAGTTTCTGGGCGGACACAATGATACCTTAGCCGGATTTATCGTGACAAACAACGAAGAAGTTCAGGAAAAACTTCGGTTTATCATAAAGACGACCGGAGCCGGGCTCGCACCGTTCGACTGCTGGCTGATCTTAAGAGGCATCAAGACTCTCGGAATCCGCATGGAGCGGTCCCAGGAGAATGCCATCAAGATCGCGAACTGGCTGAAGGAACAGCCGGTTGTAAAACATGTATATTATCCGGGACTTCAGGAACACCCGGGATATGAAATCATGAAAAAGCAGGCAAGAGGATTCGGCGCGATGCTGACCTTCGATGTGGACACAGAGGCATATGCGCTGCAGATCCTCGAGAGTGTCAGAATGATCAAATTTGCGGAGAGCCTCGGCGGCGTGGAGACACTGATCACCTACCCGACGACCCAGACCCATGCGGATGTGCCGGAGGAAGTACGGCTGAAAAATGGAATCACGCCGTGCACGCTCCGGGTATCCGTGGGAATCGAGGATATCGAGGACCTTCTCGCGGAGTTAGCGGAAGTATTTAAGGGATTGAAATAGGATCAGAAACGCGAAAAGAGGAGAGGATTTCGGCATGGCAGAGAGAAATTTGAATTTTGATGAGATCGTCGAGCGGCGCGGAACAGACTGCTTGAAATATGACTTTGCAAAGAGGAGAGGAAAGCCGGCGGACGTCCTCCCGCTCTGGGTGGCAGACATGGATTTCAAAACCTCTTCCTATGTGGAGGACGCGCTGATTGAACGGGCGAAGCATGGGATCTTTGGTTACAGCGATACCCAGGAAGTATATTTTAACGCGGTGGCAGGATGGATGGAACGGCATCATCACTGGAAGATCAAAGAGGACTGGCTGATCAAGACTCCGGGTGTGGTATTTGCCCTGGCAATGGCGGTAAAGGCGTTCACAAAGGTCGGTGACAGCATACTGGTCCAGCAGCCGGTCTACTATCCATTTTCCGAGGTGATCCGGGACAATGACCGTGTGATCGTCAGCAATGACTTGATCCTGGGGGACGATAACCGGTATCATATCGACCTGGCTGATTTTGAAAAGCAGATCGTGGAACATGATGTGAAGTTGTTTCTTCTCTGCAATCCCCACAACCCGTCAGGAAGAGCGTTTACGAAGGAAGAACTGACTGCAATGGGAGATATCTGTGTGAAGCACGGCGTCACGGTGGTCAGCGATGAGATTCACAACGATTTTGTGTTCCGGGGTGAACATACGGTGTTTGCGTCCATCAAGAAGGAGTTCGAGGACATCTGCGTGGTCTGCACGTCTCCGAGCAAAACCTTCAACCTGGCCAGCATGATGATCTCGAATATATTTGTCCCGAATAAGGAGCTGAGACAAAAATTTCAGCATCAGGTCGATGCCGCGGGAATCAGCCAGTTAGGTGTATTGGGACTTGTGGCGGCGCAGACGGCGTATGAGAAGGGCGACGAATGGTATGAGAACATGCTTGCATATGTCTGGGAAAATATCGCCTACGTAAAGAAATATGTGAAGGACAACATGCCGGGAGTGAACGTCATTGACGGCGAGGGAACCTACCTCTTGTGGCTGGATTTCAGAGGGACCGGAATCGATGCCGATGAGCTGGACCGTCGGATCATCTACGACGCAAAGCTGTGGCTGGACAGCGGAAAGATCTTCGGAAGGACAGGAACCGGATTCCAGAGGATCAATGTGGCGGCACCGAGGAAGACAATTGAGGAGTGCATGGAGCGGATTAAAAAAGTGCTGTGACTTAGAGATATGTGCATATGCATGTCATAAAGAATTCATTTACGAATTGGAAAGGTGCTGGAGTCCGGAGTGGCAGTTTAAAATGAACCGCCTGCATTTCTCAATAGCGAATTTAGTTGCCGGACAGGGAAAATCGTGATACATTGTAAGCAGGACGTATTTCTGTGAACGGCACATACTGGATCTGCGATGCATACGGAATGTACTGCGGTCCGGAACCGGCAGAAAGGCAGCATCCATATTTTCAGTAGGATAAATTATAAAAATAGAATGGCTGGCCGTATCTCCTTTGAGGCAGGAGGACAGTCAGCCGTTTTTGTGTCTTTACTTCTGCTTTCGTGATGGTCTTCTCAATACACGGAAGCTTTCTGTGATTTTTGCATATGGATAGTTAATTTTGAAAGTGCAGTGCAGGAATCATGTATTTGTTTGCAGCCTATAACATGTGAGTGCTATAATGAGAACTGGCAAGTTTAAGCAGTTTAAAGGTACGCAGGAATGAAAACATCAGAATGTGAAGAAAGAGCTTATTCAGCCGCTCTACGATTCGTAGAGTCATGGAAGATATGACCACATAAACGCTGCGTCGGTTTTCAGTCCTGCATGCGGATGATATGATGGGGATATCATAAAGAGGAGGTGCGGGATATGGAAGCGAAGGAATTGGGAGCGTTTATTGCGGGAATCAGAAAGGAAAAGCAGATCACGCAGGCGGAACTCGCAAAACGGCTGCATGTGACGGACAAGGCGGTGAGCCGCTGGGAGCGGGGCGTTGGATATCCGGATATTAATACGTTAGAGCCGTTGGCGGACGCTCTTGGGGTCACGCTGACGGAGCTTATGAAATGTTCGAGAGATAAGGAGAAGAGCTCTGACGAGGGGATCATTGCCAGTATTGAGATCGCGAAGAGTCAGAGAAAGAAAGTGATCAGGAAGATCATTGGCGGCGGAGCGTTGTGCGTGTTCGGTGTGTGGGCGCTGCTATATGCACTGAAGCTTTTTATGACGCATACATGGACATTTATGGTTCCGGGAAGCGATGGACCGACGGCTGTTTTTGTGGCAGGCCGGATCGGGAATCTTCCGCCGACGGTGACCGGGATCATCGGAGCCGCGGCTTTAGCAGTTGGAATTGTTGCGATTATTCGGACAAATAATCCGGATCAATAGGTAGAGGGCATCGGTATTCCGGTATCGGTGTCTTACTTATATGCTGGAAAGCAAAAACTCTCAAATACAGGTCTTGACATTTCTGCCGTTTGTGCTATCATCTACATATACCCCGTATGGGTATACTGATACAGAAACAACAGAAAGGAACGACAGATATGGAACAGTATACAGTGACAGGAATGAGCTGTGCTGCCTGCCAGGCCCGCGTGGAGAAGGCAGTTTCCAAAGTGCCGGGCGTTACATCCTGTTCCGTGAGCCTGCTCACGAACTCGATGGGTGTCGAAGGTACAGCTTCTTCCTCAGAAATTATTGAGGCAGTTCAGGCTGCCGGTTACGGCGCGTCCGTAAAAGGAGTGGAAAAAGCAGACGGATCCGGAAACAGCACTCTCTATGATGAATCTGCCCTGGAAGACCATGAGACCCCGGTCTTAAAGAAGAGACTCGTTTCTTCGATCGGTTTCCTTCTGGTTCTCATGTATTTTTCCATGGGACATATGATGTGGAACTGGCCGCTTCCGGCTTTCTTCAACGGAAATCATGTGGCGATGGGACTCTTACAGCTCCTTCTTACCGTGATCATTATGGTGATCAACCAGAAATTCTTTATCAGTGGCTTTAAGGGTCTGCTCCACGGGTCTCCCAATATGGATACTCTGGTAGCACTGGGCTCCAGTGCTTCCTTTGCCTGGAGCACCTATGCCTTGTTTATGATGACAGATGCTCAGGTAAAAGGGAACGCGGATGCAGTCATGAGCTATATGCACGAGTTCTACTTTGAGTCCGCGGCGATGATCTTAACCCTTATCACCGTCGGGAAAATGCTGGAAGCGAGATCAAAGGGACGCACCACAGATGCCTTAAAAGGTTTAATGAAGCTGGCCCCGAAGACCGCCGTGATCGAAAAGGACGGCGTTGAGACTACGGTTCCGATCGCCCAGGTTAAAAAAGGCGATATTTTCGTGGTCCGTCCGGGTGAAAATATACCCGTGGATGGTATCGTCTTAGAGGGAAACAGCGCAGTAAATGAATCTGCTCTCACCGGGGAGAGTATTCCGGTGGATAAGGAGGCAGGTGACCCTGTCTCGGCTGCGACATTAAATCAGTCTGGCTTTATCCGCTGCGAGGCATCGAGAGTCGGAGAGGATACCACACTCTCCCAGATCATAAAAATGGTCAGCGATGCGGCGGCAACAAAAGCGCCCATCGCGAAGATCGCCGATAAGGTATCCGGCGTATTTGTACCTGCCGTGATCACGATCGCGATCATCACGACCATCGGCTGGCTCCTCGCAGGCGAGACCATGGCCTTCGCCTTAGCCCGAGGGATCTCCGTTCTCGTCATCAGCTGCCCGTGTGCATTAGGACTTGCAACGCCGGTAGCCATCATGGTGGGAAACGGAATGGGAGCGAAGAACGGAATCCTTTTTAAGACAGCAGTTTCGCTGGAAGAAACGGGAAAAGTAGAGATCGTTGCCTTAGATAAGACGGGGACCATCACAAGCGGGGAACCCCGCGTGACAGATCTCGTTCCGGAAGAGGGAGTGAGCGAGTCAGAACTTCTTTCCATGGCATACGCTCTCGAGAAGAAGAGCGAGCATCCGCTGGCGAAGGCAGTCCTCTTAAAGGGTGAGGAAATGGGGCTTTCCGCAGCTGATGTGACAGATTTTGCGGCACTTCCCGGAAACGGACTTTCTGCGAAATTAAATGGAAATACGATCTACGGCGGAAACATGAAGTTTGTCGGAACTCATGTGGCTGTTCCGGAAGATATGAAGAAGAAATCCGAAGCTCTCGCGGAGAGCGGAAAGACTCCGTTATTCTTTGCGGAGAATGAGAAGCTTGTGGGCATCATCGCTGTTGCGGATATGATCAAGGAAGACAGCCCACAGGCAATCAGGGAGCTGCAGAACATGGGAATCCATGTAGTCATGCTGACCGGTGATAATGAGCGCACCGCAAAGGCTGTCGGAAAAGAAGCCGGTGTCGATGAGGTCATCGCCGGAGTCCTCCCGGATGGTAAGGAGAGTGTGATCAGAAAGCTCAAGGAAAAAGGCAAGGTTGCCATGGTCGGCGACGGGATCAATGATGCTCCGGCCCTCACAAGAGCCGATATGGGAATCGCCATCGGAGCCGGAACCGACGTCGCTATCGATGCGGCGGACGTGGTCCTCATGAAGAGCCGCTTATCCGATGTCCCGGCAGCGATCCGCTTAAGCCGTGCGACGCTTACGAATATCCACGAGAATCTGTTCTGGGCATTTTTCTACAATGTGATCGGGATCCCGCTTGCCATGGGACTCTGGATCCCGGTATTCGGCTGGAAACTGAATCCGATGTTTGGTGCCGCAGCCATGAGCTTATCCAGCTTCTGCGTTGTATCCAACGCCCTGCGCTTAAATTTCTTTGATATCCGGCGTTCCGACAGGGACAAAAAGATAAAAACAAAAATCCATAACAATAAAGAAAAGGAGAGTAACATGATGGAAAAGACATTAAAAGTTGAAGGTATGATGTGTCCGCACTGCGAGGCAACTGTAAAAAAAGCACTTGAGGCCATTGACGGCGTATCCGTTGCAGAGGCAGATCACGTAAAAGGAACCGCAACGGTGACACTCACAAAAGATGTTCCGACCGAAGTGCTTAAAAAAGCCATCGAGGATAAGGATTACAAGGTGATCGGTTGAGAGTTGACTGCAAAAAATGATTGAATATCAGCTGCCCCGGGATGAAAGATTCCCGGGGTGGCTTTCCTGCTATATAGGCAAATGCCTGTGAGGCAGATCAGAGAAGAAAACATGATATCGTAGGAACGTAAAATTGGGGAGGTTGTGCATGGAGAAAAAATCATGTTGCTGTGCCGGAGAAGCGGAGACAGTAAATGTAAATATGGAGACAACAGGGGTAACAGGAGCAGAAGCAACAGCAAATACGGTGACTGCCGAAACAGAAACACCGTCCGATGACGCTGTCTGCCACTGCCGCCACAAACATAGAACAGAAAAGGAAGAGAAAGATCTTCTGACACGCTTAAACCGCATTGAGGGGCAGGTCCGTGGCATCAAAGCTATGGTTCAGGACGAACGCTACTGCCCGGATATCCTGGTTCAGGTATCTGCCGTCCAGTCTGCCTTAAACGGCTTCTGCAAAGTTCTCTTATCCAACCACATCAAAACCTGCGTGGTGGAAGATATCAAGAACGGAAACGAGGAGACCGCTGTAGCGGAACTCTGCGAGACGATCAAGAAGATGATGTAGAGATGGGAGGTAACAGTGAAATTTGAAATATATAAAGTTTTACCCGGAATGTGTTATAATTACCGCAGTTGTATTGTATATAAAACATTTACTCTATCCTTATGATTTTCGTGAAAAATTCCCTTATGGCGATCCGCCGCCGAAGTTTTTTGGCTCTTTCTCATTGGGGGAATTAGTACAATATATAATCCAGGTATTAACGTTACCTATTATAGGATTTGCTATGATTCCTTTGCAATTTTTAGGGAAGGTAGTGGATGTAATACTGATAATTTTATTAGTTACGTGGTGGTTCATACCAACAGGACTCGCTAGAAAAATAGATGACTGGTAATAGAAAAGCGTCCCTGCTATAAAAGCAGAGGACGATTTTCTATTGCAGTATGATATGTTTTAGAAAGAGCGAAAAACATTTGTGTAGATGGGATAAATTTTTTTCATCAGATGCGAAGGGCGCATTTTAAAAGGATTAATGGATATAATGTTAGATATAGGAAAAAGTGATCTTATATAGAACAATCGCAGGTATGGATTTTGATTTTCCAGCCTGCGATTATATCTCGTAAATCTATCCGATCGTGCGGTAAGTAAAGAATGCGAAGCCGAGGATACAGAGGGACGCGATGATCTCGCTGATGATCCGGATGATGGTATTTGGGGCGCCGTTGCCGGCGATCCGGTGGATGATCCGGATACTCACAGTGATCGCCACAAGAATGATCAGTGTGAAGTACGCAGTTCGCAACGGAATTACATTGAAAGCGCCGAGACCGGCAGCGATCAGCATGGCAATGGAAAGAAGGATTCTGATTGCTTTCATAAAAACGCCCCCTCTGGATATAAAATTACGGAAAATTTAAGTTGAACGCACATGAACTCTGATGTGTGAACACGGTCAGTACAGGCTGACAAATTCTTTTCAGGATCACAGCATATCTTCGCAGAGTGCTTCTCCCAGATGGAGATGATATTCCCACTCGGAAAGGCTGTTATGATCCGGCGTTTAAAGAAGTGGGACCTCATGAGTGAGATAAGCAGATGCGATGAGTTCTCTTTCGGATATTATAACACTATTCTGTTTAAAAAGAAAACTTTTCTGTTAATTTCTTTTCAAAAATTTGATCCGTCAGGCATGTGTGACGGATTAAAAATGGGAAGAAGAGTAGAAAATGTAGATAATGTAGATAAAATGCAAAAAATAGAAAAAAATCAAAAAAAGCTGTTGACATTTCCGCAAATCTATATTATACTTACGTACGTAATCGAGACGAGGCGTGGCTCAGTTTGGTAGAGCGCTGCGTTCGGGACGCAGAGGTCGCAAGT
>OBVC01000942.1_pt1 | contig 9472 bp, 7 predicted proteins | sample 1494991 | NCBI WGS metagenome assembly OBVC01 (sample SAMEA2579955, study PRJEB22360) | human gut metagenome
CGAGGCAGGCCATCAGTATGATACCTACCGGAGCCTGCGCCTTCTGCTTCCGCTGTTTATCCTGCTGTTCAGCCTTGGGGCCTGTCTCGCCTCCAGACTGTTGTTCAGGCGTATATCCAATCCCTTTTACCGGGATATGTCAAATACGGATTACCTGACCCAGCTTAAAAACCGGAACGCATATCAGCTGGATATAGGAAACCGCATTGCCGGGAAGGCCCAGGAGGGAACAGGGTTTATCCTTCTGGATTTAAATGGCCTTAAGCATGTAAACGATACCCTGGGGCATGATGCCGGAGATGTTTACATTACCTGCGTTTCAAAGGCATATCTCAATATGCGGACCAGGGAGGCAGTGATGTACCGCATTGGGGGCGACGAGTTCGTGGTGGTGATGCCGGACGCGGACCGGGATAAGATACAGGATTTCATGAGACGGTTCGGGGACATGTTTAACAGGGAGGCATCCATGCCGGAATTCACCTTTTCCTGGGGATATTCCATCTATGACCCCAAGGCTGACGCGGATCTCTACAGCACGTGCCGCAGGGCGGACAAGAACATGTACATGAGAAAGCAGCAGTACTATAAGAATAAAAACACATAGGAGGATACAGATGGGACTGTTGGATAAGCTGTTTAAGAAGGGACCAAAAGCAGATGAGGTGTCAAAGGGCGGTTCGCCAATTTACCGCTATGAGGATAAGGAGAATGAGGGCTGGAGGCCGCCGGAGGCTTATGGCGTATACGCAGAGGAGATAAATGCCCATTTTCAGGGACTGTTTCCCAACCGGGAGGAATTTGTGTTCCATGAGCTTTTATCGGATTTGGTCCACATTGATGTGAACATTATGCGGCCCGATGAAACCCATCCCTACTATGTAATGTATACCACGGGCATGAGCGATATGCCCATGACTCTGCCGGAGGAAATTCAGGACAGGGAGGACCTCAGGTACGGGGAACTGTATATGTTCCTTCCAAAGGAGTGGAATCCGGGTGAGGCAGGCCAGATCAACAGCGACATTGCGCAGGAGGAATACTGGCCCATCGGACTGATTAAGTATCTGGCCCGTTTCCCCCATGAGTACAGCACCTGGCTGGGATGGGGGCACACCATTCCCAATGGCCCTGATTATGAGCCTCTGGCGCCGGATACCGTAATGGGCGGCGTGGTCCTGGTACAGACCGGCGGCGATATGGGCAGCATGGAGGCAAAGGACGGCAGGAAGGTAAACTTCTACATGGTTATACCTGCATACAGGGAAGAGATTGAGTATAAGCTGGAGTATGGCATGGAGGCGCTGGACAAGCGGTTTTCCGAGGGGAACCTGCCCATGGTGCTGGATATCCACCGGCCCAATCTCTGCGCGGATTTTAAGGAGTAGGACCGGCGCCTCCGCTTTCCATGAACTTGACCGGAGAGCATCCTACATATTTTTTAAATACTTTGATGAAATATTTATAATCCGAGAAGCCCACAAGGTCTGCGATTTCGTAGACCTTGTATTTATTTTCCTTCAGCAGGTCCACAGCCTTCTGCATCCGGTAGCGGTTCAGATAGTCGTTGAAGGTATAACCTGTAAAGCTTTTAAACTTGGAGTTTAAGTAGGTGCAGGACATACCGCACTGCTCGCTGATATCCGTAAGAGAAAGGTGGGAACTGTAGTGGTTCCGGATGCAGTCCATCATGTACTCCACATGGCGGTTCCCTTCGGCACTGTCCCCTGTTTCCGGTTCATCCAGTATGCCTAACTTACGCTTTTCCATGTCCAGCTGCTTCAGCTCATGCCTTAGCCTGGCCGCTGCCTGCTGCTTGTCTTTAATCTTTCGGAGAGCGTCATAGAGTTCGTTAAAATTCACTGGCTTTAAAAGATATTCCGTTACTCCCAGGCGGATAGCCTTCCTGGCGTATTCAAAATCACTGTAGCCGGACACAATGACGGCGTCATAGCCGTACTCCTCTATGCTGTCCTCCAGCATGGAAAGACCGTCCTTTACAGGCATGTTGATGTCCACCACCACAATATCCGGGTTTGTTTCCCTGATTTTTTCCAGTCCCTCCAGTCCGTCCACTGCCTCTCCCACCACCCCGCAGTCCGCCTCCTGCCAGTTTACCATGAACAGCAGGCCCTTGCGTATGATGTCTTCGTCCTCCACAATCAGGACCTTATACATATGTATCCTCCTCCATATCCGCGGGAAGGGTGACGCTTACCCGCGTTCCGTTTCCGGGGGAACTCTCAATGGTCAGGCCGTAGGAAGGGCCGTAGAGAAGCCGCACCACCCGGTGGGAATTATATAATCCGATATGTTCCCTGTAAATATCCTCCTGATCCAGGGCCTCCCGCAGCTCCTTCAGCTTTTCCGGGCTGATGCCGCTGCCGTTGTCCTCCACGCTCAGCACCAGTGTGCTGTCCTTTTTACGGGCCGTGATGGTAACGGATACACAGTGTTTATCCTTCATTCCGTGGACCAGGGAATTCTCCACCACAGGCTGCAGGAGCAGCTTTGGAATCATTAAGTCCATCAGTTCCTCCGGGATGTCGATATGGTAATTGAGCCTGCGGTTATAGCGCATTTTCTGGAGCAGGAGATAGTCGTTGATGTATTCAATGTCGGTCTGCAGGGGCACAATGGTGCTCCCGTAATATACGCTGTAGCGCATCAGGTTGGCAAAGGCCATGACCATCTCCGAAGCCTTCTGGGAGTCAATGGCAATCTCATACCGGAGGGTCTCCAATACATTGAAGATAAAATGGGGGTTAAACTGTTCCTCCAGCTGTTTGATTTCCATGGTGCGCTTGCGCTCCGCCAGCTCGCTGTTGTGAAGCATCAGCTCCTCGCGCTGAATCACCATGTTGCGGAACGCGTCGTTGAGCATCCGGAATTCGTCAAATACCTGGCTTTTCAGGCGGTAATCCATATTTCCCCGCCCCATTTCCTCCACTGAGGCCTGGAGCTCGTCAATGGCCTGCAGGTTCTTTTTGGTTATGCGCAGGGTCAGGGGCGGAATCATGATGACCATAAGTATTCCGGCCAGCCCCAGAAACAGAATGCCGTAGGTCACGAGGCTGCGCTGGAATTCCATGGATACCAGTGTGTACAGAATCAGGGAGCTCTCAGGAAGGACTTCCTTGTGTATGTGGTAATGCTTGTTATTAACCTTTACAATATTGCCCTTCTGCCAGTCCATCCTGTATTTGCCTGCAGGATATTTTTCCATGGGGTCCGCATTCTGCCTTCCCACTGCAAAAACCAGGTTGTCATACCTGTCTGTGATGACCACGTCGTCTAACGGGCATTCCCGCACAGCCTCGTAAATCTGTTCATCCATCAAATCGAAAAACAGGTATCCGCAGATTCCGTCTGCGTCTGCGACGGGGCGGGCCATGAGCAGGTCCCCTTCCTGTCCGTGGGCAAAATTCAGGCGGCTGGGCATGGTATGGGTCAGGTCAGGGGCTTCCTGCATTTTTTCCACCAGGCTCTTATAGACAGCGCTGTTCAGGAATATTTCGCGGTTTCCCTCAAATAGGCTGGAGCTTACCATGCGTCCCTCTGTATCGGTAAGGGCAAAGGTGCTTCGTATGGGCTGGGATGTGGTAAAACCATAGAGCAGCCGGTTGACCTGGGTGGCGGCATCCGCATTTCCCGGTTTCAGGGCATCCAGAAAGCGGTAATCTGTGGAAAAGTGTTCCAAACCTTCCTTATAGGATGACACCTGGCTGTCCAGGGCGGATGCCAGAAGAGCATTGTTCTTCCGGTTGCTTCCCACGCTGATCCACTGGACATTGATGAATAGGAACAGCCCCATCAGCACAAAGAGCAGTGAGATAATGGAGAATGCATATTTAAGGAAAGAACGCTTGATGTAATCCCTGTACTGGTTGCCTGCCATGGCGGGTACCTCCCGGAAGTAGTGAAGTACAGTGCCCTCAGGACACTGTACCTCCTATTATATCATAGATAGAGACTAAATGCTGATGTCGTTGCTGCCTGTGACCTTGAAAAATACCAGCAGGGACAGGATGCTTGTCAGGGTCAGGATGGTGGAGTAGGCTGCGGCATTGCCGAAGTTGCTGCGGATGACCTCGGCGTAGATGGCTACGGTCAGGGTCTGGGTCTTGCTGGTATACAGGATGATGGAGGAACTGAGCTCGCTGATTAAGGTGATCCAGCTCATAATGGCCCCGGAGAGCACGCCGGACATCATCATGGGCACCGTGACCTTCACAAAGGATTTCGTCTCGGTGCACCCCAGACTGATGGCGGCTTCCTCCACGCTGGGACTGATCTGACCGATGATTGCGGTGCTGGAGCGGATGGTATAGGGCATCCGCCGTATGGACAGGGATATGATGATAATAATGGCAGTGCCGCTGAGCAGCAGGGGTTTGCTGTTAAAGGCATACAGGAAGGAGATGCCCAGGACAGAGCCGGGGATGATGTAGGGGAACATGGTCACCGTGTCCAGGATGCCGGTGAGGAAGGACCTCTTCCTGACTGTCAGGTAGGATATGAGGATACCGAACACCACCACAATGGCAATGGCGCATATTCCGAACAGGTAGGTGTTGAAAATAGCTGTGTTATTGTTCTTGGAGAACAGGGTGTTCCTGTAGTTTTCCAGGGAAAAGCCTCCGGTGTATACGGTTCCTCCGCCTGTTGCCAGGAAGGAGGTGACGATGACTGTAATCTGGGGCAGGATGGCGATGAGCACCACTGCGTACACAAACAGATGGGACAGGATATTGCGGGTGCCGGTGCATTTTTCCGCCACCATGGGCTTTAAGGCGGTCATGGAGTAGGTGAAGCGGCTGCCCAGATAGCGCTGGAGGAAGAAGAGAACCAGGGTTATGCCGATGACAATGACGCAGAGCGCGGCGGCAAAATGGTCGTCCGTGCTGACCTCACCCATGAACTGGCTGTAAATCAGCACCGGAAAGGTCTTATAGCCCTCGCCGATGAGCATGGGAGTACCAAAGTCAGAGAACACGCGCATGAACACCAGCAGGGAGCTGGCCAGCATGGTGGGCATTACCAGGGGGACGATGATCTGCATCACTCTCTGGAATGCGGTGCAGCCAAGGCTTTCGGCTGCCTCGTTCAGGGAATTGTCCAGGTTTTTCAGGGCGCCGGATATGTACATGTACACCAGGGGGAAGGACTGGAGGGAGAATACCAGCACAATGCCCGCAAACCCATAGATGCCGCCCAGCTTTATGTGAAAGAGGCTGTTGAGTATCTTGGTGAAGAAGCCGTTGCGCCCCAACAGCTGAATCCATGCATAGGCCCCGATGAAAGGCGGTGACAGGTAGGAAATGACAATCAGGATGTTCAGGTATTTACTTCCTTTGATCTGTACGCTCCGCAGCACGTAGGCCATGGCCAGCCCCAGAACGGCAGCCACCACGGTGGATACAATGGTGACCTTAAAGCTGTTTACCAGGGTGCTCCAGTAGTATTTTCTTGCGAAGAATTTAGTAAAATAGGCAAAGCTTAAGTTTCCGTCCTCAGAAAGAACGCTTTTATAGAGCACCAGCACCAGGGGGTAGACCACGAAGAGAAGGAACAGGGCCAGGATTCCCAGTGCCATTGCAACCCATATATTTAATTTTTTCTCTCCTGCATATCTCATGAATGGTCCCTCCTGACAATAAGGCTTTGACTGCCGTCCTCAGTGAACACGTTGATTTTATGGGGCTGTACGCCCAGACGGATGGGGGTGTGGTCCGGGATGATATCCCAGATATCGGAGTTCTGTATGACCTCCATCTCCCTGCCGTCCGCTGTCTCCACAAAGTAGTGGGTGGTGATGCCGAGGAACACGCTGCTTCGCACAACCGCAGGTATGCCGCCGCTGTCTTCCCGGCTGATGATGAATTCTTCAGGACGGATGGATACCTTCACGGCCTGGCCGTCCTGCGCGCTGCGGGAAAGGTTCTCCATGGGCACGCTGTAATCCCCGATGTGAAGCAGTGTCTGCCCGTCCCTTGCCTCAATGCGCCCGTCCATGATGTTGGACAGTCCGATGAAGGTGGAAACGAAAATATTGGAGGGCCGCTGGTACACGTTTTTGGGGGTGTCAATCTGCTGGATGACGCCGCCGTTCATGACTGCGATGCGGTCCGATACAGCCAGGGCCTCCTCCTGGTCATGGGTCACATATATGGTGGTGATGCCCACCTGCTGCTGGATCCGCTTGATGGCGTTCCTCATCTCCACCCTCAGCTTGGCGTCCAGGTTGGACAGGGGTTCGTCCATAAGCAGCACCTCCGGGTGGATGACAATGGCTCTGGCCAGGGCCACACGCTGCTGCTGGCCGCCGGACAGCTTGGAGGGCATCCGCTTTTTCAGGTGGTCAATCTTTACTACTTTAAGGATTTCGTCCACCTGGGACTCAATCTGGTCCTGGGGTACCTTGCGGTTCTTAAGGCCGAAGGCCACATTGTCCCGGACCGACATGTGGGGGAAAATGGCGTAGTTCTGGAATACCATGCCCATATTTCTCTTGTTGGTGGGGATGTTGTTGATGACCTTGCCGTCAATCTTGATTTCGCCGCCCTCAATGGAATTGAATCCTATAATCATGCGCAGCAGGGTGGTTTTACCGCATCCGGAAGGCCCTAAGAGGGTGAAGAATTCACCGGGCCTTACGTCTAAGGACAGGCCGTTAATAATGGTGTCCTTTCCGAACCGTTTGATTACATTTTCTATGCTGATAGCTACACTCATGGTTTGTAACCCTCCTTGTTTTTTGTTTTTCAGATAAAAAGGACTGCCTCAGCTGACCGTTTCAGACCGCCAAGAGGTGATGGGCGGTGATGGAATCATGTGGTCAGCGTAATGGGCAGTCCTTTGGGGGCATGGTTATGCCGGTGCCGTGTGTTCTGTCAGATGAGCGGGCAAAGGGTTAGTCCATGGATGTCTCCATATGCTCGCTGAAGAGGTTGGTAATTTCCGTCTTGTGCTCAGCAACCCAGCCCTCGTCGTAGTTATCAAACAGTTTGATTTCAGACTGGGGCGTCATGTAGTCAGCCAGCTTGGCATCCTTTCTGAGCGGCCTTACAGTCAGGTTGGAGCCCACTGCGTTCTGAATCTTCTCGGAGAGCATATAGTCCACAAATTTCTTTGCATTCTCAGGATGCTTGCAGTCCTTTAAAATCTGTACGGACTCGCCGGGGAATATGGCTCCTTCTTTGGGGAATACCACTTCAACCGCAGCGCCTTCCTTCACATAGTTGGCAGCCGGATCTTCCCAGGTCAGGCCCACCACATACTCGCCTTCGGCAACGCCCTTGTATACCTGGCTGGAGCTGTTGGCCATCTTGCCGTCCAGGTTTGCGATGAACTGGTCTACATAAGCCCATGCCTCGTCAGATAACGGGTCTCCGTCCTTTCCCATGCCGTAGAGCATGGCTAACAGGGACTGGAACGCGGAGCTGGAGTTTACAGGATCCCCGAATGCAATCTTGCCCTTTAACTCAGGGTTTAACAAATCCTCAAAGCCTTCAATCTTCATGTCGCCCTTTAAGTCCTTATTGACAATCATGACCGTCGGATCCGCAAATGCAGGAGTGAAATAACCGGTGGTGTTGCGGAACGCATCCAGCATGTTTTCATCCTCAGGCGATACATATTCCATAAACAGATCTTTGGAGGCGGAGAGCATGGTCTGGTCAGCCACCCAGAATATATCGCCCAGGGGGTTATCCTTTTCAGACTGGGCCCTCTTTAGAAGCTCTCCGGTACCTGCCACTACCACCTCCACCTTGATTCCCGTATCCTTTTCAAACTCAGGAATCACGGCATTGTTGAGGGCCTCGCTTCTGGCCGTGTAGACTACCAGCACCGGCTCCTCTTCACCGGAAGCAGCGTCTGTCTTGGCTGCCTCTGTGCCGGAAGGCTGCTGGGTGTCGCTGGTCTTTGCCCCGCCGGAGCTGCAGCCGGTGGCTGCCAGGGCTGCTGCCATGATGACTGCGGTTGCTTTTTGAAATTTTCTCATATGAACATTCCTCCCTTAAACATATTTTTTTGCTGCACCACATTTTTCATAACTTAATTTTAGCATTTGAGCTGGGAAAGTAAATCCGACAATCCCACAAAAAGGTGGAAAATAAACAACAGACGGAGTGAAAATTCAGAAATTTCAACCCGTCTGTTATAATATGGTTTTAATTAATTCGCTGTCAGCTGATTTACCGGGGGGCTCCCGGACAGGAGACACTATTGCCCTGTATGATTCTTGGAATATAGATGGCCTCCCTGTTAAGAAGTTGGTTTTCACTTTGAATCCGTTCCAGAAGCATCTGGCCAATTCTGAACCCTAAAGCCCAGGTGTCAGGCAGGGCATAGGTCGGCTGGACATAGAACAGGTCGCACAGGTTTACATTACATGGAGCTACAATGGACAGGGTCTCAGGAATGGGGATGTTGTGATCGCGGCAGTATCTCAGGGCACCGATGCAGGTTTCATTATGGGCAGCCACCAAGGCGGTAGGCGGGTGGGGGAGCCTTAAAAATTGTTCCAAGGCTTCATATCCAAAGGCAGAGTCATGGGGGCCTTCCAGAAAGTAACGATAATCCTTGTCCACCGTAATGTGTATGGAGGCCATGGCGCGTTTAAACTGCTGAAGCCGTTCAGCGGCAGAGCTGAACTGGGTGGGGCCGCATATGATGCCTATTTTTGTATGACGGTTTCGTATCAGCTCCATGGTCATCTCGTAAGTGCTGATGCCGAAGTCTGCATTGGCAAAATCCCCGACAAATCCGGGATGATCAATCCGACGGTGTATCAGGACAGTGGGTATTTTCTGGCTTAAGCTTACAATCAGTTCATTGTTGCCACCGCAGCTGTTTAGGACAAGTCCGTCAATTTTGCGTTCTGAGAGCATCATCAGATAATTGCGTTCAATTTCACTGTTATTAAATGAGTTGCAGATGAAAAGAGTATAGCCCTCCTCCTGGATTGCATGTATGATGGCTTGGGCAATCTGGAAGTAATATTCGTTTGTACCATCTGCAATCACCAGGGCGATGGTCTTTGAGCTTTTATTTTTTAATTCGCGGGCAGCCTGACTGGGATGGTAACCCAGTTCTTCGATGACCCTTAATATGGTGCTGCGTACTTCCGGCGACACTTTGGGGCTGTTGTTCAATACCCGTGAGACAGTGGCGGGGGATACTCCGGATTGTTTTGCTATATCCCGGATGGTAATTTTTGCCATAAGAAACTCCTTCAAACTATGCTGCTGTAATGGAAGATACCTGGACGGGCCGGGGGGGATCCTCTTTTCTTATTATACTTGATGTGGCAGAGGAACGCAATGAAAAATATGCCGAATGTATAATCAATTACACAAAATGTTATTGTGCATAAAAAATAGGACAAATAATATATAAAATGCATAAAAATATAACTTTTAATATAAATAAATTGACATATACGATAAAATATATTATCATTAGTCGT
>OBVC01000943.1_pt1 | contig 9472 bp, 9 predicted proteins | sample 1494991 | NCBI WGS metagenome assembly OBVC01 (sample SAMEA2579955, study PRJEB22360) | human gut metagenome
CCGCAATTTCCTGCTGCTGGCGCTTATAGGCGGCCTCCAGCTGGGACTTCTTAACCGCGTATACTTCCTGGAACTTGTCATAATCGCCCACATAGCGGTCCAGTCTCTGGTTTTCCATATGGTAAATCAGGTTGATGACACTGTTGAGGAAGGGAATGTCATGGGAGATGAGGATGAAGGCATTTTCATACTCCTGCAGGTAGCGTTTCAGCCAGTCAATGTGCTGTACATCCAGGTAGTTGGTAGGCTCGTCCAACAGAAGAATGTCCGGCTTCTCTAACAGAAGTTTGCCTAAGAGCACCTTGGTGCGCTGGCCTCCGGAGAGTTCCGTCACATCCTTGTCCAGTCCTATGTCGGCCAGGCCAAGGGCCCGTCCTACCTCCTCCACTTTGGAATCAATGATATAAAAATCATGGGCCATGAGAAGGTCCTGTATGGTTCCCAGCTCATCCATCATGGCGGCCATCTCTTCCTCGCCGGCCTCCCCCATCTTATCGCAAATCTGGTTCATATGCTCTTCCATCTCAAAAAGGAAGGCGAAGGCGTTCTTTAACACATCACGGATGGTCATGCCCTTTTCCAGCACAGCATGCTGGTCCAGATAACCGACCCTCACGTTTTTTGCCCACTCCACCTTGCCCTCGTCAGGCATGAGCTTGCCGGTAATGATGTTCATAAAGGTGGACTTTCCTTCGCCGTTAGCCCCAATCAGGCCAATGTGCTCACCCTTTAACAGGCGGAAGGAGACATCCTGGAAAATAGCCCGGTCCCCGAAACCGTGGCTTAAATGCTCTACGTTTAAAATGCTCATATTATTACAAACTCCTTTTGTGAAAACTCCTTTATTTACAGGTGCTGCCATTCTTTTATTTCAGCAGTATTATTCTACATGACATAATCTGTTCTGACAAGCACAAACCTTACTTTTATGGGGGTTTGTTCAGATATGGAGTAAAAATAGAGCAATTGTAAAAAATAATTACAAAATAAAATGAACCGTCTGCCCGCCAATCTCCTCTATATAGCAGGTGCACCGATTAACAACACCTTGTGGCAGTTAAGCCAAAAGGGATATATAATGGTTCCATATATAAGTGGTTCCAAATAAGAGAGACGATGGAAGGAGTGGATGGACATGGAGCAGGAGACGGCAGGTCTGGTACGCCGCATGGCGGAAGGAGACAGCCAGGCATTTGACCGGTTGATGGAATTTTATTATCCCAAAATACTGCGCATGGCATATCTCATATCCGGAAGTCATGCAGACAGTGAGGATATTGTACAGGAAACCTTTGTGCTGTGCTGGATGAACCGAAAGAAAATCAAAGAACCGGAATATTTTGGGAACTGGCTTTATAAGACCCTTACCAGGGAAGCCTGGCGGTATTGCAGGAAGAACAGGAAAGAACAGCCGGTGGAGGAAGTGTTTGGGAAGGAAGAGCCTGAAACAGCCTCAGTGCTGGAGGAAGTCATGATGCGCTCCCAGGAAAAGGAGCTTTATAAGGCAATAAGGAATCTTCCGGTCAAACAGAGGACAGCCGTTGTCCTGTATTATTTTAATCAGATGTCCACCAGGGAGATAGCCGGCATCATGGGCTGTCTGGAAGGAACCGTTAAGTCCAGGCTGTATACGGCCCGGGCGAATCTGAAACAGGAATTGATGGAAGAATGCAAGAGGGTAGGAAGGGAGGTAACCTTATGAACAGACGGAGTAAACCGGAGACGCAGAAGGAACTGGAAGAGCAGATAGGCCGTGCCCTATGCAGCCGGGCAGAGTCCATACAGGTGACTTCCGCAGATACAGAGAGAATGCGGCGCTCTGTTCACCGGAAAATAGAGGAGGAGTCAGGAATGAAGAAATGGAATATGAAGCGTGTATTCGTGGTGGCTGCGGCCATCTGCGTACTGGGCACTATAACAGCGGTTGCAGCGGGAAAGGTTGCTTATACAAGCGGCGGAGGCAGCCATCTGGATGATTTTACCTATGATAAACTGGGAGAAATGGAGACAAAGCTGGGCTATACCACCAATGCTCCCGAAGTATTCAGCAACGGATACCGGTTTGACATGGGAATGCCCACCCATCAGGACGCCATGGACCAGGATGGAAATGTGATAAAGTCCGCGGAAAGCTTTTCTCTGCATTACAAAAAAGACGGAAGCCCGGATATATTCGTTACAGTCCAGGGCACAAGCCTGTTTGAGGAGGAAGGACAGCCGGACCAGGTCTTTGAACATAATGGGATTACTCTAAACTACACCAGGGACCAGTACCGTTTTGTTCCCCCGGATTATCAGGCCTCCGATGAGGAGAAGGCAAAGGAAGCAGCAGGAGAACTCTATATCTCTTATGGAAGCGATACGGTAACGGACCAGGTTGCCCAGAGTATGCTCTGGAAGGATGGGGAGAAGGTTTACATCATAACAGCCATGGATAATCCCATGACAGCCCAGGATATGGCCCGGATGGCCGGAGAATTGATAGATAATAAGCAGTAGGCAGATAAGGACAAGAGATAAGTACAGAAGATAAATACAGGAGATAAGTACAGGAGATAAGTGAGACGGCCCTGTATGATTCAGGCATATATTTGCAGCGTGAATCATGCAGGGCCTTTCAGCAGCCGGCCTTTCCTGCTGTCCGCTCTTCCTGCTATCCCCTGCAGGCCTCCACAAAGCTTTTAAATATATTGGCGGACACAGTATCTGTCTTCCACATATACTCCGGATGCCACTGAAGGGCCAGAAGATAGGGATAATCCGGCATTTCCAGGGCCTCGATGATGCCGTCGGGCGCATGGCCGCTGGCAATGAGGCAGGGTGCAATCCTGCGTACGGCCTGATGATGGGAACTGTTTACTTCGATTTGCGTTTTCCCATCAGCAATCCCGCACAGCAGTGTATCCCTTTGTACATCCACATGGTGTGAGGGCAGGCAGCATGAATAGGGCTGCTTATGGGCAATGGGAAAGCCGGTTTCTGCCTGGCTGGTAATATCCTGATAGATGTCTCCTCCCAGGCCTGTATTAATGACCTGGGCTCCGCGGCAGATTCCCAGGACCGGTTTTTTGGCTTCCATGGCCAGCTTCAGAAGAGACAGCTCCATGGTATCCCGCGCCACGGACACATTGCCGCAATGCATATGTGTTTCCTCCCTCAGCAGGAATGGATGAATGTCCGGACCGCCGGAGAAGAGAAAACCGTCGCACAGCCCGGAAAGCTGCTTTAAGTCTTCCGCTGATACTTCCAGGGGAAGAAGAATGGACAGGCCCCCTGCCGCTTCAATGGCCCTCAGGTAGGTGGGGCGTACGCTTATTTCGTCGTTATCTGTATTATGGGAAGGGGTTATGCCGATTACTGGTTTTTTCATGGTATTTGGATTCCTCCATGTATTCTGTGAATAATATATGCTGAATATATGAAAAAGAGCCCCTTCCCTCTGGAAGAGACCCTTATGTAATACTTAATTAGCCTTCGGAAATAGCTCCGGTTGGGCAGGTAGCTGCACAGGTTCCGCAGTCGATGCAGGTATCAGCATCAATAACGTACTGGCTGTCTCCCTCGGAAATTGCACTTACTGGACATTCAGCTGCACAGCTGCCGCAGCTTACACAAGCATCACTGATTACATATGCCATGATAAAATACCTCCTTAAGATTTGTCTACATTGTTATTTTATTTTATACTATAACGTCTAATTATTCAAGAGGAAAATCGTTCCTAAACCAGCGAATATTGTATAAATTTAGGAGCAATGGGTCCTTTCATCGCGCATTCCCTGAAGAATAATTTTGCGGTACTCTGCCGCCTTTGCAGGAGGCAAGGGGGCGGTGTCCTCTAACGGGTAGGGGATTCCAAGCTGGCGGTACTTAGCCTTCCCCATGTCGTGATAAGGCAGAACATCCAGCGCCTTTACGTTCTTAAGCGTGCCCAGATAGCGTCCAAGGCGGTACAGATATTCCTCCCGGTCCGTTATGCCCGGCACCACCACGTGACGGATCCATACGGGTATCTGCTTCTTTTCCAGGTATGCGGCAAAAGCCAGTATATTATCCTGGGGCTGGGCACAGAGCTTCACATGTTCCTTTGGATCAATATGCTTGATATCCAGCAGTATCAGATCTGTGGAAGCCAGGAGACGCTCAAAGTGGGCCATGACTGCCTGGGAGCCCAGGTTAAAGGTAATGCCGGAGGTGTCCAGGCAGGTGTGGATACCGCTTTTTTTTGCTTTCTCAAAGAGCTCTGTCACAAAACCTATCTGCATCAGCGGCTCACCACCGCTGACCGTGATGCCGCCTTTTTTGTAAAAGGGGCGGGCCTGCTCATACTGATCCAGTATTTCCTCCGCTGTCATGGGGGTGCCGCCTTTGGGGTCCCATGTATCCGGATTATGGCAATAGAGACATCTCATGGGGCATCCGCTTAAAAAGATAACCATGCGGATACCGGGGCCGTCCACGGTACCAAAGCTTTCTATGGAATGTACGCGTCCTATCATAAGGCTGTGCTCCTTTCTGAGAAACATGGATGCCGCCTGAGGCGGAACATCTTCCTGTCAGGCGGCATCCAAAGCAGTTTGCAGACAGGATTTAAATGGAACCGTGGAAGGTTCTTGAAATCACCTCATCCTGCTGCGCCTTTGTCAGCTTATTAAAATTTACTGCATAGCCGGAAACCCTGACCGTGAGCTGGGGATATTTTTCAGGGTGGGCCTGTGCGTCCAAAAGGGTTTCCTTGCTGAATACATTTACATTCAGATGGTGTCCGCCTTCCTGGGCATAGCCGTCTAACAGGGCCACCAGGTTATCAATCTGTGATTCGCTTGCTTTTACCATAATATGAATCCTCGCTTTCTCAAGTGAATGGTTTATATGCTGCTTATCAGGATTCCTCGATGTCGGCCTCGGAATCCAGCCCTTCAAAAAGGGTAGGTGCTTCACAGCCGCCTCCGCAGCCGTTCAGCTCCACTTCCAGGTCTCCCATGAAAATCTGGTCATCCTTGCCCAGAGCACCCGGTATGATGGAGAAGGTATTGGAGATACCGTCCTGGGCGTCCCTGAACGGAAGCTTTGCCACGGAAGCCAGGGATGCCACTGCGCCTCGGCTGTCTCTGTGGTGCATGGGGTTTGCGCCCGGCGCAAAGGGCTGTCCGGCTTTTCTGCCGTCCGGGGTAGCGCCCGTATTATTTCCGTACACCACGTTGGAGGTGATGGTGAGGATGGAAGTGGTGGGGATACCGCCGCGGTAGGTGTGGTTACCCTTTATATAGCTCATGAAGGTGTGCACCAGGTCTGCTGCCAGCTGGTCTACCCGGTCGTCGTTATTTCCATATTTAGGGAAGTCGCCTTCCACAATATAATCAGTTACAATGCCCTTATCGTTGCGCACCGCCTTGACCCTGGCATATTTGATGGCGGACAGGGAGTCTGCCACAACGGAGAGGCCTGCAATGCCGGTTGCGAACCAGCGGGTCACCTTTTTGTCGTGGAGCGCCATCTGCAGTCTTTCATAGCTGTATTTATCGTGATTGTAATGTATGATGTTCAGGGCGTTGACATATACCTTGGCCAGCCATTTCATCATATCCTTGTACTTGTCCATCACGTCGTCAAAATCCAGATACTCGGTGGTCACAGGACGGTATTTAGGACCTACCTGTTTTCCGCTGATTTCATCCACACCGCCGTTGATGGCGTAGAGCAGGCACTTGGCCAGATTGGCCCTGGCGCCGAAGAACTGCATTTCCTTGCCGATGCGCATGCTGGATACGCAGCAGGCAATGGCATAATCATCGCCGTGGGTCACCCTCATTAAATCGTCGTTCTCATACTGGATGGAGGAGGATTCAATGGAGGTCTTGGCACAGAACCTTTTAAAATTCTCAGGAAGCTTTGTGGACCACAGTACAGTCAGGTTTGGCTCAGGGGCAGTGCCCAGGTTCTGAAGGGTGTGCAGATAACGGAAGGACATCTTGGTCACCATGTGGCGGCCGTCAATGCCAATTCCTCCGATGGATTCCGTAACCCATGTGGGGTCTCCGGAGAACAGCTCGTTGTATTCCGGCGTTCTGGCAAACTTCACAAGACGCAGCTTCATGATGAAGTGGTCCACGAATTCCTGAATCTCTTTCTCTGTATAGCGTCCTTCCTTTAAATCGCGCTCAGCATAAATATCCAGGAAGGTGGAGGTGCGTCCCAGCGACATGGCTGGGCCGTTCTGCTCTTTGACAGCGGCCAGGTAGCCCAGGTAGGTCCACTGGATGGCTTCTCTGACATCGCAAGCCGGCTTTGAGATATCAAAACCATAGATATTTCCAAGCTCCTTTAAATCCTCCAGCGCCCGGATCTGCTCAGACAGTTCCTCGCGCTCTCTGATAACGTCGGAGTACATAATGGTGCGTGTGGAATCCTTTTCTTCCTTTTTTTCCTGAATCAGGGCATCCACACCGTAAAGGGCGATTCTGCGGTAATCACCGATGATGCGTCCGCGTCCATAGGCATCCGGCAGACCTGTAATGATATGGCTGGAACGGCATGCCCTCATCTCAGGGGTGTAAGCGTCGAATACACCCGCATTATGGGTTTTTCTGTGCTTGGTAAAGAATTCCACAATTTCAGGATCAACCTCATATCCATTGTCCTGGCAGGCCTTCATAGCCATGCGGATACCTCCGTAAGGCTGGAGGGAACGCTTAAATGGTTTGTCGGTCTGAAAGCCTACGATGGTTTCCTTGTCCTTATTTAAATATCCTGGGCCGTGGGACGTGATAGTGGAAATGATTTTGGTATCCATATCCAGGACTCCTCCGGCTTCCTGTTCCTTCTTTGACAGCTCCATGACCTGGTCCCAGAGCTCCGTTGTATTCCGGGTAGGACCTTCCAGAAACTCGTCGCTGCCGTCATAGGGGGTGTAGTTTTTCTGTATGAAGTCGCGGACATTGATTTCCCGCTGCCATACACCGCCTTTAAATGTGTTCCACTCTGTTCTCATAGACTTTTCCTCCTGTGAAATGCGTGAACCTATATATAAAAACTATTGTTAACCAAATGTTTCACAGCCATACCGGTTTTACCGGACATCCATAGTCTACTAAAAAAACCCGATATACGCTGTTGCTTTTGCAACACTTATTATATTATGCACATTGTATACACGTCAAGAGGGCATAGTGATAATATTTTTTAACAAGCCTTGATAATTATGGTTAATATGAAAAATATGTAAGCTCATGTAGGACTTGTCAAATGTCGAAAAACGTATTATGATGGTAGAAGCGTGGTAAACCGATAAATTGGGTATACTGATAGCAGAAATAGAAGGAGGACACGATAATGGAAATTAGTAAAGACATGCTCATCGGACAGTTGATCCAGGTAGATGACAGCATTGCACCAATCCTGATGCGTGCCGGAATGCATTGCCTTGGCTGACCGGCATCCCAAGGAGAGTCTCTGGAAGAGGCCTGTATGGTACACGGTATAGACTGTGATACACTTGTTTCTCAGATTAACGAAATTTTGTCAGCCAAAGCCTGATAATAATCTGAAACAGTGATTGGAGGAACCTGGCTCAGGGGATATATGACTGGGCCGGGTTTTTTTATGTTTGCCGGTATTGACAGATTGTTTTCAAGAGAGTAATATATTAGTATATTAAAATATTTATTTCCGGAAAACCGGAGAAGCACAAAGTACTGTATATATTTAAGGAGGAAATTAGTTATGGATATGACATTGCGTTGGTTCGGGGAGGGTGTGGATTCTGTATCTCTGGAGCAAATCAGGCAGATACCGGGTGTGAAAGGCGTGATTACCACCCTGTATGACATTCCGGCCGGGGAGGTCTGGCCTATGGAGCGTATCCTTCAGATGAAGGAACAGGTGGAAGCCAGCGGATTAAAGGTCCTGGGAATTGAGAGTGTGAATATACACGATGCTATTAAGGTGGGAACTCCTGACAGGGAGCAGTATATTGCCAACTACATAACGACTCTGGAGCGTCTGGGCCAGGCCGGAATTCAAGTGGTGTGCTATAATTTCATGCCTGTCTTTGACTGGACACGTTCCGATCTGGCTAAGGAGCGGCCGGACGGTTCCACGGTGCTGGCTTACAACCAGAAGGAGATTGATAAGATTAACCCTGAAAATATGTTCCAGTCCATGGGAGAAAAGTCCAACGGGTTTGAGCTTCCCGGCTGGGAGCCTGAGCGTATGGCGCGTATAAAAGAGCTGTTTGACATGTATAAGGATGTGGATGAGGACCGCCTCTTTGACAACCTGGTGTATTTCCTTAAGGCAATCCAGCCCGTATGCGAAAAGTATGATATTAAGATGGCCATACATCCGGATGACCCTGCCTGGCCCGTATTCGGATTAGCCAGAATCATCACCGGCAAAGAGCGGCTTCTCAAACTGATGAAGGCGGCGTTACCCTGTGCACCGGTTCCCTGGGAAGCAATCCGGAAAATGACATCCCGGATATTATCCGGTCCTTAAAAGGAAGGATTCCCTTTGCACATGTGCGCAATCTGCAGTATAATGCTCCTGGAGATTTCCAGGAAGCTGCCCATCTCTCAGCAGACGGCAGCATGGATATGTATGAGATAATGAAAGCGCTGTACGATATTGGCTTTGACGGAATCATGCGCCCTGACCACGGAAGGGCTGTCTGGGGAGAGGTGTCCATGCCGGGATACGGTCTTTATGACAGAGCCATGGGGGCATGCTACTTAAATGGTCTGTGGGAGGCTATCTGTAAGCAGAACCGATAGGCGCATACAGAAGGAAAGGATGGGTGCCATGAGATTAACCTTTGATGAAATTAAGAGTGAGATTAAGAGGGTGCTGGTTAAATATGGGATGTCTGAGGAAAAGGCGGAGACCTGTGCCCGTATTCATACGGAGACTACCTACGACGGGGTATATTCTCACGGCACCAACCGGGTGGCCAGGTTTGTGAACTACATTCAGAAAGGCTGGGTGGACGTAAATGCTGAGCCTTCCCTGGAGCGTGAGTTTGGCGCCCTCAGGGTTTATAATGGAAACATGGGGCCCGGCGTCCTGAACGCCCTGTACTGCGCGGACCGGGCCATGGAGCTGGCGGATCAGTACGGCATCGGCATGGTGGGAATCAGGAATACCACCCACTGGATGCGGGGCGGCACCTACGGGCTGTACGCTGCAAGAAAGGGATATGCGGCAATTATGTGGACCAATACAGAGTCCTGTATGCCGCCATGGGGAGGCAGGGAATGCCGTCTGGGCAACAATCCCTTTGTCATGGCTGTGCCGTCTGCGGACGGAGGAGAACCTCTCCAGCTGGACATGGCCATGTCCCAGTATTCCTACGGAAAGCTGCAGGTTACCCGGCTGGCCGGGGAGAAACTGCCCTATCCCGGCGGATTTGATGATGAGGGCAATCTGACGGACGATCCGGGCGCCATCGAGCAGTCCCGCCGTGTGCTGCCTGTGG
>OBVC01000944.1_pt1 | contig 9465 bp, 11 predicted proteins | sample 1494991 | NCBI WGS metagenome assembly OBVC01 (sample SAMEA2579955, study PRJEB22360) | human gut metagenome
TGATGTCCACGATTCTGGCGCTGCCGATGTGCTTGCGCAGCAGCATGCAGAAATTAGGCGCTGTCATGGGACTGGGTTTGTTTTTGTCCGTCAGGTAGATAAGGGGGAGACTTGCGCTGGCCGATATCTGGAGGCGGTAATTTTTCCTGTTATTTTTAATGGCTATGAGAAGCTCGTCCTTTTCGGGCTGGGCGATTTTAGATATGCGTCCGCCCCCAAGGGCTTCCTTGAACTCATGAACCAGGTTTGCTATGGTAATGCCGTCAAATGCCATATGATATATACACTCCTGTCGGGCCTGTATTAACGCGGGAAATGCTGTTTGGACAGGGAAAGGGGATGAACCGGAAGGTTCCCTGCTTTGGGGCATGACCGGGCGCCGTGGCCGCTGAATATAAGAATACCATAATTTGACGGAATAGAAAAGGCCCTGCATTTGAACCGCCCCGTTAATTGCTTCGCTGGAAATTGGGTTAGCCGGCGGAAATTGTTTTGCTGAACATGCGGAAATTGCTTTGTTGAACAATTTGTTGACTTGATTCCCCAGATGAATTATAATACTAACTAACTATGGATAAAAGCGAAAGAGAGGCATTCGTTATGTTAAAAAGCATGACTGGTTTCGGCAGATGCGAGAATGTGACGGACGAGTACAAGATTTCTGTCGAGATGAAGGCCGTTAATCACAGATATCTGGATTTAAGTATTAAGATGCCCAAGAAGTTCAATTATTTTGAAGCTTCCATCCGGACACTCCTTAAGAAATATATCCAGAGGGGAAAAGTGGATTTGTTCATCAACTACGAGGATTACACAGAAGGCAATATGTGCCTTAAGTATAACCGGGCGCTGGCTGCTGAATATATGGAGTACTTTAACAGGATGTCGGATGAGTTTGGCATCCAGAATGATGTGAAGGTGTCGGCCCTGGCCAAGTTTCCTGAGGTGCTTACCATGGAGCAGGTGCCTGACGACGAGGAGCATCTGTGGGAAATCCTTTCAGAAGCCCTTAAGGAGGCCGCCGTCAAGTTTGTGGAGTCAAGGGAGATGGAGGGAGAACATCTTAAGAAGGACCTTTTAGGCAAACTGGATTATATGGAAACGCTGGTGGATTTTATCGAAGAGCGCTCCCCTCAGATTTTAACAGAGTACAGAAGCCGGCTGGAGGACAAGGTAAAGGAGCTTTTAAGCAACACAGCCATGGAGGAGAGCCGTATTGCGGCAGAAGTTACCATCTATGCGGATAAGATATGTGTGGATGAGGAGACGGTGCGTCTCAGAAGCCATATACACAACACCAGAAATGAGCTTTTAAGCGGAGAGAGCGTTGGCCGCAAGCTGGATTTCATTGCCCAGGAGATGAACCGGGAGGCCAATACCATTCTGTCCAAGTCCACGGACCTGTCCATCTCGGACAAGGCCATTGCCCTTAAGACCGAGATCGAAAAGGTCAGAGAGCAGATACAGAATATTGAATAGGAACATCCAAATAAGTACATTGAAAAGTCAGGGAGAGCATACCATGAACCAGCAGGGAATTTTAGTGGTAGTATCCGGATTCTCCGGAGCAGGAAAGGGAACACTCATGAAAGAGCTGCTAAAGCGGTATGACAATTATGCATTGTCCGTATCCGCCACCACAAGGCAGCCCAGGGAAGGAGAAAAGGACGGGGAGGATTATTTCTTCGTCAACAGGGAATATTTTCAGCAGATGATTGAGGAAGGGCGTCTGGTGGAGTACGCTCAGTACGTGAACCATTACTACGGCACGCCCAGGGATTATGTGGAGAAGAAGATGGCAGAGGGAAAGGACGTAATTCTGGAGATTGAAATTCAGGGCGCCCTTAAGGTGAAGAAGCGTTTTCCCGATGCGCTGCTGATTTTCGTGACGCCGCCCAGTGCCGGGGAGCTTCGCCGCCGTCTGGTAGGCAGGGGAACAGAGACCATTGAGGTCATCAATGCCAGGCTCCGCCGTGCTGCTGAGGAGGCGTCGGGTATGGAAGCCTATGATTACCTGCTGATTAACGACGAGATTGATGCCTGTGTGGAGCAGATGCATCAGCTTATCACTCTGCAGCACAGTAAGACCTGCTATCATTTGGACTTCCTGAGCAGGATGCGGGAAGAACTTTACCACCTGGATGACAGACAGTAAACCATTTATAAAAATCATATAACAATTTTGAAAGGGGAATGTAATATGTTACATCCATCATACACCGATTTAATCAACGTAGTAAACAGCGATATTGAGCCAGGGGAACAGCCGGTGGTACAGAGCCGTTATTCCATCGTCATTGCGGCTTCCAGACGCGCCAGACAGCTCATTGCGGGGGAGGACCCCATGGTTGCCGGAGCAGCAGGAAAGAAACCACTGTCCATTGCCATTGATGAACTGTATCACCAGAAGGTAAAAATCCTTCCGGAGGAAGAGACAACGGAAGAGGAAGAGCAGAACGCATAAATCATAAGCCGTCTCCTGTACAGGGAAGCATTCTGGGTCATTTCCGGTGCTGCCTGGACAGAGATGGCTTAAATGTTCATTAGGAGTTATTTTCATATGGAGAATATAAAGTTATTTTGCGTATCCCTTGGATGCGATAAGAATCTGGTGGATACAGAGAAGATGCTGGGACTGTTAAACGGGCGGGGCATCACGTTTACGGACGACGAGACAGAGGCGGATGTGATACTGGTCAATACCTGCTGCTTTATCGGAGATGCCAAGGAGGAAAGCGTTAACACCATCCTGGACATGGCCCGGTATAAGGAGGAAGGGAACTTAAAGGCCCTTCTGGTGGCGGGATGCCTGGCCCAGAGATATAAGCAGGAAATTCTGGATGAGATACCTGAGGTGGACGCTATCCTTGGGACCACTTCCTATGAGGAGGTGGCAAAGGTGCTGGACGAGGTGCTGGCAGGAAGATCAGGCACCCATCTTTCCTGTTTTCACGATTTGAGCGAGCTTCCCCAGACGGAAGTCAGACGTGTGGTTACCACCGGCGGCCATTATGCTTTTCTTAAAATCGCGGAGGGCTGTGACAAGCGCTGCACCTATTGTATCATCCCTTATTTAAGGGGCCCCTACCGCAGCGTTCCCATTGAGCAGCTGGTGAAGGAAGCCAGGCAGCTGGCGGAAGCAGGCGTAAAAGAGCTGATTCTGGTGGCGCAGGAAACCACCCTCTACGGCAGGGACCTTTATGTCTTCCGAGACTTCTTAAGGAGCTGGCTAAGATTCCGGGTATCTACTGGATTCGCATTCAGTACTGCTATCCGGAGGAAATCACGGATGAGCTTATAGAGACCATCCGGACAGAGGAAAAGGTGTGCAACTACCTGGATATACCCATACAGCATGCCAGCGACCGGATTCTTAAGCGCATGGGACGCAGGACAAACAAGGAAGAGCTGATGGAGCGCATCGGAAAACTGAGGCAGGAGATTCCGGATATTGCCATCCGGACTACCCTGATTTCGGGCTTTCCGGGAGAGACCGAGAGCGACCATGAGGAGCTGATGGACTTTGTCAATGAGATGGAGTTTGAGCGTCTGGGTGTATTTGCTTATTCCGCTGAGGAGGATACACCGGCCTTTTCCTATCCCGACCAGGTGCCAGAGGAGGTGAAGGAGGAGCGCAGGGACGAAATCATGGAGCTGCAGCAGGACATTGCATTTGAACACTGTGAGAACATGGTAGGCAGGGTGCTTACGGTCCTCATAGAAGGAAAGGTGGTGGATGAGCCCGCCTATGTGGGACGGACTTACATGGACGCGCCGAATGTGGACGGTCTGATATTTGTGAACGGGGATGTGGAACTGATGTCAGGCGACTTTGTGAGGGTTAAGGTAACAGGAGCCGCTGAATATGATTTGATAGGAGAGGTGTATGATGAATCTGCCCAATAAACTGACGATTATAAGAGTATGTTTGATCCCATTTTTTGTTGCGGCCCTGCTGTTTGACCACGGCAATAATTATACCATGCGTATTGTGGCAAATGTTCTGTTCATTGTGGCCAGTCTCACGGATCTGTTTGACGGCAAGATTGCCAGGAAGTATAACCTGGTGACCAATTTTGGTAAATTTATGGATCCGCTGGCAGACAAGCTGCTGGTTTGTTCCGCGCTGATTTGCCTGATTGAGCTGGGACAGCTTCCGGCCTGGGTTGTCATCATCATCATCAGCCGTGAGTTCATCATCAGCGGATTCCGTCTGGTGGCAGCGGATAACGGTGTGGTCATTGCAGCCAGCTACTGGGGCAAATTCAAGACCACCTTCCAGATGGCGGCTGTCATTCTGATGATTTTTAATATTCCGGCCCTGACGCTGGTGACCAACATTGTGGTTGTCATTGCGGTTGCCCTGACCATCATATCCCTGGTGGACTATGTGGCAAAGAATATCAAAATCCTGACAGAGGGAGGCATGTAGCATGACTGTGGAACTCATATCCGTGGGGACTGAGATTCTTATGGGAAATATTGTAAACAGCAACACCCAGTTCCTGGCGGAGAAATGCGCCATGCTTGGTTTCGATCTGTTTTTCCAGGTCATGATGTCCGTGGTGCGCCAGGGGCTTTCACGCTCTGACATTCTTATACTGACAGGAGGCCTGGGCCCCACAGAGGATGATTTGACAAAAGAGGTATGTGCCGACGCATTTGGCATGCCTCTGGTGGAGGATGCCCATACCAGGGAGCATCTGAAAGAATTCTTCAGGAATAACATTTACAGCCACATACCGGACAACAACTGGAAGATGGCCACAGTCCCCCAGGGGGCGCTGGTGCTGGACAATGCCAACGGCATGGCCCCGGGCCTGATACTGGAAAAGGAGGGCAAGACCGCTATCCTGCTTCCGGGACCTCCCAATGAACTGTATCCCATGTTCAGCGGGCAGGTGTTTCCTTATCTTCAGCAAAAGCAGAACGCGGTGCTGGTATCCAGTATGGTTAAAATCTGCGGATACGGAGAAAGCCAGGTGGAGGATATGATCCTGGACCTGATTGACGCCCAGACCAATCCTACCATTGCCACTTACGCCAAGACGGCAGAGGTGCATTTAAGGATTACGGCCAGGGCGGGAAGCCGGGAGGAGGGGGTGGCCCTCATTGCGCCTGTGGAAAAGGAAATAAAGAACCGCTTTAAGGACGCTGTCTATACCACCGAGGAACAGGTGAGCCTGGAGATGGCGGTGGCTGATTTGCTAAAACAGAATCATCTGACCATGTGCACGGCCGAGTCCTGTACCGGAGGCATGATAGCGGCCAGAATGGTCAATGTGCCCGGCGTATCCGGCGTGTTTATGGAAGGTATGGTGACATATTCAAATGAAGCCAAAATGCGCCTTCTGGGAGTGCGTGAGGACACGCTGAAAGCTTACGGCGCTGTCAGTGAAGAAACGGCCAGGGAAATGGCGGAGGGCGGAGTGAATACCAGCGGTACCGACCTCTGTGTGGCCACTACGGGTATAGCAGGACCTGACGGCGGTACGGATGAAAAGCCTGTGGGGCTGGTGTACATGGCCTGCTGTCTGAGAGGAAAAACCTGCGTCAGGAGATACCAGTTTAAGGGCAACCGGGAAAAGGTGCGGGAACAGGCTATGATGAAGGCACTGGATCTGGCGCGTCTTTGCATACTGGCTAATAATTAAATACCAGGCGGATACAGCATCCTTGCTTATTGCGCGAAAATAAGTTCCGGGAGGAATTGGGTTTGGAATCAAGACGAAGGAAGAAACAGATTTCAGCGGCCTGCCACTATGCATATACGCGGCTGGCCCTGAATTACTATATGTACTACGAGGTAATCCTGGAAGGAGACCTTTTAAGCAGCAGGCTGGAGAGGCTGAGCAAACGATACCACGGTCTGCTGAAGGATTTCCTGGAGGGAAGCCTGAAGCCGGAGGAGCTGAATGGCTTAAGGGATGAGACTGCCTCGGCCATGGAGGCCAATACCGCTTATACGGACGCTTTTCAGGCGTATGAGTATGTTCTGAACCGTCTGGAAGGACGTTTTGAGCCCCAGCTTATGGGAAACAGAAGTGTCCAGCCGGATGAGGAAGAATGGACAGCGGAAATTATGGCCTATATCACGGACACAGATGAGGCGATGGTTGTCAATGAACGGATACAGTCCGTGGTGGGCCAGCTTCCCATACGGCTTACCAGGAATAAATTCTTTGCCATGGTGGAGGAGGGGCTGTCTGTCTATAAGGGCGGTCCGGTCTCCGGCCTGGATGATATGCTGTATATCCTGAGGTCCGAGGCCATGCTGGCGCGGCCGGAGGACATGGAGACAGGATACGAGGATCTTCACTCCATTCTCAGGGAATTTGAAAGGGCGGATTTTAAGGCCGTCACAGCAGAGGAATACCGGCATCTGACAGCCGAGATGGAGCGGGCAGGACAGATTCTCCTGGATACCACGGGGGAACTGATGCTGTTTATGGATTTGATCAATGACCTTTATGTGCTTATGCTTTCCAGAAGATGGGCGATGATGGAGGTATCGGAGGAAAGCCTGTTACAAGAGCTCTTGTCAAAGGTCCGGTCTCTTTTTGAGGAAGGGGCCGTAACGGCCATTCCGCAGGAGCTGACAGATAAGCTGTCCATGCTGGAGGGAAAGCAGGAGACTTACTTTGAGCAGTGGATGCGTCTGGCGGCAGAGGTTAAGAGCGCGGCAGACAGCGCGGATGAGGACGGGGAGATTCTCAGGAAGATAGAGCTGCTTATGTCGGACAGCTCCTTCATGTCCCTGGAACGTCCGGAAGCCAAGGCGGATCAGAAGGTGGATGAAGAACTGATGGCCGGAAAGCTGGAGCGCTTCTTTGGGGAGCTGTCAGCTGCCTGGGAAGGAAAACCAAAGGTCCTTGTCAGGGCTGTGATGTCTAAGATTCTGTCCAGATTGCCGGTGTTTTTTGATTCCCTGGAGGAAGTGCGTTTGTATGTGGAAGGGAGCCTCAGAAGCTGCTCTGATGTGAAGGAAAAAGAGATTTCCATGGGTCTTATACGCATGTTGATGGAGCAGGATAAATTTGACCAGGAAGATTATTAGGACGTGCCTTGGCGGAAATGGGTTTCAGACATGGCCTGGCGCGCAGACAGAGGGAGATGAATGAATGCGCTGGTGGGAGCATCTATATATGGGAGACCGGGCCGGAAGGCACCGGGCCAGGGTCCTCATGGGAATCCGCGAAAGGAAGCTCATGCCGGACACCTATGTGATTACTCTTCCTCAGAGTGGGAATCATATACTTGACATACGGCCTGTGATGCTGCTGACAGAGGAAGAACGCAAAGCAGAGGATTTCCTGATTTTAGGCGTGGCTGAGGGATATGGGGAAGCATGTGAGGTAGTCCGCACCATGGTGGATGATATGTACCGGCATACGGACGGTTTTAACTGGAAATCATATATGGCGTACCTGGGGGAGGCAAAATGATTCATATTCTGCTTGTGATATTGAAGATAATAGGTATTGTTCTTCTGGTCATCCTGGGGCTGCTGCTTGGCATTCTCCTGGCAGTGCTGTTCATCCCTGTGAGGTATAAGGCAGAGGGAAGCTACCACGGACAGCTGCTGCTGTCGGTCTGCGCCACCTGGTTCTTTCATATCCTGGCATTCAGGGCTGTTTATGAAGGCGAAGGCCTGGTGTGCAGTCTTAAGGTTCTGGGCTTCAGGCTGTGGCATAATCGGGAAAAGGATCCTGCCCGGGATTTGGAAGACGGTCTGGAGACCATACTGGGAGATGAAGAACAGTCCCTGTATGAGGAACTGCAGCAGGATGAGGAGCATTACAGGAAATCCCAGGAGGAACAGGCCCACGGCAGTCAACTCCATGGGGAACGCGCAGAAGAACAGGAGGCCAAGCGGAAGGAAAGCAGGGAAGAGGAAGATGGGACCGGGCCTGAGCCTGTCAAAAAGGGGCCCGGTATCATGGGGAAAATAAAAGGCTTCCCGGGCCGTATCAGTCAGTCAATCAGGCATATACTGGAAAAACTTAAGTTTTCTTTTGCGAAAATCTGTGATAAGCTTAAGGGAATCAGGGAGTTTGTTCAGGAAAAGAAAATGTGGCTGGAGGATGAAAAGAATCAGGCGTCCTTAAAGCTCCTTTACAGGCAGATAAAACGTCTCCTGGTACATCTGTGGCCCAGAAAGGGCAGGTGCACCGTCACCTTCGGGTTTGACGATCCCTATACCACGGGGCAGGTGCTCCAGGCCGCCAGCCTTATTTACCCGTTTTACCACAGGCAGCTTTTTTTGTACCCGGTATTTGATGAGAAAATACTGGACGCAGATGGAAGTCTGAAAGGAAGAATACGGTTATCCGTAATTCTTTGGCTGGTACTCCAGGTCCTGTTTGACGGACATACCCGCAGGATGCTGAAGGGGTTCTTAAAGTGATATGACACTCGCGGCGGCTGTTAGGGGATGGGATATCCTGTCCCGGATGCAGGCCGCGGGAATAAATAGAGAAGAGGACATACTATGGCAGAGAATCAATTTACATCTACGATAGACACGTTATTTAGAGGCATGGACCAGTTCGTCAACACCAAGACCGTGGTGGGGGAACCGGTACAGGTGGGAGATACCATCATTGTCCCTCTGGTTGATGTGACATGCGGTATGGCGGCCGGAAGCTTTGCTGAGGGTGTCAAGCAGAGACAGCGGGGCGGCGGAGGCATGAGCGCCAAAATGAGCCCCAGCGCCGTGCTGGTGATTCAGGGGGGCGTGACTAAGCTTGTCAATGTAAAGAATCAGGATGCCATCACCAAAGTCATAGATATGGCGCCGGATTTTATCAACAAATTCCTTGGGGGGAAGCCGGCTGTGTCAGAAGAGACAGTCCAGACTGCGAAGGATACAGCGGCCGCCTACGACACAGGTAAGGCAGAACATATGGATGTGAAATAGGAATCCCGGGCCGCCTTTCTGCATATGATGGAGTATAGCTTGTTGCAGAATGGGGGAGACAATTAAGATATGAGAAGAATATGCGGGCTTATGCTGTTCTGCTTTGGACTGGGGATGGCAGTGCTGCTCTTTATTCCTGAGACAATCTTTACCTTCCTGTTCGTTATCGGCTGCCTTGTATTAGGATATAATCTGTTCTGTTGTTAATATAAACGTATGGCGTATCGAAGAGGAAGAAGACTACAATAGGGATTGAATATAAAATACAGGTTATGCGTACCTCCCATGAGGGCATAGCCTGTTTTTTGCTGTCCGCTTTTCTGCGGCAGGGACTGGCAAGCGGAAAAAAAGCCGGATACGGCGCAAAAAAAAGACACCGCCTGTCGGTATGACAGAGACAATGTCTTTTTCCGTGATATGTTCTGTTTCATTAAGCTCTTTCTACAAGGCCTGAACGTAAGCAGGAAGTACATACGTACATTCTCTGGGTTCCACCATTAACCTTGACTCTGACAGATTTAACGTTCGCTTTCCACATCTTGTTG